>WBZT01000681.1_pt1 | contig 26628 bp, 21 predicted proteins | sample 5204241 | NCBI WGS metagenome assembly WBZT01 (sample SAMN12344358, study PRJNA552823) | activated sludge metagenome | biome: Activated sludge suspended growth; feature: Nitrification reactor; material: Wastewater; isolation source: activated sludge from nitrification reactor of wastewater... | reverse complement strand
GCCGCGGGCGACGCGCCGGCTGCATGCGCTGGCCTCGCCGGATCGTGTACGCGTACAATCGGCTTTGCCCCCATACCCGGCAGAAGGACGCCAATGAACGACAGTGAGCCTCACCTTTCCCGTCTCCGCCTGACGCCTCCCGGCAGCAGCGTCTTCGTCCGGCTGCTGACGATCGCCGCGGCAGCGGCCCTGTTGGCGATTGGGCTGATGTTTTCGCTGTTCGCGCTGGCCCTGCTGCTCGTCGCCGGGTTGCTTGGCTTTGCTTTCCTGCAATGGAAAACGCGTCACCTGCGCAGGCAGTGGAACGAAGCGCTGCGCGCACGCGCCGGCCAGGAAGCCAGCTGGTCCGCAGACGATCCAGCGGGACGGGTGATCGAGGGAGAGGTGATCGAGCACGCGCAGCATGCGCCTGCATCGGGCATTGGCCTGCCGGCTTGTTGTGATTCACCGCTCCGCTGACCGGCAGCGAGTGCCACCGTTCCCCTACGTCCAGGAACCCTGCATGACTTCTGCGCCCTTGCCTGCCCTCCTCGCCGTCGCACTGACCCTGTTTGGCGGTAGCGCCGCGGCACAGGCGCCGAATGAACGTTTCCGCACCTGCCTGGCGACCCTGCGCGCCGACGCAGCGGCAAAGGGCGTGTCGCCGGGGGCGTTCGACCGGCTGACCAGCGCTCTGACGCCAGACATGAGCGTACTCGAGTTCCTCGATTATCAGCCCGAGTTCCGGGTGCCGATCTGGGACTACCTGGCAGGACTCGTCGACGAGGAAAGAGTTGCCGATGCGCTCGCCATGCGCGAGCAGTGGGCCGCAACGCTGGCCACCTCGGCCGAACGCTATCAGGTCGATGCGGACACGGTAATCGCCGTCTGGGGCGTCGAGAGCAATTTTGGACGCAACCTCGGCAAGCGCCCGCTGCTCACGTCGCTCGGCACGCTCTCGTGTTTCGGACGTCGACAGGCGTACTTCCGTGGCGAGTTCATAAGCTCGCTGAAAATCCTCGACGCCGGCGACATCGCGCCGGAGCGCCTGGTCGGTTCCTGGGCCGGGGCCTTTGGCCAGACACAGTTCATGCCTTCGACCTTTCTGCGTCTGGCGGTCGATGGCGACGGCGACGGCAGGCGCGACCTGATCGACAGCGTCCCCGATGCGCTCGCTTCCACTGCCAACTTCCTGCACCGCGCCGGCTGGCGCAAGGGCGAGCCATGGGGCTACGAAGTCATGCTGCCGGCCGCTTTTGACACCAGCGTCGCCGGCCGCAGCAACAAGCGCCCGCTGTCGTACTGGAGCGGTCGCGGCGTTCGCCGTGCCGACGGTCAGCCGATGGCTTCGTCCGACTCCCCCGCCGGACTGTTGCTGCCGGCCGGTCCGCGCGGCCCGGCTTTCCTGGTGTTCCGCAACTTCGACGTGATCTACGGCTATAACGCTGCCGAGAGCTACGCCTTGGCGATCGCCCACCTCTCCGACCGGATCAAGGGAGGAAGCACTTTCCTCACCCCCTGGCCCACCGACGACCCCGGGCTGTCGCGCCGCGAACGGCGTGAACTGCAAGCGCTGCTCGCTGGGCGGGGCCATTCGATCGGCGAAATCGACGGCATGATCGGCGCCAGCTCCCGACAGGCGATCCAGTCCGAGCAGCAGCGCCTAGGCATGCCCGTCGACGGCCGCGCCGGGCAGAAGCTGTTGACCGCGCTGCGCTCAACGCCTGCCGGTCATTGATGTGATGGAACTCCGTATTCGAGCTTGCCGACATCGGACCGCGAGCCGTCATCGAGATCGGCTGTCGGGGATCAGGCCGCTGCGAGGAGGAGATCGAAATGAGTCGGTGCAATGGTCCAGCGAGACCGCCGCTTCGTCGTTTTCTCGATCGATGCCGGCCGAGGAAGCCAGGCGGCCGGGATTGCCGAAACCCATTGGTGGCTGCCGATCTCCCAGAGCATCGATCCGCCCCACTGCAATAACCGTGCGTTTCAAAAGGGCATTATACTGACTGCGTCATCTGATCGAAGACGCGAGGCGGCAACATGTCTTACTCCCCGAAAGACGGAGAGATACCCATAGACGCTTCCCAACTCCGGCCCGGAGTGCACGTCCGCCTGCCCGTCAGTTGGGTGCAGAACCCGTTCATGCGCAGCTCGTTCGTCATCGCCGATGAAGAACAGGTGCGCACGATTGTCGGGATGAAGCTGCCGCAACTGTTCTGCGACCCGACACGTTGCGAGGTGTCGCCGCTGCCGCTGCGGCCTCTGGTCACGCCGCCGAGCGAGGTTGCGACGATTGAAGACGGGGCAGAGGTAGCGCCCGCTGCCCCGGGGTGCGTCGAGTTTGCCGAACCGCAGGAGCATGCGGCAAGCGCGATCACCTTCCGGGAAAATCTGGACGTCGCGCAGTCGCATTACCTGCGCGCCGCGCAAACGGTTGGCAAGGCGATCAAGGATTTCCCGGTCAATCCCACCGAGGCGACCCGACAGGCGGCCCTGGTCAGCGAGAATTCGGTCATGCAAATGCTTGCCGACCCCGACAGCGCAATCATCCTGATCACCGAGAAAGCGCAGTCCGAAGGGCACGCCGCACATTCGCTGTCGGTGATGACCCTGACCTTGTTGCTCGGAAGACAGGCAAACTTACCCGAACAGGCGCTGCGGATACTGGGCACCGCGGCCTTGCTGCACGATATCGGCAAGGAAGGGGTCAGCCCCTCGATCCTGCGCAGCAGCGAACGCAACCGGCACGAGGAGGCCATCTACCAGGCGCACTGCCGCAATGGCTTCAACGCCGCGGCGCGCGTCGACGGCGTTTCACCCGCGATGCTCGATGCCATCCTCTATCATCACGAACGTTTCGACGGCGGAGGCTTTCCGACCGGACTCAGCGGCAACAATATCCCGCTCGCTGCGCGCATCGTGGCAATTGCCAACCTCTTCGACAACTTGGTCAATCCCGTCGATTACCGTCACGCCCTGCCGCCGTCGAACACCTTATCAACGATGTGGACGCGCGAGCAAAAGTCCTTCGACCGGGTTCTGCTGCAGCTCTTCGTGCGCGCCATGGGGGTCTACCCGCCGGGCTCTCTGGTGCAACTGACGGACCACCGCATCGGCGTCGTTGTCAGCTCCGCCGGTGCAGCGAAGCCACTCTCTCCGCAGGTGATGATCTATTCGCGCGAAGTGCCTCGCCGGCAAGCGCTCATCATCGACCTGGCGCAGGTCGAAGGGATTTCGATCGCAAGTCCCGTGTCTGCCGGTGATCTTGCCGTGGAGGAACTGGACTACCTGCTGCCGCGCCGCAAGCTGAAGTGGTCGCACATGGCTCGGACACCGTGATCCGAGGGCTTCCTGCTGCTTGATGCTGACCGTCTCCGGGCTCGCGAAACGGCACGCCAAAGCCGACCGGCCGCTCTTCAGCGACCTCGGCTTCAGCGTCGCGAACGGAGAAATCGTCGCCCTCGTTGGCGAGTCGGGAGTTGGCAAGAGCACCTTGCTGAACTGCATCGCCGGTCTGGAGACTGCCGATCGCGGCTCGATCCACATCGGCCCGCGGGCGCTGGACATCGTCCGGCTCGATGAAGCGACAAGGGCAGCGTTGCGGGCGCGCAGCATCGGCTTCGTCTTCCAGGCGTTTCACGTGCTGCCGACGCTGACCGTGGCACAGAACATTGCGGTGCCGCTGCTTCTTTGCGACGTGCCGGTCGGCGAGCACGGGCCACGCATCCGTGCCTTGCTCGCACGCGTCGGGCTGACCGGCTTCGGCGATCGTTGGCCGGCTTCCTTGTCGGGAGGCGAACTGCAGCGGGTGGCGATCGCGCGCGCCCTGGTGCACCAACCGCTGCTGATTCTCGCCGATGAGCCGACCGGCAACCTCGATCCACGTACCGCCGACGAGGTGTTGGCGCTGTTGCTCGAAAGAGTCCGTGAACAGCAGGCGAGCGCATTGATCGTCACTCATTCGCGACACGTGGCGCGAAGCTGTGACCGCACGCTGACCCTGACTCCGGAGGGGCTGCGATGACGACCCTCGCCTGCTGGCTGATCCGCGCCCAGTTCCGTAGCCGACGCGCAGCGACGCTGCTGTCGATGTTGGCGATCGCCCTCGGCGTCGCACTGGGCTACGCCATTCATCTGATCAACGACGCGGCTCTGGCCGACTTTTCCCGTGCCATGCGGGCCGTCCAGGGCGACCCCGATGCGCTGATCGCCGGGCGCGACAGCAGCGGCGGCGTCCCGCTGGCGAGCATTAACGAGATTGCCAGCGATCCCGCAGTGCTGGTCGTCGCGCCGGTGATCGAAACGCGGGTGCGCGTCGGCAGCACGCCGCTCCGCCTGATCGGAATCGACGTGTTCAGCGCGGCTGCAGTGATGCCCGGATTGCTGCCGCGATCCGCGGCAGGCGGCGCCGGTGGCGACATTCTCGCTGGCGCCGTCTACGCCTCACCGGCGCTGCTCGACAAGCTGAGTCTGCCGATCGGAGCGACGTTGACCCTGATGCGCGGCGATCAGCAGTGGTCGACCCGCATCGCCGGCGACCTGCCGGCTACCGACCAGAACGACCTGCTGCTGGTTGCCGACATCGCCTGGGTACAGGAACATTTCGGACCGACCGACGCGGTCAGCGAAGGTCGCATTCGCCTCGCACCCGGCATCGACGCGGCGACCTGGCGGGCAACGACGGCGCAACTCCTGCCGGACGGCCTGCTGCTGCGTGCCCCGGAGGACGACAGCGCACGCGCCGCCAACTTCTCGCGCGCCTACCGCGTCAACCTCAACGTGCTGGCACTGGTCGCCCTGCTGACCGGCGCCTTCCTGGTCTTCGCGACGCAATTGACCGCAGTCGCGCAGCGCTCGACGCAGTTTGCCCTGCTCGGGGTGCTCGGTCTTTCGCCAAGCCTGCGACTGCTGCAGATCCTCTGCGAAGCGCTGGCGATCGGCGCCCCCGGCGCGCTGTTCGGTGTGTCTCTCGGCTACATGCTGGCGCTGGCGTTTACGCAGCTCGTCGGTGGCGACCTCGGTGGCGGCTATTTCTCGTCGAGCACGCCGGCGATCGTTCCGCGGATCGCTCCGGCGCTCGCCTTTTTCGCCCTCGGCTGCGCCGCCAGCCTGGCCGGCGCCATCTATCCAGCCTTCCTGAACCGCAGCCAGCCGTTGGCGCAGGCGCTGCAAGCCGGTTTCGCGCAGATCGTGGAAGCCGGCGGCGTGCGACGTCGCGGCTGGCTGCCACCGGTGCTGCTGGCACTGACGGCGTTCGTTCTGTCACGGCTGCCACCGTGGTACGAACTTCCGCTGGCCGCTTATGCGGCGATCGCGCTGCTGCTGGTGGTCGGCATTACCAGCGCCCCGCTGCTGACGAGAAATCTCTTCGCATGGTGCGCCGGGCGACGGCTGCCAGCGGCGCAGCAGATTGCGCTGCAGAACGTCGCGCAGGCGCCATTGATGGCGCAGGTGGCCGCCAGCGGACTGATCGTCAGCTTCGCCCTGACCGCCAGCATGGTGATCATGGTTTCGAGCTTTCGCACCGCCGTGGACCACTGGCTCGACCAAGTCCTGCCGGCCCCACTCTATCTCCGCAGCAAGGCGACGCCGCTGCCGCAGTCCCTGCTCGACGCCCTGATGCAAGCCGACGCGCCGTTTGCCCGCGTCGAGCGGACGGCGCACACCTCACTGACGCTCGACCCGCAGCACCCCGCCGTCGCCTTGATCGTGCGCGAGATCGAGCGCGGCAATCCGGCGGCACGCCTGCCCATTACCGGTCCTCTGCTGGCGCCGCCGGCAGATCGGACGCCGGTGGTCTGGATCAGTGAACCGTTGCGAGAGATCTACCGGATCGAGGCCGGACAGTGGTTGCGCCTGCCGCTGCTCGGACGGACCGTGGAAGGATTCATTGGCGGCGTCTGGCGCGACTATTCGCGGCAGTTCGGCGCGCTGGTGATCAGCAGCGACGATTATCGGCAGCTCGGCGGCGATTTCCATCCCACCGACCTCGCCCTCTGGCCACTGCCCGGTCGCGATGCGGCTGCCTGGCTGGCGCCGTACGTCGCCAGCCACGGCCTCGAACTCGCCGACGCCGGCGACATTCGTCGGTCAAGTCTCTCTATCTTCGACAAGAGCTTCGCCGTCACGTACGCGCTCGAAGCCGCGGCAATGCTGATCGGGCTGTTCGGACTGGCGGTCACGCTCGCCGCCGGCGTCCGCTTGCGCGCGCGCGAGTTGGCGATGCTCGGGGCGCTTGGGTTCAGCCGTCGCATGTTGAGCCATGCGGTGATGCTCGAAGGCGCGCTGATCGCCGTCGTTGGCCTCGCGATCGGTCTCGCCTGCGGCATCGCGATCGGCGCCATCCTCACACATGTGGTCAATCCGCAGGCCTTTCACTGGCGAATGCCACTGCAGATTCCCTGGGCTGCCGTCGTCTGCAGTGCGTTGTCGACCCTCGGCGCAGCCGTCGTTGCCAGCCACTACGCAGCGCGCCGGGCGACGCGCCTGCCACTGGCACGGATTCTGGCCAGCGCCTAGCAGACGAGCGCCGATGCGACGCCGAACCTTCCTGCTCGCTTCTCTGCTGCTGTCCACACCAGTGCGCGCGGCGGCGGCGTCGGTCGCCTATCCGCCGGTCAGGCCCGGCGCCGGCCTGGTCTTCCCGCGTGACCACGGCGCACACCCCGCCTTCCGCAACGAATGGTGGTACGTCACCGGTGCGCTCGACACTCCGATTGCCGACACCGGTTTTCAACTGACCTTCTTCCGCTCGCGGCCGGGTACTGCCGAAGACCTCCGTTCGCCCTTGGCGGCGAGCCAGATCCTGTTCGCGCACGCGGCGCTGACGATTCCGGGCGATCGTCTGCGGCACGCCGAACGTGCCGCCCGCGCCAATCTCGGCGCCAGCTTTTCGAGCGCCGATTGCGACGTGTCGATCGGCGCCTGGCGCATCTTCCGGCAGGCCGATGGTCCCGGCGAGTTGCTCCGCCTGCAGATGCAGAGTCCACAGTTCTCCTACGACTTCACGCTGACGCCGTCACAGCCGCTGCTGCTGCAGGGCGATGGCGGCTATTCGCGCAAGGGCCACAGCGCGCAACTGGCCAGCTACTACGTGAGCTGGCCACAGCTCGTCGTCAGCGGAAGCCTGCTCCACGACGGGCACCGGCATCCGGTCGGCGGTCGCGCCTGGTTCGATCACGAATGGTCGACTGCCCTCCTCGGCGACGGTGCGGTCGGCTGGGACTGGTTGGGGATCAACCTCGCCGACGGCGGTGCGCTGATGGCGTTCCGCATGCGCGATGCCGAAGGCAGAACGCTTTTCGCGCATGCCGCATGGCGCGACAACGCCGGCCACCTGCGCCAGTTCGACCCGGCGAGCGTCGAATTCGCACCGCTTCGCCACTGGACGTCGCCGCGCAGTGGCGCGCTTTACCCGGTGGAAATTGAGGTCCGTATTGGCGACCGCTCCCTGCGTACACGACCGCTGCTCGACGATCAGGAACTGGTGACCAGCCAGCCGCTATCGGTGGTGTATTGGGAGGGACTGGTCCGCGTAGAGGGCGGTTTCCGCGGCCGTGGCTACCTCGAAATGACCGGCTACGCCGGCAAGTTGCAGTGGTAGGCAGCGGCGTCCGACCGTTTCCTGCCAAGCCATCAAAGGCCGAGAAAGCTCCGGATCATGGTCAGGATGCCGGCCTTCGGATGCGACGCGACCGGATTGGCCGGGGCATTGCTGAAGCGGCGGATGAATTCGTCCATCTCGACCTCGCGCCGTGCCAGAATTTCGGCGACCGCCTCGGCAATTTCCGGGCGCGAGCGAATGACTTCCTCGACCGTCGCCTGGTCGAGCCGGTAGCAGATCACGTCGGTCTTGGCGATGACCGAGGCACGGCGATGCTCTCCGGTCAGTACGCCCTTCTCGCCGAAGGTACTGCCTGCATGAATCGTGCGGAAGAGCTGGCGGGAATGGTCGGGGAAGTCCATCCACACTTCCGCTTCGCCGGCCGCCAGCAGGTACAGCCAGTGCGGCGCGTCTCCCTGCTGGAAGATGACGTCGCCACAGGCGAAAGGTGCGTAGACCATGCGCTCGCCGATGGTTCGCAGTTCTTCCTCCTGCATGCCGGAAAACAGCTCCAGCTTGCGCAGGTCGGCGACGTGCCGTTCGACTTCCCGGCGATGGACGGATTCGCGATATGCTTCGTTTACCTTGGTGATGTGCATCGATTGCTCGGGAACCGCCAACTGCATTCCGGCGCGTTGCAGCGCAGCGAAGATATGCACGCGCACCGCCGAGTCGGTCGGGTCGTCCGGCTGCGGATCGATCATCCAGTAGCGCAGCGCGTAACGCCCGTAACCCGGTCCGAAGTCCATCAGCACGCAGGTCGGGGCCGGCGTACGGGCGACGTTCGCAATCTCGGCACTGGCGATGGTCGCTTCGACCTTCTGGATCACCAGCGTCGGCGGCGACTCGTAGGTGACGTTGAACCATACCCACCGACGCCAGGGCCACTCGCTGATGTCGGCGCGACCGAAGACCGAAAACTTGCTGCGCATCAACTGGCTGTTGGGGACGACGACGACGTCGCCGTTGCGCGTGCGAATCGTCGTCTGCCGCCAGCGAATCTGCGCGACGCGGCCGGTGATGTCGTCGATCCTGATCCAGTCACCGGTGCGCAGCGAGTTGTCGAGTTGCAGGGCTACGCCGGAAAGAACATTGCCAATGGTGTCCTGCATCGAGTAGGCGAGAATCGCGGTAATCACAGCCGACGTCGTCAACAGGCTAGACGGGTCGAGCCCGACGATGTGCAGTCGCCCGAGGATGAAAGCGACGTACACCACCAGCAGCAGGATGTCGCCGGCGAGGCGGGAAAGTTCGATGCCGAAACGCGGCAGGACGATCCGGAAGACCCAGAGCGAGACCAGACGAAACAGTGCCATTCCCGATCCGATGACGAAGATTTCATGGATCATGATGGCGACGCGCGAGTAGTCGAGCGCTTCGAGCAGCGCGCCAAAAAGCTGTCCCGCCAGACACAGCAGGAACACCGCTGCCGTACTGCCGATCCGGCGACGATCCCTGGGCAGAAGGCGCAGCAGAAGCAGCGCGAAGAATGCGGCAGCAGCGATGATGTACTTGCTCTCAGGCAGCCAGAAGTAGACCCAGATTCTCTGCAGCACGCTATCCATGGTTCTTCCGCCTCAGACCGGACACCGGCGCACGCTCAGAGCAGACCGTCGAACAGCTGCACACTGACCGGATCACCGACGGCAATGTTGCCGCGACCGTGTTCGAGGACGATCAGACAGTTGGCGTCGGACATCGAACGCAGGATGCCCGAGCCCTGCGCGCCCGCCGGGCGGACCCGGCCGTCGGCGAGAACTCCGCGCTGGTACTCGGTGCGGCCGGGCGACTTTTTCAGCGCGACCGCACTCACTGCCGGCAGCAGCGGCACGCCGGGAACCGGGTCGGCGCCCATCAGCAGATAGAGCGCATCACGAACGAACTGCAGGAACGCCACCATCACCGCCACCGGGTTGCCTGGCAGACCGAACAGCCACGCACCCGGCGCGCCCTCGCCGGCGCCCCGGATACGGCCGAAAGCCATCGGGCGACCGGGTTTCATGGCGATCTTCCAGAACAGCACTTCGCCGAGCGTGGCCATCAGATCCCTGACGAAGTCGGCCTCGCCCACCGAGACACCACCGCTGGTGATCACCACGTCTGCCGCCGCCGCAGCCTGGCGAAAGGCCTCTTCGAGCAGCGCCGGCCGATCGCCGACGACGCCGAGATCAAGCACCTCGCAACCCATGCGGGTGAGCATGGCGAAGATCGTGTAACGGTTGCTGTCGTACACTTCGCCGTCGCCGAGCGGCGTGCCGATCGAGCAGAGTTCGTCGCCGGTCGAAAAGAAAGCGACTCGCAGGCGCCGGAAAACACTGACCTCGGCAACTCCCAGCGAAGCGATCAAGCCCAGTTCCGCCGGGCCGATCAGTCGTCCGCCGGCGAGCGCCGGCTTGCCGGCAGCGAGATCCTCGCCTGCGCGGCGGACGTTCTGGCCCGGACGCTGTCCGGGCGGCACGATGATCTCGTCACCGTCGACGGCGACGACTTCCTGCATGACCACCGTGTCGCAGTCAGGAGGCAGCAGCGCGCCGGTCATGATGCGCACGCACTCGCCGGCGGCGACCGTGCCGGCAAACGCCTTGCCCGCCCAGGTCGTGCCAACGACCCGCAGGCACGTGCCAGCGACTTGCGAAAGATCCGCACGGCGCAGCGCGTAACCGTCCATCGCCGAATTGTCGTGTGCGGGCACGGCGAACGGCGCGATCACGTCGCCCGCCAGTACGCGTCCCAGCGCGCTGCGCAATGCCACTCGTTCGCGCGTCTGCAACGGTGCCAACTGGCTGCGAATGAAGGCGCGCGCCTGGTCGACCGCGAGCGCATCCGGGTCGTGGTCGCTGAGGCAATGGAATTCGGCAACAAGACTCATGGCAGCCTGACTTTCACGGTGGATGGGTGGTGCTGCGCACAACGAGGCACCCCGTCGGCAGCGTCGACGCGATCAGCCGCCGGTCATCGACATGAAGCGGATCACCTGCGGTGCGTCCATCTGATTGCCGAAATCGTGGCCCTTGGCCTTGATCCCCATGCTGCGCACGATCGCCGTACGCAGCGCCGTGTCGTCGGTCGGATGGGCGCGCAGCAACGGCAGCAACTGGCTGGCATCGTTGTTGCCCAGACACGGATAGAGCTCGCCGCGGGCGGTGACGCGCACGCGGTTGCAACTGTCGCAGAAATTGTGGCTATGCGGAGAAATGAAGCCGACGCGCGTCGCCGTGTCGGGAATCCGCCAGTAGCGCGCCGGTCCGCCAGTCGTTTCGGTGGACGGCAGCAGCCGGAAACGCGTCTGTAAACGGGCCAGTGCTTCCTCGCTGCTGAAATAGCTGGTCTGACGACCGTGACCGATCTCGCCGAGCGGCATTTCCTCGATGAAGGCGATGTCCATGCCGCGTTCGACGGCGAACTCGACCAGTCCGAGCAGTTCGTCGTCATTGCGGCCACGCATCATCACCGTGTTCAGTTTCAGACGCTCGAAACCGGCCGCCTGCGCTGCCGCCAGACCGCGCAACACCTTGGCGAGATCACCGACGCGCGTGATCTCGCGAAATCGGTCGGCGCGCAGCGTGTCCAGACTGACGTTGATGCGCCTGACGCCGGCGGTGCACAAGGCAGCAGCAAAGCGCTCGAGCTGCGAGCCGTTGGTGGTGATCACCAGTTCGCGCAGTCCGGGTAGCCGGGCAAGCCGTTCGAGCAACCAGACGACGTCGTGGCGGACCAGCGGCTCGCCACCGGTGACCCGCACCTTGCTCACGCCGAGATCGACGAAAGCGCGGGCGACGCGCAGGCATTCTTCGAGGGTCAGCACCTGCGCGCGCGGCAGGAAGCTCATTTCCTCGGCCATGCAGTAGCCACAGCGAAAATCGCAACGGTCAGTGACCGACAGGCGGAGGTAGGTCACGTGCCGCCCATACCTGTCGATCAGCGTACCGTCGGCGTGCCGTGCCGTTACCGGCGAAGTCGGCTGCGGGAAGGCAAGCGGTACTGCGGGAACGGCTTCCGGCGTCGACGATTCATTGCGCATGCGAGAAGCTCCCTCGGGCGTACCCGTGGCGAAGGGAAAGAAGGGTCGTGCGTCGATTATAGCGAAGTTTGCCGGCGCGCCGCGCCCTGCTCCCGGCGAGCGGTCACTGCCCTGTCGAGGGATGACTAACGGGCATGACGGTCCCAGACACCCCCAATAATGAAAGTCATGCCCGTTTCCCTCACCCCCAACCCCTCTCCCGCAAGCGGGCGAGGGGAGGTTCGTGAGTCGCTGAGGCGACTTTCACATTAACCGGGAGCTGGATCGAGCAGGTGCGACACCAGTCCGTCGGCAAGCTTCGGTTCGAACCAGGTGGACTTCGGCGGCATTACCTGGCCGGCGTCGGCAACGGCCATCAGGTCGGACATCTGGGTGGGGTACATGGCGAAGGCGACGGCCATTTCACCGCTGTCTACGCGTCGCTCCAGCTCACTCAATCCGCGCATGCCGCCGACGAAATCGATACGGGTATCCCGCCGCAGATCCTCGATCCCCAGAAGCGGAGCGAGGATCTGTTCCGCAAGGGTAGAGACGTCGAGCCGGCGCACGGGGTCCGAGGCCTGAAGAAGGTCGGGGCGGATCGTCAACTCGTACCAGCGGCCGCCCAGGTACATGCCGCAGACACCGCTGTTCATCGGCCTGACTGGCACGACCGACGGACGGATCGCATACCGGTCGCCAACGGCGGTCAGAAAAGCGGCTTCGCTCAGTCCGCCGAGATCGCGTACGACGCGGTTGTAGTCCATGATCTGCACTTGCGACGCCGGAAAAATCACGGACAGGAAGTACTCGGCGCTGTCTCCTGCTCCGCTCCTGCCCCGGCGTGCCGCGGCGACGCGCGATGCCGCAGCCGAGCGGTGATGGCCATCGGCAATGTAGAGATTCGGCATGGCGTTGAATATCTCGCCAATGCGTGCGATCCATGCCGGTGCATCAATCGCCCACAAGGTATGGCGGATGCCATCGTCGGCGGTGACATCGGCGACGGCGTCGTTCTCGGTGACCAGCGCGAGCAGCCGCTCGGCATCGCTGCTGTCCGGGTGGGCGAGCAGCACCGGGCCGGTCTGCGCATTCAGCGCTTCGATCTGGTGCACCCGGTCGTCCTCCTTGTCGGGCCGGGTGAATTCATGCTTGCGTATGCGGTTGCTGTCGTACGCGGCAACCGAGGCAACGGCGACCAGCCCGGTCTGAACGTGTTCGCTCATGACCAGCCGATACGCGTAGTAGCAGGGACGAGGGTCGCGGCGGAGGATTCCGGCGTCGATCATGCGACGGAAATTCTCGGCCGAGCGGGCATACACTGCCGGCGAATGGGGATCGATGTCGACCGGCAGATCGATTTCCGCCTTGGAGACATGGAGAAAGGAGAGCGGCTTGCCGACCACGGCCTGCCGCGCCTCGGCGCTGGAAAGTACGTCGTAGGGCGGAGCTAGTACCGCAGCAGCATCAGCAGGGCGCGGCCGCAAGCCGGCGAACGGTCGAATCAGGCAACGAGCAAGGGACAAGAAATCCTCCTTCAAAGGTTCACGTCGGGAACCGCGGCAGTGTAACCGCGGCGCAGCGCGGAGGAAACGGTTCTGCACGCCCGACGCTACCGCCAGCCGCCTGCGGCATGACGACCCGGTCGTCAGATACTGCGGTAGAGCGCCTCATAACGTGCCGCAGAGTCGGCCCAGGAAAAATCCTGCGCCATGCCGTACTGCTGAACCTGGTGCCAGACGGCCGGTTCGCGAAAGACCGCGCAGGCCTCGCCAATGCAGGCAGCCAGCGCACGACGGCTGGCATCGTCGAAGGCGAAACCGTTGGCGGTGCCCCGCCTGAGCGTCTCCGCGCTGATGGCGACGACGGTATCCGCCAGGCCACCGATCCGCCGTACGAGGGGCAATGTGCCGTAACGCAACGCGTAAAGCTGAGTCAGTCCACAAGGTTCGAAACGCGACGGAACGAGCAGGACGTCGGCGGCGGCAATGATACGGTGAGACAATGCGTCATCGTAGCCAAGGTATACCGATACGGCGTCGCCATGCTCCGCTGCAGCAGCGCGGAATCCTGCCTCCACATCGGCGTCGCCACTGCCGATGACGACGAGTTGTCCACCTTCTGCGAGCAGCGTCGGCAGGACCGCAAGCAGGAGGTCCATCCCCTTCTGCGAGGTCAGTCGGCTGACCACGGCAAACAGCGGTACCTTGGCATCGACGGTGAAGCCCATTTCCGCCTGAAGCTGTAGCTTGCAGACGGTCTTGCCGCTCAGGTTGTCGCTGCTGTAGGCCCTGGGCAGCGCCGGATCGGAAGTCGGATCCCAGATCGAGTAATCGACACCGTTGAGAATGCCCGACAGGTCGCTGCCACGACCGCGCAGCAGACCATCGAGGCCCCAGCCAAATTCCCGCGTACAGATTTCCCGGGCGTAGGTGGGGCTGACGGCATTCACTCGTTTTGCATGAACGAGTGCCGACTTCATGAATGACAACTGCCCGTGAAACTCGAGCGCACTCTGATCGGCGCCGCTGATCAGCAGACCGAGGTCGGTATGATGATCGAGCGGAAAGAGGCCACGAAAAGCGAGATTGTGAATCGTGAACACGGTGGCCGTATTCAGCGCCGGGTTCTGGGCGACATAGGTCGGCGCCAGTCCCGCGTGCCAGTCGTGCGCATGCACCACGGTCGGCTGCCAGTCATGATCGAGATCACCCCCGGCCAGATGCGCGGCAATCCAGCCGAGCAGGGCAAAGCGCCGATGATTGTCGCTCCAGTCGCGACCGTCCGGGCCCAGATACGGATTGCCGTCGCGCCGATACAGGAATGGCGCGTCGATGACGTAGGCCGGTAGCCCGCTATCGGGCAGCCGGCCTAGACATAGCGTAATGACCGCAGCCCCGAAAGCCGGACCGAGGCGGATGACTCTCTGCAGGTCGCTGACGCCGTTCAGAATGGCCGGCATTCCCGGCAACAACAAGCGAACGTCGAGACCTCGGTCAGCCAGGGCCGCCGGCAACGCGGCCACGACGTCGGCAAGTCCGCCCGTCTTGACCAGCGGGTAGACTTCGGCGGCGACGTGCAGGATGCGCAAAAGGGTGAACCCGCGTCAGTGGAGCTGTTCGAGCATCTTGCGAGTGATCAGCGTCACCCCGTTTTCCGTGCGGCGGAAACGCCTGGCGTCTTCGGCCGGATCTTCGCCAACGACCATCTCCGCCGGTATGTTGCAATTGCTGTCCACCACGCAGTGCGAGAGACGTGCCCGCTGACCGATCGTGGTGTCCGGCAGGACGACCGACAGGTTCACGCGCGCATACGAATGGACGCGGCAACCGGAGAACAGCAGCGATCGGTTGATTTCGCCCGAGACGATGCAGCCGCTCGACACCGTCGATTCGATGGCAGTTCCACGCCGGTCCATGTGGTTATGCACGAACTTGGCCGGCGGCAGCTGCTGCTGGTAGGTCCATATCGGCCAGTTGCGGTCGTACAGGTTCAAGGCCGGACTCGTCGCGGTCAAATCGAGGTTCGCGTCCCAATAGGCATCGATCGTCCCGACGTCGCGCCAGTACGGCTCCCTGCCAGGTTCGTCCGGAGCCACGATGCAACTGCGCGAGAACGGATGCGCGGCGGCAACCCCGTTGGCCACGGCGCGCGGGATGATATCCTTGCCGAAGTCGTGATTCGAATCCGGGTCGTCGATGTCGCGCTCCAGTTCGGCGTACAGATACGCGGCGTTGAAAACGTAGACGCCCATGCTGCACATCGCCATGTCTGGTTTGTCTGGCATCCCGGGTGGGTCAGCCGGCTTTTCAATGAATTCCTTGATCCATCCCTTGTCGTCGACCGCCATGACGCCGAAGCCACTGGCTTCATCACGCGGCACTTCGATGCAGGCCACCGTGCACTCCGCCCCGCTCTCCACATGGTCCACCAGCATCAGGGCGTAGTTCATCTTGTAAACGTGATCCCCGGCGAGAATCACGACGTATTCCGGCTTCGGCGAGTAGGTCTCGAGAATGTCGATATTCTGATAAACGGCGTCGGCCGTACCGCGATACCAGGATTCTTCGTCGATGCGCTGCTGCGCCGGCAGCAGATCGACGAATTCATTGACTTCGCCGTGCAGGAAGTTCCAGCCGCGCTGCAGGTGGCGCAGCAGGCTGTGCGACTTGTACTGGGTAACGACACCGACTCGTCGAAGCTGCGAATTGACACAGTTCGACAGGGCAAAATCGATGATTCTGAACTTGCCGCCAAAATGTACCGCCGGCTTGGCACGGCGGTCGGTCAGTTCGTGCAAGCGGCTGCCCCGCCCACCGGCGAGAACCAGGGCGATCGCCCTGCGTGGCAACTGGAATGTCCTTCTATCAACCATCTTCGTATCCCCTATTAGCTTGATTCACCGTATCTGGTGGCGCCATCAGGTGTCACCCGTTCGCAGCCGGCTAGCTGATCACGTCCGGAGCCTTTCTGCCGGTGATGCCAGCAATTTGCGCAACGGCATCGGCCAGACTGATCAACGGCGACAGCGCTTCCTGCGTCGGAACTTCGTGCTGACTGGGGTCGGCAACAAAGCGTTCGAGGTAGACGCGCAGCGTGGCCCCTTCGGTACCGGTGCCCGACAGGCGAAAAACCGCACGCGATCCATCGTCCAACAGGATGCGGACGCCTTGTCGCTCCGAGCGTGAGCCATCGACAGGGTCGGTATAGGCGAAATCATCGGCGGCAGCGATGCGCAGTCCGCCGTAGTCCGCACCCGGCAATTGCGGCAGGCGAGCGCGCAGTTCGTGCATCAGGCGATCGCCTTGCGCCGTCTCGATCCCTTCGTAATCGTGGCGGGAGTAGACGTTGCGTCCGAAATGCCGCCAGTGTTCACGAACGATCACGTCGGCCGGCATTCCGCGCACGGCGAGAATGTTGAGCCAGTAGAGAACGGCCCACAGGCCGTCCTTCTCACGCACGTGATTCGATCCGGTACCGGCGCTCTCCTCGCCGCACAGGGTGCACTTGCCGGCGTCGAGAAGCGACCCGAAGTACTTCCAGCCAGTCGGCGTCTCGTAGCACGGGATGCCGAGTTCCTTGGCCACTCGATCCACCGCACAACTGGTCGGCATCGAACGCGCAACCCCGGCAAGACCGGCCGCGTAGGCCGGAATCAGTGCATGATTGGCGGCGAGCACGGCCAGGCTGTCACTCGGGCTGACGACGAAGTTGCGCCCGACGACCATGTTGCGGTCGCCATCGCCATCCGATGCCGCTCCGAACGACAACCCCGACTTGCTGTCCGCCAGTGCAGCAACCAGATCGGCGGCATATACTGGGTTGGGATCGGGATGCCCACCGGCGAAGTCGGGCAGCGGAACGCCATTGACCACCGTGCCCGCGGGAGCGCGGAGACGGCCTTCGAGTATGGCCCGCGCATAGGGACCGGTGACTGCGTGCATGGCGTCGAAACGCATGCGAAAGTCGGGACGGGCGAGCAGTCCGGCAATACGATCGAAGTCGAACAGCGATTCGAGCAGTTCGGCGTAGTCCGCCACCGGATCGATCACGCTGACCCGCATGTCACCGATGGCCGTGTCGCCGATCCGGCGCAGATCGACATCCGCCGCTTCGACGGTGTGATAAACGGTGATTTCCTGAGTGCGCCGATAAACGGCTTCGGTAAAGCCTTCGTTGGCCGGACCGCCGTTTCCCAGGTTGTACTTGATCCCGAAATCACCGTCGGGACCACCGGCATTGTGACTCGCCGACAGGATGATACCGCCGAAGGCCCGCCACTTGCGGATCACCGCGCTCGCCGCAGGCGTCGAGAGAATCCCGTCGCGGCCGACGAGCACGCGACCGAAACCGGCCGCCGCGGCCATGCGCAGGATGGTCTGGATGGCCACGTCGTTGTGGTAGCGGCCATCGCCACCGAGTACCAGCGTCTGTCCCTGCTGGCCCGACAGCGTATCGAAGATCGCCTGGACGAAATTCTCGAGATACCGCTCCTGCTGAAATACGGTCACTTTTTTCCGCAGCCCGGAGGTTCCCGGTTTCTGCCCCGGGAAAGGCGCGCTGGGAATACTGATCACTTGCCTGCTCATGTCATGCCTCGTCGCAAATGGAATGCCCTGGATCGATACGGGAGAGATACGGTTTCATCCGATATGCTCTCGGGTGAACGCCAGCAGGCTCCGGGTCGAGGCGTCGAGCTTCTCCGCCAGCAGTGGATTGCCGATGGCCGGCAGAATGCTGCTGGCCACTGCCTTGCCGAGCTCGACCCCCCACTGGTCGAACGAATTGAGCCCCCAGATCACGCCCTGCACGAAAACCTTGTGCTCGTAGAGGGCGATCAGTGCGCCGAGTGTCTGCGGATCGAGACGGGAGAGCAGCAGCGTCGACGACGGTTGATTGCCGGGAAAGACCTTGTGCGGCAGGAGCGAGGCGAGCACTGCAGGCGGCATCGTGCCTTCGAGTTCGCTGCGCGCCTCGGCCACCGTCTTGCCGAAGGCCAGTGCCGCGCTCTGCGCGAAACAGTTGGCGAGCAGCGCCTCCTGGTGGCCGGGCAAGGGGTAGTCGGAGCGCACGGCAGCGATGAAGTCGCAGGGTACCAGGCGGCCACCCTGATGGAGAAGCTGGAAGAAAGCGTGCTGACCGTTATTGCCGAGTTCGCCCCAGACGATGGGATTCGCGGCATGGTCGAGGGGCTTTCCGTCGATGCCGACCGACTTGCCGTTGCTTTCCATTTCGAGTTGCTGCAGGAACGACGGAAAATATTTCAGCGACTCGTTGTACGGAAGTACCGCGTTGCTCGTCGCGCCGAGGAAATTGGTATTCCAGATGCCGATCAGCGCCATCACCACCGGCAGGTTGCGCTCGTAGGGGGCGTTTCGGAAGTGTTCGTCCATTCGCTCGGCGCCGGCCAGCAGTTCGGCAAAAGCGTGCGGGCCGATCGCGATCATCAGTGCCAAGCCAACTGCCGACCACAGCGAGAAACGCCCTCCCACCCAGTCCCAGAGCGGAAAGACCGCATCCTCGCTGATCCCGAACTGGACGGCGCGTTCGGGCTTGGCGGTCAGCGCGGCGAAATGCCTGGATACCGCTGCACTGTCGCCGAGATTGGCCAGTATCCAGTTGCGGGCCGTCTGCGCGTTGAGCATGGTTTCCTGCGTGGTGAAAGTCTTGCTGGCGACCAGGAAGAGTGTCGTGCGCGGATCGAGCGTTTGCAGCAGAGGAGCCAGTTGGGCACCGTCGAGGTTGGAGACATAGTGTACGTCGAGCGCCGGATGCGAGATGGAGCGCAAGGCGCAACCGAGCATCTTCGGTCCGAGATCCGATCCACCGATACCGATATTGACCACATGCCGAATCGGCATGCCGGTAAAGCCGAGTGCCTGCCCGGAGCGAATGCGGTCGGCAAGAGTTGCCATCCGCTGGCGCGTCGCCAGCACCTCCGGCATGACATCGAGATCAGCGCCGGGAAACGGGGCACGCGAGCGGCGCAGGGCGACATGCAGTACCGATCGATCTTCGCTGGCGTTGATCCTCTCCCCGCTGAACATGCGGGCCGTCCATTCGTCAAGCCGCGCCTGACGAGCCAGCGCGACCAGCAGGGCCAGTGTCGTCGAGTCCATTCGTTGCTTCGAGAAGTCGTAAAGGAGCCCGTCGTAGCTGAGCGAAAGAGCTGCGACGCGTCCCGGATCGCGGGCAAACAGTTCTCTGAGATGCACTGGCGAGATCGACTGCCGGTGCGCTTCAATAGCCTTCCAGGCGGCTGAGGCGGTGATGTTCATGGTTGGTAAGGGCTCTTTGATGAGGGGTCAGGCCGTCGGCGAACGGCCCTGGGAGGGGGTATGCGATGAAATATGACGAGATATGCTGTTACGGTTATCAGCTTGCCAGAATGCTCGGAAGAACGCAAAAAAGAATGCGGAAGGGCCATTGCGGGGGCATTTGCCGAGCGGCGTTGCGGGTGGTCTGCGATTCGTGCGAAGGGTTGTGGCAATCGTGCAAACTCGGCGCCGAGGAACGGTCGGAGCGCGGCGGGCACGGAATATGCTGAACCGATAGGCAGGCCAGGATCAGGGAGAGAGGCTGGACGGCGCGCTGACGAACCCCGGACGATGGTGGCGGATGCCGCGGGCGAAGGGCTTGTCCTCCTCCGAGATATGGCGCTCGAACCAGTACTCGGCGTAGCGCAAGAAGGAGTGAACATAGCGCGCGCCACAACGCACTTCATCGAACGCCCTGCGCAGGGCGTACAGGTTGTTGCGGTGAACGGTGGCATGTTCGCGGAAATCCACGCCAACTTCGCGGGCGAGGCGCTCCTCGCTGGCGAAATGGTACTCCAGGTAAGCGAGGAGGCTGTCGAAGTCTTCGAAAGAGACCGACTGGCTGCCAAAGCATGCCGCTTTGAGCGACTCGATGCGCCGGAAGATCTCTTCGTGCTGCGCGTCGATTTCAGGCAGATCGATCAGCAAGGCCTCGGGCAACAAGCTGGCACCATGGATCTGCATCGCACGCTCTCCGGTAAGACGTCAGTTTCTTCTTGTCGACACAGTATAAGAAAAGGGCTCGAAAAATTCCAGTAAGATCAGGCCACATTCAGGCAAACAAGCCATGCAGGAACCATCCCGCCGGGCTACGGAAGATCCATAACCATTCCTCACTTGTCGAAATGGCCACGAAGTAGTCGCGACGCACATCACCAACCGCATCAGGCTCGGCGGCGTCCCACCAGCCACTCTCGATGCGTTCGGGACCGCAGAGCAGGCGCAGCGGACCACCGTACTGCGGCCGGCCGGCTGCTTCGTCCAAAGCCTGTGGTTTGGCGAGCAGCCACAGGGGACGCGGGCCAGGCGCCGCTTTCGCCACGTCCGGCGCAGAGGGCGGCGGCGATTCTCTTCCTGCTGGCAACTGCAATGGGAAAACCGCGCCAACGACTCGCACATTCTGCCCCGAGTCCTGCCCAAACGTCTTCCTCTCCCGCATGCGGGCAACCGTTCGGCGAGAAGGGAAACGCTCCGGGCCTGCGGAATCAGGGTTGCCGGCAAAAGGCATGACTGTCGGCGCGACTCGCCGCGAAGCATTCTCCGGGCGATGCTCGGCGACCGCCGACAGGGCATGCACGCTGTCCTTGCCAAGGCGCGCCTGCAGACCTTCGATCAGTACGGCCAGCGAATCGCCGGCACTCTTGCCGCGCGCGCCGAACAGACTCTTCGCATGCCCGGGAAGTGCTGCCGGTGCTTCCACCTGCAGGGTGATCGCGAGGACTGTGGTCGGCAATTCGAGCCTTTGCAGGCGTTCGTCGAGCACACGGGCAATCCGTTCGGCACTGCGCGTGACGCTGCTGAAAGCGAGGACGAGCATGGTAGCCGAGCGTGGCCCGCGGCCGCACTCGTGGGCGAGCTCGAAAACGCATTCACGGATTCCCGCGGCACGTACGGCAAGCCAGCCGCATAAAGTGGCCACCAGGCGACGCATGGCAAAAAAGAGAGCCATCGCGCTGTCCACCGGCATCGGCAGTTCCAGCCGCTCGGCAAAGCGCTCCGGAAAGACGAAACGTGGTCGCGGATCCGGCAAGTCGCCGAGAGCGCGTGCCAGATCATCCGCCAGATCGGCTCCAAGGCGACGCGCCAGGCCGGCACGTGGCAGGCGCAGCATGTCCGCGATCGAACGCACACCAAAGCCGACGAGACGAGCATGTTTTCGAGCTGGAAGTTCGAGCACTGCCAGCGGCAGCTTGCCGAGGCGATGCGGCAGTTCGGCCGTATCGAGACAGGCCCGATCGTCGCCGGCAGATGCCAGCCATTGTCCGGCAAGCGGTGTCGGCGCCAAGGCCGCCTGCGGTGCAAAACCCTGCTCGCTGCAGCCGGCGACCACTCGCTCGAACAGCGCTGCTGCCCCGCCGAACAGGCGTAGGGATCCGGCCACTTCGAGCAGCAGCGTCCGTGGCGGCAGCAGGCTGACTTCCGAAGTGAAGTTGCCTGCCCAACAGGCAAGCCGGATCAGCGCAGCCTGCTCGCGCGCCAGATCGCGTTCCCGTACGGACAGGCCCGGCAGGAATCCCCACGCTTCGGCCAGCCGCAGGCCGGGCAGCACGCCAGCCGATGCTGCCACATCGTCGATAACGACAATACGTTCACGATGGATGATGGCAGCAGGCGGTGGCAGGCAGGGAAACACTTCGAGTGGCAGGCGTGGCAGGGACAGAACCAGCCAGAGCATGACTTTCTTCGCGACTTTTCAGGCGTAGCGGACGTTGAATGGCGATCGACAGGGGCACCGGCTGCACGCTGCCACGGCGCTTGAGCAAACGGACGACGACTTGCCCTTCTTCTCCTGCGAGCACCAGGCGCAACGGCGCCGGCGACGCCTGACTGGCACAGACCGCCGGACGAAAAATGAACAGCAGCGTACGACTGGCCTCGGCAGCCAGTTGCAGACGCTGGAGCGATCTGACCTGGACCTCGGGCAACCAGGTGACGACAGCGCCAACCCCATCGGCAGCGAGTGAACGCTCGCAGGCCCAGGCGGCATCACGACCGGGCGCGCTGGCCACCAGCAGGCGTGACAAATCGACGCCACACGCCTGCAACGCGGGAGCATAGAGCGGATATGGCGGTGCGACACAGACCAGCCAGGCGAGTTCGTCGGTCGAGATCCGCGCCAGCGCCGGCAACAGCAAGCTCAGTTCGCCCACCCCGCGACGTGCCGGCAGGATCTCGGTCAAACTGCCACGTGGCCAACCGCCACCGGGCAATTCCCGGTCAAGCTCGGCAAAACCCGTGGGTACGCCGGGCAGCGGTGCCCTGGCCAGCGCATCTCCCCGCCAGACATCGGAACGCTCGAGGATTTGCGAAAGCGTCAGCGAGGCGCTTACCGGCGAGATCGTGCTCACATTGCCTCGCCGTCGCGGATCAAGCCGACGGCAATTCCTTCGATAGCCAGTGTCCGTGCCGCCGTATCGACGATGATCGGCTTGAAATCGGGATTCTCGGCGATCAACTCGATCACCTCGCCGTGCTGACGGAAACGCTTGACCGTCACTTCATCATCGAGCCTGGCAACGACAATCTGGCCGTTGCGCGCCTCGCTGCTGCGATGCACGGCGAGCAGATCGCCATCCAGAATGCCGGCGTCGATCATCGACAGACCACGCACGCGCAACAGGAAGTCGGCACGCGGCCGGAACAGGCTGGCATCGAGCAGGTATCGGCGTTGCACGTTTTCCATGGCCAGGATCGGGCTGCCGGCGGCGACACTGCCGATCAGCGGCAGACCGAGCTGTTCGACCAGCCGGATGCCGCGCGCCGAGCCCGGTTCGAGAACGAGGAGGCCCTTTCTGGCGAGCGCCTTGAGGTGTTCCTCAGCGGCGTTGTGCGAGGCAAAACCGAAGGCACTGGCAATCTCGGCGCGTGTCGGGGGCGCCCCAAGGCTCTCCACGGTGTTGCGGATGAATTCGAGAATTTCCCGTTGTCGCAGGGTGAGTAACTTGGCCATGGCCCTGGCCTCCTTTCTTCGTTACTGTATATTCGTACAGTATACAACGAAAAGCAAATGGGGGCGAACTTTCTGACAACGCATTCTCGAAGCCGGTCTCGGCTTTCTCGATGACAGCGCGGAACGCACGCGTACGCGACTTCGCGCACGTCATCCCTGGCTTGGAAGGCGAGCGCCGTCCTGCCGCGCTCGACCTGCATCGACGGTACGCGCTTGAAGTATGGGTCGGCCCGGAGGTCGGCGGGCAATCTGTCGCGGTTGCGCAGCGTGCGGCCCTTGCGGTGCTTGAGCCACTTCTCGCAGACCCGACAGCCGCCGATGTGGAAGTTCCCAATTTCCTCCCACACGCCGCGGAAACCGGTAGTCTGCACCTTGTCTACGCACACGGCGTCGCGCGACCAGGAGATCTTCTCGACCACGGAGTGGCTCTGCCGCCGATCCACTCCGTGATGGGCTGGGCGAACTTGGGAGATTGCAGCCACTGTAGGGCGGTGAGCTCGCCAACGAGTCGGGTCAGCGCACGGAACCGTTCCCGGTTACCGGTCAGCGGACGTCACGGAAAGTCGCCCTTCAGGAACTCGAAGTAGCGGCTGCGGCAGCAGGGACTGTGACACACCGAGTAGGCGTGACAGAAGATCTCTTCAGGCGTCAGACCGGCAGGCACGCCATGAGGCTTCTCCTGCCTGACATCCAAACTCGCAGCCACAGCCTTCAAGTGGGGGACAGCGTCGAGTTTTTCCGCCGAGTGTGGGCCGCGGGACTGACCACCTGCGCGAAGCACTTCCCCTCGCGGCTCGGCACAGTCACGACGGCGAGTCACGCACTGTGATATCTTCATGAGTAGCGTTTCCGTTCGGAGGCAGTATAGGCTGAAGTACTGGGTTTGCCGCCTGACGAGAGGGTGCGACTGCTCCAACGTCTGATCGAGAGCTTCGAACCCGAGCCCCATGTCCGAGATTCGTGGATCAACCTGTCCCGCGCGCGTGAAGCGAGGTTAAATCCGGTAAGCTTGCCTTGGCGCCCGGCCCCGAAGCAGTAGGTCGTGTTCGCGCAAGAATCGCGTGAGCTACTGGTGCCGACTGCCGACCGCCGGGAACAGGAAAGCAGTTTGCCGGTCTTAATCCCCGGACAAAAAGGCACACACGGCAGGCAGCACCGCTTGCTCCGCCCGGTGTGCGAAGAATGGCGCGCGAGCAGACCCGCAGTGTCGGAAGCGAGGATGAAGCGATGAAATTGGCAAAGCATCCCCGTATCGGTACCTTGACGGTGAGCAAGGTCCTCCCTCCGGGCCCGCCGGCGACGTGGTCGGTTGACTCTCGCACGCTCGCGCAGGATGCCTTGCGGCAGATGGCCGAGCACGATCTCGGAGCGCTCGTCGCGGTGGACGGCGAGCGCTTTGCCGGCATGTTTTCCGAACGCGATTACCTGCGCCAGGTCGTCCTCGGCAACAGAGCGGCAGCGCATGCCCAGGTGGCAGAACTGATCCGCCCCAGCCCGTTTTTCGCTACGCTGCAACAGACCGCCGAGGAATGCCTGGTCGTGATGACCGAAAACAGGCTGCACCATCTTCCGGTGCTGGAGAACGGCCGGGCGATTGGCCTGCTCTCGCTGGCAGTTCTCTTGCATGCGCTGCTTGCACATTACGAGCGGGCCTTTGCCGCCTTTGAACTGGATCAGCGCATCCTTTTCCTGCAAGGCACCTATAGCTGCTGAGCCTCACCGGCGTGGCCAGACCGCCGACATCGAGCTGCTTGACCGAGGCTTGGGTTTCTTACAACAATCGAACTCCCGTTTCCTGAAAGCCAGCAATGATCGATCAGACAGTAGAAGATTTCAGCCTGCCCGCGACCGGCGGCCGCGCCTTCACTCTTTCCGCCTGCCAGGGCAGCATCGTCGTCCTCTATTTCTACCCCAAGGACAGCACGCCCGGATGCACCACCGAAGCGCAACAGTTTCGTGACCTCCACGCCCGGTTCGTCGCAACCGGAGCCATCGTCGTCGGCGTTTCGCGTGACAGCATCAGATCACACGAAAACTTCAAGGCGAAGCAGTCGCTGCCCTTCGAGCTGCTGGCCGACACAGAAGAACTGCTGTGCCGGCAGTTCGACGTCATCCGCATGAAGAAACTGTATGGAAAGGAGGTCCGCGGTGTCGAACGCAGCACCTTCGTCATCGACCGCGATGGCGTGCTGCGGCGTGAATGGCGTGGCGTGAAGGTGGCCGGTCATGCCCAGGAAGTGCTCGATTTCATCAGCCAGATCTGACTCGCTCATCGATCCAATCCGGCAAGCGCTCCCATGGTCCGAAATACCGCAGTCACGGCCGAGCATTCGGCTGACCGCACGCCCGCGAAGCTTTTCGTCCTCGACACCAACGTCCTGATGCACGACCCGAGCAGCCTCTACCGCTTCGAGGAACACGACGTTTTCCTGCCGATGATGACCCTGGAGGAACTCGACAACCACAAGAAAGGCTTGTCCGAAATCGCCCGCAATGCTCGCCAGGTGACGCGCACACTTGACGAGATCGTCAACAGCATGGACGGGACGATCGACCAGGGCATTCCGCTCCACGGACCTTCCCGCAAGCTGGCCAACGGCCGCCTTTTCCTGCAGACGCAAGCGGTCGCCGGCGACCTGCCCGCGGGCTTGCCAACAGCAAAAGTCGACAACCAGATCCTGGCGGTCGTCATCGACCTGCAGCGACGACATCCGGAGCGCCCGGTGATCCTCGTCTCCAAGGACATCAACATGCGCATCAAAGCCCGCGTCCTCGGGCTGCAGGCGCAGGATTACTTCAACGACAAGGTCCTCGAAGACACCGATCTGCTGTACACCGGAATGCAGGAGCTTACGGCTGATTTCTGGGACGAGCATGGTCAGGACATCGAGTCGCACAAGAAGGACGGTCGCACGCTGTACCGAATCAAGGGACCGCTCTGCGCACAGTTGCTGGTCAACCAGTTTCTTTTCCAGGCGGGCGACCGGGCGCTGCATGCAATCGTCCGCGAAGTCTCCGGCCTGAGCGCCGAGATCCAGACGCTGACCGACTATACCCACCACAGGAACAGTGTCTGGGGAATCACGGCGCGCAACCGCGAACAGAATTTCGCCCTCAACCTGCTGATGAATCCGGAAGTCGATTTCGTCACCCTGCTCGGCCAGGCGGGCACCGGCAAGACCTTGCTTACCCTCGCCGCAGCTCTCACCCAGGTACTCGAAGCGAAACGTTACAGCGAAATCATCATGACCCGCGTCACCGTTCCCGTCGGCGAGGATATCGGCTTCCTGCCGGGAACCGAAGAAGAGAAGATGGGACCGTGGATGGGCGCCCTCGAAGACAACCTCGAAGTTCTCAACCGGAGCGATGACGATGCCGGTGACTGGGGCCGCGCCGCCACGCACGATCTGATCCGCAACCGCATCAAGATCAAGTCGCTCAACTTCATGCGCGGCCGCACTTTCCTCAACAGGTTCCTGATCATCGACGAAGCGCAGAACCTGACGCCGAAGCAGATGAGGACCCTGGTCACCCGTGCCGGACCCGGCACCAAGGT
>WBZT01000680.1_pt1 | contig 26655 bp, 25 predicted proteins | sample 5204241 | NCBI WGS metagenome assembly WBZT01 (sample SAMN12344358, study PRJNA552823) | activated sludge metagenome | biome: Activated sludge suspended growth; feature: Nitrification reactor; material: Wastewater; isolation source: activated sludge from nitrification reactor of wastewater... | reverse complement strand
CCGTCAGCGCCGTTGATCGGGCTTCACCCGTAGGGTGAAAGGTCAGCTTGTTCATAGGCACCTCCTATTGCCATTATTTCATTTGCTTGCCTCAACAAAGGCAAGAGGCAACTGCCCTTTTTAGGTTCTTACGCGCCGCAGCGAAGAGGCTCAGGCCAATAGCGAGGCAGAAGCTGCCGACCATGCGGGCCGTGAGCGGGGTGATACTGGCAGGATGGGGCATGGCGATTATCCTGGCACGGAATGAGGTGTGACGCCAGGCAGGGAATGTCGGGGGTGGTGCCCCTGGCTTCGAAGCGCAGCTCTATGCAATCAGTCGGACCCCGTTGGGGAGCTGTGAAGCGGCTTGGCGACGGGACAAGGTACCTCCCGTGTCTGCTCAGGGCGCTGGCGTCAGCTGATGCCGTGAGATCACGACCTTGTTGGAGCGGCCGAGTAAATCAAGAAGGAGTTCGACGCGCTCCTTCCCGGTTTCGGCCAGGATGCTAGCCGGCAAGCCGGCGAAGGGGCCAGCGAGTATCTCGACCCGGTCGCCAGACTGGAAGAGATGTTCCTGGCGCACCACGCCCTCCGTGCTCGCCGAGGCGGCCATGAGCTGTTCCACCAGCCCGGGTGGGACGGGCGCCGGGTCGCCCCCAAAGCGCACCAGACCCAGGGCGCCCCGGGTGGAGCGTATGGGGGAGGTATCCTGAATCAACAGGTCCAGCTGCGTGAAGAGATAACCCGGAAAGAGGGGCTCAATGACCTCGATCCAACGCCCGCGCCGACGCCTTGAGTCCTTGATCTGGGGCAGAAAGGTCACGAATCCCTGTCGTTTGAGATTGTCCTCGGCCAGTTTTTCGTCGCGGGCCTTAGGTTCTGTTGACACATCACCGCAGCCATACAAGGGCTGATACCCAGCGCAGCATGCCCATGTAGTTGCGGGAGGTTTTTTCGTAGCGTGAGAAAATCCTGCGGTAATGTTTGATTTTGTTGAAAAAGCACTCGATTAGGTGGCGCTCCTTATAGAGGAACCAGTCCACCTTGCGGAGTTCAGTGCGGTGATGGCGGGGCGGGATGACCGCCGTCATGCCCCGCGCCTCGATGGCTTGAACGAGCGCGTCGCTGTCGTAGCCCTTGTCGCCGATGAATGTCTCGGCCCCTGCCGGCGTCAGTCCCAGCAGCGTGTCGGCTTGGCCAATATCGCTGGCCTGCCCACCGGTCAGCACGAAGTCCAGCGGGTTGCCCAGGGCGTCAGTGATGGCGTGGATCTTGGTGCCGAACCCGCCCCGCGAGCGGCCCAGGGCCTCGGCCTCGGCGCTGCTCTCCGCCGCCCCGGCCGCGCAGGGGTGGGCGCGGATGACCGTGGAGTCGATCAAGATGCTCTGTAAATCAGACAGATGCGCACAGCCCCGGTGCAATGCCTCCCAGACGCCGTGGCGACACCAGCGGGAAAACCGCTTGAAGACGGTGTTCCACTGGCCATGCTCGGCGGGCAACAGTCGCCACGGCGCCCCAGACCGCAGAACCCAGAGCACGGCCACCAGAAAGGCCCGGCAAGCGGCTGCCGAGGTCATGCGGACATGCTTGTGAGTGGCCAATATCGCGTGGATCGTTCGCCATTTTTCATCGCTGATTTCGAGCCGGTTCGCCATCGCTCAAAGGCGCTAACCCTCGCAGCAGACGGGGCTTATGTCAACAGGACCTAGTGTGGACGGCGTACCAGTGTTCCATGAGGATCTCGATGCTTGCCGTGGACTAGAGGGCCAGGGCCCCCGCTAGCAACGGGGCCAGCTCCAGGCGGTTGCTTGGGTGGGGAATGCTGTCCGTGCTCCAAATATGGGTCACCCCGGCGAGGCGCAGACGCTCCAGGGTGCCCTCCAGAAACAGGGCGTGGGTAACGAGCACTGAGAGGGAAGCGGGGCGGCTGGCAGCCAGCGCGGTTACAGCGTTCTCCAAGGTGTAGCCGGTGCTGGCGACGTCGTCCACCACCACTAGATGACGACCGGGAGGCGGTAGCTCTGCGAAGCGGACCTCGACCTCCCGGTCGCCGTGACGCTCTTTCGCGCCAACCCGGTAGTCGAGACCGGCGTGGGCGGCGATGGCGGATACCCACTGGAGGGCCTCTTCGTCCGGGCCGATGAGGAGGGGGGCCTCCAGCTCGCGGGCGAGGAAGGCGGCCATCAGTGGCGCTGCGGTGAGGCAGTGGGCGCGTTGGACCGGGATGGCTTCCTCCAGGCGCGGAACCCGGTGGAGGTGGGGATCGACGGTGACCAGTTCCTCCACCCAATCCGCCAGGAGCTGACCGATGATGGGCTGGCTGATGGCCTCCCCGGGACGGAAGGCCTTGTCTTGGCGCATGTAGCAGAGGTAAGGAGCGACTAGGGTCAGGTGGCGCGCCCCCAGTTCGCGGGCGGCGGCAGCGGTCAGGGCGAGCTCGATAAGCTTGTCGTTGGGGTGATCCAGACTCCGGCACAGGATGACCCGCTCGCCTAGGCCAGCGGGGAGACGCACGCGGCTCTCGCCGTCAGGAAAGTGGTGAATCTCCACTTCGGCATAGTCGAGGCCGGCCGCGTTGGCCAGGTGCTGGGCCTGTTCCCGATAGTCGGGGAAGCCCAGGAGTAGGGTCGGGGCTGGGGCCGAGGGGGTTTTCACGCGGGTTATCGTTCTCGTCAGGGAGTTGAGGGGAGTCTGGGCCTACCGGTAAGAGCCTGTCCAGGCTCATTTGCGCGGCCCCAGGTCCCGCACTGGGATATGCCAGTTGCCGCCGTATGACCATGGCTCAGGGGCTCGACGATAGCATAGCCCGTATCCTGGCCGGCCAGGGCGCGAGCGAAGCGATAGTCGGCGGGGAAGCGGGCGTAGATGGCGTAGAGAGTCTCGCCTTGACGCACGGGGTCGCCGAGTTTGCGGTGCAACTCAACGCCGGCGCCCTGGTCCATAGGGGCACCGGCCAGGCGGGCGATGCGGGCGATCTGCAGATTGTCGATGGCGGTGACGATGCCATCCACTGGGGCCGGTACCTCGTGGCGCAGCCCCCCCAGAGGGGGCGGGTCCGGGTTGGCGCCCTGGGCGGCGATGATGGCGCGGAATTTCGCGGCGGCGCGGCCGGATTCCAGAATCTCGCGGGCCAGATCGTGGCCGGCCCCGCCGCGCACCTCCGGGTCGAATTCCAGGATCTGACCCGCTAGCAGCAGGGCCTTGTCCCGCAGGTCCATCGGGGCCTGGGGGTCATTGTCCAGCACCGCCAGCACATCTCGGCTCTCCAGCACCGGGCCTATGCCTCGGCCAATGGGTTGACTGCCGTCCGTCAGTACCACCTCCAGATGCAGGCCCAGGCTGTCGCCGACGAATTCGAAGAGCTTGCGCAACCGCAGCGCGTCCTGGTGATGCCGGACCTTGGCAGTCGGGCCGACGGGAATGTCGATAAGCAGGTGCGTTGCGCCTGCGGCGACCTTCTTGGCCAGGATAGATGCCACCATCTGGCCGGGCGAGTCCAGGGACAGGGGTCGTTCCACGGCAATGAGAACGTCGTCGGCGGGCGCCAGGCGGGCGGTGCCGCCCCAGGCCAGGCAGCCGCGTTCGCAGTGGACGATCTCGTGTAACTGGCCTGGGGACAGATCGACCCGCGCCAGGACCTCCATGGTGTCGGCGGTGCCGGCGGGGGAGGTTATGGCCCGGCTGGAGGTCTTGGGGATAAGGAGGCCGTGGGCGGCGACGATGGGCATGACGATGAGGGTGGTCCGGTTGCCGGGAACCCCACCGATGCAATGTTTGTCTGCCACCAGGTCGGCACCCCAGTCCAGACGCTCCCCGCTAGCGATCATGGCCCGTGTCAGGTACAGAACCTCCTCACGCTCTAGGCCCACCTGGGCGCAGGCGACGATGAAGGCTGACATCTCGATCTTCGAATAGCGGTTGTTGACGATGTCACGGGTGATATCGGCGTATTCCCATTCCTCCAGCCGCTCCCCCCGGATCTTCCGATGGACGGAGCTCAGGGATGCCGGTGGCTGGGCCTGGCAGACGGTAACGGGGGCACCCTCGGGCATACTGATTTGGGCGAAGGCCTGCTCCGACAGCCCCAGTTCGTCGGGGCGGACGATGCCACCGTTGTCCACCACGTTGAGGACCGCCAGCACCGGCATGGCGTCTGGTCCGGCGAGGATCTCCACCTTATTCAGGGCCTGAAAGCCTTCGCTGCGATAATGGGGGCAGTCCCGGTGGAGGAAGGCTACGTTCTCGCGGTAGGTATCGATGGCGATCCGCCGTAGTTTCAGGGTGTCCATCGGGTGTCTGGGTCCGCTCCTGGTTCTTTAGGCCGCTTTGGGTCTCGGACTGGCAAAGGTCTTAGCTCCCTGGTTACCTTTTCATTTTACCTCTATACGACAGGAGGGTATTAGGTGGGATATTGCGTGTCCAGATGCTAACCTGATACCTGCGAGCGCTGCCCAGTGGGGTTGGCTAATCCATTGCGGGAGGCTTCGCGTTGTAAATCTTTTGAGTCGTGATCACATCCCCTTGTGCAGGGGCGGTGGCACGGGTCTAGGCGGCCTTGGGCACCCAGAAGCTGGGTTTAATTCGGCCGAGGGTCAGGGCGGGATCTTTGCTCGGGGTTTGGGGGTTCCGGTGGCCAGCGGGGGCCAACTCGGGTATGCGGCGCGACTCTGGTCATAGCCCAAAAGAAAAAGGGACCGCCAGGATGAGGTGTGTATCCACCCTGGCGGCCCAACTGGCTTGCTGCCCAGAAACTGATGTGGACCTGCGGGCCATCCCCCTGGGATGTTGCCTGTGGCATCCTGCCTCTATCGGGTCCTGATCTCCTTGTTATTTATCGGGTGACTGTGCCTGGTGGGGTTTTAGAATCAACCGGTGCGTCAGCGGCGTTCCGGCTTGGTCTAGCCGATTTGAGAGTCGCTTGCCAAATCAGAGTTCCTGGTTTCTTAATCCTCACCAGCTACCCAGAAACGCTTGCGGAGGAGTTCTCGGCGTGGCTCTGGGCATGGTCTCGGGATTGCTGGATGCCGGCGTACCTCGGAGGCCTTGTCGTTCCCCCTCACGATGCCGATGAGTAGGCCTGCGGCTAGCAGAGCCAGCGCAAGGCCCCCGATGGTTAAGGCGTCAAAGCTCATGTTTGCTTCTCCGTGAAACTAAAACTCATTGAAAGAAAAATATAATTTTGATTCTGGCAGGGATAACCCCAAGTGTAAGGCGCAATGATTTCTTCGGTATTTCGGTATATAATTATTTTGTAACGAAGTGTAACTGTTGGCCCCGGCCTTGGTGGCCCGGTGATCTGGCAATATGCGCCTGTGTGATGTCGCCGGGCTGGAGATCTGCGATACAGGCAGGACTTTGGAGGAAATTGGAGGTCGCTTGCCCTCATGACCGATCAACCCACCCGTCTCCTGGTCGTGGATGACGATGAGCATATTCGGGTCCTCCTTACCCGTTACCTAACCCAGGAGGGCTTTACAGTGGCCGGGGTTGAGGATGGCGCGGCCATGGATGACTGGCTTACCCGGAACCAGGCGGATCTGGTGATCCTCGACCTCATGCTGCCGGGGGAGGATGGTCTCTCGGTCGCGCGGCGTTTGCGGCGGGAGTCGCGAGTCCCAATCGTCATGCTGTCGGCGCGCGGGGAGGATATCGACCGCATCGTGGGCCTGGAGGTGGGTGCCGATGACTATCTGGCCAAGCCCTTCAACCCCCGTGAGCTTTTGGCGCGGATTCGCGCCGTCCTGCGCCGCCAGCCAGTCCAAGTCCCGGCGGCGCAGGAGGACCCCAAGGCGCCGATTCAGGCCTTTGGTCCCTATCGGCTTGATGCCAAGCGCCGGGAATTGACCCGTGACGGTGAGCCCCTGGCCCTGACTAGCAGTGAATTCGATCTGCTCGAGCTCTTTCTGGCGCGGCCGAATCGTCTCCTGAATCGCGACAGCCTCCTGGATCTCCTGAAGGGGTATGAACGCTCCCCCTTCGACCGCAGTATGGACGTCCAGGTTGCGCGATTGCGGGCCAAGATCGAGCCTGACACCAAGCACCCTATCTATATCCGCACCGTCTGGGGCAAGGGCTATGTCTTTACCCCCCAGGGCGAACCCTAGCAGACCCAGCCATGCGTTTGTCCCTCTTCAGCCGGGCCTTGTTGACCCTGATCGTAACCTTTGGACTCTTCGCCTTTCTGGCCCTTACCGCCGTGGTCCAGTTCGCCCTGATACCCGTGGCTGATCGCTCGACCCAAGACCTGAGCGCCCTGATGCTGCTGGCTACTGACACTCTGGCCCACCTGGACCCGGGGCAGCAGGCCGCCTTTCGTGCCAGCATCGACCGTGACCATGGGCTGCGTCTGCTCGCGCCAGGTCAGGGGCCCCAGGATTTGACCGAGTACTATTTTCCCTACATGGAACGTCTGAAAAAGGCGCTGAGCGAGCGTTTAGGGAAACCGGTGGAGGCGGGCAGCAATCTGGAGGGCGGAGAACGCTGGTTCTGGGTCCGTCTCTCCGACCGGGGCGAGCCCATCTGGGTCGGTTTCCCGCGGGAGCGGGTCCGGAGTCGCCCCTTCGAGGGCCTGGCCCTGGTTATCGCCGTCTCCATCATCCTCCTCGTCCTCTCGGCAGCTGTGCTCGCGCGGCGCGTCACCGTGCCCCTTGAGCGACTGTCGAAGGCGGCGGAACAGGTCGCCCAGGGATTTTCACCAACGCCCCTGCCAGAAACAGGCCCCCGCGAGCTAGCCAATCTGGCCCGACAGTTCAATGAGACGAGCCGTCAGGTGCGGGAACTTCTGGCGAATCGCACCCTGCTGCTGGCCGGCATTTCCCACGACTTGCGCACCCCGCTAACCCGCCTGCGTCTGGCTTTGGAAATGTTGCCCAGGGACCCAGCCCAACTGGACCTGATAGAGCGTATGGAAGGGGACCTGGAGGAAATGAACGGGCTGATCGGTCAGGCGACGGAATTGGGAAAAAGCCTGGGCCGGGGCGAGCCTCAGTGGGTCGATCTGGGCAAATTGCTTGGCGACATCTGTCAGGGTAACCCACGTCTGAAATGGCAACCCATGGCCTATTGTCGTCATCCGGTCGATCCCCTGGCCCTGAGGCGCATCGTCGGCAACTTGCTGGAGAACGCCCTGCGCTACAGCCAGGGTGAGGTCGAGGTGCGTCTGGATTGCGCCCATCCGCCGGAAATCCAGGTCCTGGATCGCGGCCCTGGTATCCCCGAGCGCGAGCGCGAGGCCGTCTTTCGGCCCTTCTACCGCCTCGAGCAATCCCGCAACCGTGCCACGGGCGGTAGTGGCCTGGGATTGGCGGTCAGCCGTCAACTGGCCTTTGCCAACGGCATCGAACTGCGCCTGGAGCGACGGCCTGGTGGTGGTCTGATAGCCAGCCTGCGTTTTGCCAGGAGGTCAGTCGTGGGTAACCCGGCCTCTTATCCTGCGTCGAATCCAGTTGACGCCACCGACAGCACTGCCTAAATTCCCCTCACCAGCCAAGTCGGCGCCAAGACTGACAGGGGCGGGACCCCGGCCGGCCCTCGCACCCAAGACCGGCCAGGTTACGGCTGATTCGACCACCTAGCGGAGTATTGATAGATGCTGCAACCCGGCGATCCCGCCCCCCCCTTCTCCCTTCCGGACGCGGACATGGACCGCTTCCATTCAGACGATCTGATAGGCCAGAAAAACCTGGTGCTTTACTTCTACCCCCGGGACGATACCCCAGGCTGCACCCTTGAGGCCCTGGAGTTTACTGACCTGCAGCCCGAATTCGAGGCCCAGGATACCGAGGTTATCGGTATCAGCATGGATAGCTGCGTTAGCCATGGCGCCTTCCGGGATAAGCATGGCATCAATGTCCGGTTGCTGGCAGACCTGGAGGGTGAGGTCTGCCAAGCCTATGGCATCTGGCAGGAACGCGAGCGTCAGGGCGAGAAGCGCTGCGGCATCCTCCGTTCCACCTTCGTCATTGACAAGACCGGCGTCATCCGTGAGGCCCTTTATGACGTCAAGCCCAAGGGACATGCCGCCCAAGTCCTGGCAATGGTAAAGGATCTTTAAGGGTCAGGATAACCCAACCCCGTGAAGCTTCGTGGCGCGCTCCTGTTGTTCCTCCTGGTTTTCGGGCTGACCCCCCTAGTCATGGCGGTGGCCATCAATCTGCCTCTGGTACTTGACCGGGTCAGCCTTTTTTATCAAAAGGCTTATCTGCAAAATCTACGGGCGGACTTCCGGGACTTGGATCAACACTTGGCCAGCCGGCACGAGATGATTCGCCTCCTGGCCAAGCTGCCGGAGCCGGGACTCATCCTCGGTGAACAGGGCAAAGAGGAGGAGATCGACCTCGCCAGGGCTCGCTATACCAGCTGGATCAATCAGATTCTTGGCGAGCAACGGGACATCGTCCAAATCCTCTTTCTCGACGCCAAGGGCCAGGAACGCTTCTGGTTGGAGCGCGACGCCAAGACCCAGGAATGGCGGCCGACGGTCAGTCTGCCGGACCATCCCAGCGATGAGTTGGCAGCGGCCAGCCTGAATATTCCGCCCGGCGAGGTCATGGTCAGCCGTATCCGTATCGAGCCTGATGCCAGTGGCACCGATCCCCGCCAACTCATGCGTCTGAGCCTGCTAAGCGCCATCGCCAAGGACCCGCAGTCCCAACCTGAGGGGTTGGTGGTCATGACCATCGATGTCGGTGGCCTGGCTCAGTTCTATCGGGATACCTTCTGGGTTACCGATAAGGGCCGCTATTTGCGTCCCGGCCAACCCTGGCGTGACGAGGCCCTGGCCTTCTTTGACTTTCCAGGACTGGAGGAGATCTTTACCCAGCATATGCCAGGACTCTGGCGTGGCGCGCGCGATAGGCAGGTCTTCTGGGTGCCCATGTTTGTCACCGAGGACGCCGGGCCCCTCTGGGTGGGCCGACCGGTGGATCCCTCGCCTCTTGACAGCTTCCGCAATGCCCTGGTCCTCCGTGTTGGCGGCATTATCCTGGTGCTGATTTTGGCGGTGATGATCATGGCTGGTTGGATCGCCCGCCGCCTGGAGTTGATGGGACGAGAGTTGACCATGGGCGTGGACCGGGTGGTCCGCTCGGGCGAGGGGGTGCAGTTCGCCTGGCGGGGTCCGCAAGAGGTGCGGGCCTTCGGCGACCAGCTCACGGCTTTGGCCAAGACCCACGTCGAGTATCTGCAGGGCTCCCGCGCTCATACCCTGGAACTGGAACGGTCGAACCGTTACAAGTCGGAGTTTCTGGCCAACGTCAGCCATGAACTGCGCACCCCGCTGAATTCCATTCTGCTCCTGTCTAAGATGCTGGGGGACGATAAGGCGGGGCTCTCCGCCCCCCAACAACGCCAGGCGCGGGTCATTCACGCCGCAGGGCGCGATTTGCTCGCTCTCATTGATAACATTCTCGATATTTCGCGTATCGAGGCCGGCAAGACCATCCTCAACCTGGAGTGGATCGATCCGCGTGTCCTGGCCGAGGAGGTTCTGGAACTGGTCTCGCCCCAATTTGCCGACAAGGGTCTCTACTTGCGTCTGGATGTGAAAGAGACGGCCCCGGTGCGTATCCTCAGCGATCCCGCCAAGGTGCGGCAAATTCTCAAGAATTTTCTTGCCAACGCCGTCAAGTTTACCGAGCGCGGGGGTGCCACTGTCACCCTGGAACGGGAGATCCAGGGGGACCTGGTCTTGACCGTGATCGATACGGGCATTGGCATCCCGGCGGATAAGCATGCCCTCATTTTCGAGGCCTTTCAACAGGCTGATGGCTCCACCCGGCGCCGCTTCGGCGGCACCGGCCTGGGCCTGACCATTAGCCGTGAACTGGCCCAGCGTCTCGGGGGCAGTATTCGTGTCGAGAGCCAGGAGGGGCGCGGGGCGCGCTTCATCCTGCGACTGCCCGTGGAGGCGGATACGGGGTCCTTGGAGGAGCCGCCTCCGGGGGGTGAGCCGGACATGCCACAAGGCCTGCCGGCCATGAGTCTAGAGCCAGCGGTCGTCGCCAACGGCAGTGATTACACGGGGCGCTGGGTGCTGCTAGTGGAAAGCGACGCTGCAAGTTTGGTGGCGGAGACGCGGATGCTGGAGTCCTTCGGCTTGCGCATCCTGATGGCGGCAGACGCCGAGGAGGCTCTTGAGACCCTGCGCGAGGAGGCCGACTGCGCCCTGATCCTGTTGGCCGAAATGGTGTCTCTGGCCAATACCTGTGATACGATTAAGGCTATTCGCCTGGATCCCGCGGCGGGAGCCTTCCCGCTCATCATCATTGGTCGGTTTGGAGAGGCGAAAGCCCGCGACGCTTATCTTGAGGCGGGCGCCCTTGATTTTGTCGCAAAACCCGTGACGCGATCCAGGCTGGAGGCTGTCCTCGCCGCCACCCTGGGCGCCGGATAAAATCAGAGCAGGCAAGAGACGGCATGAACCGCTATTCCGGCTTTAAACTCCTGATCGTTGACGATCATGCCCACAATCTTTTTACCTTGCGGACCTTGATCGAGGCGCATACGGACGTGGCTATCCTCGAGGCCTCTTCCGGACAGCAGGCCATTGACCTGACACTGCACCACCCGGACATTGATCTCATCATCCTGGATGTGCAGATGCCTGAGATGGACGGCTTCCAAACCGCATCCCTGCTGAAGATGCGGAAGCGCACCCGCGATATTCCCATCATCTTCCTCACCGCCGCCTTTAAGTCCGAGGAGTTTCAACAACGCGGCTATGCCATCGGGGCCGTCGATTATCTGCTCAAGCCCATCGAAGACAATCACCTCATCAACAAGATCAGCACCTACTTCCGGCTGATCGAGAAGGAGCGGGCCCTCAATCAGGTGCTGGAGCGCCAGGTTGCCGAGCGCACCGCCGAGTTGGCCCAAGCCAAGCAGTACCTAGAAAATATCATTTCCTACATGGGCGAGGCCCTATTGATCTTGAACCCCCAGGGAGAGATCAAGTCCGCCAATCCCGCCGCCTGTCGGATGCTCGGTTACCGGGAATCGGCCTTGCTTGGCATGTCCATTGGTGACGTTTTCGAAGAGGAGGGTGACGAGCAGGCCGGCGCCTTCATGGGTCTTTGGCTGGAGGCCTTGATCCGCGCCGGGGCCTTGAGCAAGATCGATGCCCGCTTCATCGCCAGCGATGGTCGCCGCGTGCCCATCCTCTTTTCCCGTACCGCCGTTCGCGACCCGTCCGGCGCTATCGCCGATATCATTTGCATCGCCAAGGACATGACGGGCTATGTCCGTGTCGATCAGGATGCGGAAGAGGCGGTGCAGACCGTTCAAGATCCCCTTTAGGAGCCGTCCATGACTGAGCCAGACCACAACACTCTGCCGGAAGATGATGAGACTTCCCTGACCGCTAATGCCCTCAAGGCCATGGCCCATCCCTTGCGGTGGAAGATCATCTGTTCCCTGGGGGATCGGGAGTTGTCCGTGGGCGAGATCGTCGAACGTACCGGCACCTCTCAGAGCAACATCTCCCAGCACCTGGAGCAGTTGCGTAATAAGAATATCGTCGTGGCTCGCAAGGAGGCCAACCGTATCTTCTACCGCATCCGCAATCCTCAGTTGCTGGATCTGATCGGTATCATGCGCGACGTACTCTGCCCGGCGAACCTGGATGACCGTTACCCGCGTTAGTTTCGACTCCAAGGCCTAGATGCGGCCACCCCTCTTCCGACTAGTTTTGGGCCGAAAGCTACCGAGAAGGGAGAGCAAGACCAGATTGCAAAGGTGGAGAGCAGGAGGGGGCCAGGACTCGCGGCAATCCGCATTCGGGACAACGGCTTTTTCAAGGAAAAACGTGGCTGCTCGCAGCAAGGAATTATTGACATTCTAACCGGTGGTTCCAGAATGGACCAATCCAGCGGACAGGCGCTTGGCTAAGGCCAGTCAACCCCTAACCACCCCAGGAATACCGTGAAAGTCCTCGTTACCGATGACGCCGCTGATTTTCGACTCTATCTGCGCGTCCTTCTGCAACGCTGGGGCTACCAGGTGGTGGAGGCGGCTGATGGTCAGGAGGCTCTGGCCTGCCTTCAGGCGAACGACATCCGGCTGGTGGTGAGCGATTGGATGATGCCCGGTATGTCTGGACCGGACCTCTGCCGCGCGGCGCGCGCCACGGATTTGGGGCACTATGTTTACATCATTCTCCTGACCGGGCGCTCCGACAGTGCGGACTTGGTGGAGGGGCTCGATGCTGGGGCCGACGATTTTGTCACCAAGCCTTTCGAGGCCCAGGTTCTCCGGGCGAGGCTGCGGGTGGGTGAGCGTATTCTGGCCCTGGAACAGCGACTCGCCGACCAAAACCACGACCTCCAGGAATCGCGCAACCAACTTGCCAAGGCCTACAATCAGATTCAGGCTGATTTGGCTATCGCCGCGCGTATCCAGCGCCAGCTCCTGCCCACGAACGACCAAGTCATCTTGCCCTGTCATGCGCAATGGCTGTTTTTGCCTGCCGCTCAGGTGTCCGGAGACAGCTTCAACTTTTTTGAGCTGACCTCGGAACTCATCGGCTTCTACCATCTCGATATTTCGGGCCATGGTGTCCCAGCGGCCCTGCTCTCGGTTAGCCTCAACCACTCTCTGGTGCCGGGGGGTGGACCAGGAGTTGCAGCCACGGACTTTCTTGACCCCGCGAAGTTTCTCGGGGACCTCAACAGGCAACTCACGAACCGGGACGGGGAGGTGCAGAATTACGCCACCATGGTCTATGGCACCCTCGAAAAGCACACGGGCCGGATACACTTGGCCCTGGCGGGACATCCCTATCCTATCCTTATCCGTCAGGGTGGCGCTATTGAGTATCTGCGGCAGGGTGGGCTGCCCGTCGGCATGTTTCCCCACGTTGAATATGAAACTCAGGAACTGTATCTGGACCCCGGCGATCGATTGATTTTCTATTCCGATGGCATCACTGAGTGCAGCAATTCGACCGGTGAGGCCTTTGGCGAACAGCGTTTTCGCGAGACGCTTGCTCAGGCCATCCAGATGTCCGGGGGGACCCCCTCGCTGGCCACTGTCCTCGAACGCGGGTTGCGGGCCTGGCGGGGCTCTTTTGACTTTGAGGATGACATCTCCATGCTCGCCTTTGAGCGACCCCTGGCTGCGCGAGAGGACTCTCTTAGAGACGAGGACCCGCTAACGAACTTTAAAGGGACCCGCCAATGAATCAAGAAGATCCTATGCATGGGGAAGGGGGGCTGGATCAGGACAGCACCTGGGAATCCGGCCCTACCCATCTGTTAGTGCAAAGCGACTCAGAGGGGCTGGCCGATCTCCAGACTCGGCTTCTTGGTCTATGTAATCAGGCCGGTCTTGATGAGATGGCCACCTTTAAACTGACTTGCGCCATCATCGAGGCCCTTAACAACTGCATCGAACATGCCTATGGCGGGGAGTCTGGGCATCCCATAGACCTTATCTGGACCAGGAACCCCCGGGAGCTTGCCATTGAGATTCGCGATCAGGGCCACCCCATGCCCGATATGGCGGCTGATGCTTCCCCCATGCCTGGATCCGATGCGGAGTCAGGACGGGGATGGCATATCATTCGCGAGTGGACGGACTCGGTGAGCTACACCCGGGAACCCCAGCACAACGTGCTGACCCTCACCCATCGTCTGCCTTAACCCAATATCTTTTGATGGCCTCAGGGTCCCTTGACCCTGCCGATCATCAGACCGCCCAAGACCGAGCCACGGCTGCACCACCGGAGTAACGACATAATGAACCTCGAACATCGCACCCAAGATGGCGTCGATATCATCAAGCTGCCCGAGCGCCTCATGATGGCTGATGCCGCAGATGCCCGCGCTACCCTTAAGGAGATCATCGAGCAGGGAGACGGTAAGTTGATCCTCAACCTCTCGAATACCTCCTTTATGGATTCCAGTGGCCTCGCGGTTCTGGTCAGTGGTCTCCAGGCGACGCGTAAACGGAATGGCGATGTGTTTCTTGTCGGCATGAGTAATACGGTGCGCGCCCTCTTTGAGCTGACCCGGCTGCATACGGTATTCCAGATCTTCGATGACGAACCCGGCGCCTTGCGCGCCTTTGGCTGAGGAAACCGAGACACCGACAACCCAAGAGGTGACCTTAACCATGAGTAATCCCAAATCCCACAAAATCTCCATGGTCGTCTTCATCGATGCCCTCGGCTGGGAAGTACTCAAGGGACGCCGCTTCTTAGAGTCACGCCTGCCCGTGCGGCGTAAGCTCCGCTCGGTGTTTGGTTTCTCCTCCGCCTGCATCCCCTCGATCCTGACTGGCCTCATGCCCCGGGATCATCGTCACTGGTCCTTTTTCTACTATTCACCCAAGACCTCGCCCTTTCGCCCCCTTAAGCTCCTGGGGTACTTGCCCAAGTCCCTTGTGGATCGTGGCCGGGTCCGCAACCTGATCAGCAAGTTTGTCAAGCGGTTTTATGGTTACACCGGCTATTTCCAGCTCTACAACATCCCCTTCGACCACATTGACAAATTCGACTATTGCGAGAAGCGGGATCTCTTCGTCTCTGGTGGCATGAATCAGGGGAAAAACATCTTTGATCACCTGACCCAGGTCGGGGTGCCCTTTCACGTCTCCAATTGGCGGGAGTCAGAGGAGACCAATCTAACGGCTCTCAAGGCCGACCTGAGCCAGGGCAAAATTAAATTCGCCCTTCTCTACATGGCCGCCATGGATGCCCTCCTGCACGAGGTCGGCAAGGCCAGTCCCTTGGTAGACGATAAGCTGGCCTGGTACGAGACCCAACTGGAAGACGTGTTACGCCTCGCCGCTGAACATTATGAGGAGGTACGTCTCTTCATCTGCTCCGATCACGGCATGGCGACCATTCATACCCATCTGGATTTGATGAGTAAGGTGGAGGGCCTCGGCCTGGTCTTTGGCTGCGATTACACCGCGACTTACGACTCGACCATGGGACGTTTCTGGTTCCACCGGTCGGGTGCCCAGGCTCGCGTCACCCGGCTTCTGGAACAGGTTCCCGAGGGCCGCGTCCTGTCCCAGGAAGAACTTAAACGGCTGGGCTGCGACTTTGAGAACGACCAATTTGGCGAGCTGATTTTTCTGGCGAACCCTGGTGTTCTCATCGTGCCGAGTCACATGGGTACCAAGCCCATCACCGGCATGCATGGCTATCATCCGGATGATGCCGACTCGGATGCCTCCCTGCTCTCCAATGTCGAGCCCCCCACGGACCCCAAGGTCATCACCGACGTCTTCTACCTGATGCGCGCTGAAGCGGGCGTCTAGGGACCACTGCCAGCAGGCCGCCGATCATGCGTTGGGTACTCAACATCGCCAGCAACTACCTGCGCGTCATCGTTGGCATTGCGGTGATGTTCTTCCTCATCCCCTTCACGGTCGGGCACCTGGGCCTGGACCTGTTCGGGCTCTGGTCCCTGGTCTTCGCCGTAGTGGGGCTGTTCGGCCTGCTGGACCTCGGCTTTGCCACCGCGGCCATGAAATATGTCGCCGAGTTGACGGCGAGCGGCGATCTTGCCGGGCGCAATCAGGTGCTGTCCACCCTGCTGGTGGTTTACGGGGTCCTCGGTCTGATCTGCATGGTCCTGGTGGCCATCCTGGCGGGACCGGCCTCGGGTTGGTTTGAGCTGAGTCCGGACAAGGCCGAGTCCTTCACCCTGGTCCTGTGGCTGCTGGGGACCGTGGTAGCCATCAATTTCCCGGCCAGTCTCATCAAGGCCATCCTCATCGGCAGTGGGCGGATGCATCTGGTCAATGCCATCGAACTGGTGACCACCCTGGTCAATGCCGCCCTGGTGGTGATCCTGCTGGAGGCTGGTCTGGGCCTGATGGGCATGGCGATCGCCACGGCCGTGACCATGCTCCTTGGGCCTGTGGTGATGTTGCCCCTGACCATTCGTCTTACCCCCGGGCTATCGGTCTCGCCACGGCTCTTCAGCCGCGCCCGGGTGCGCGAACTGCTGGGATTCTCCGTGTATTTCTTCATCGCCAATGTGGCGGTCCTCATCATCCTGCGCATGGACCCGGTGGTCATCAAGATGTTCCTGCCGCTGACCGCCGTGGCCATCTATGCCGTGGGGGCCAAGATCGCCGAATATACCTACCTGCTCAACAAGCAGTTCTCCAATGCCCTGATGCCGCTGGTGTCTCAATCCAAGGGCGCGGGCGACACCGCCACGGTACGCCGGATTTTGGTGGACGGCACCCGCTTCCTGTTGGCCATCGCGGTCCCCTTTATCGCCCTGCTGCTATTTTATTCCGAGCCCTTTGTCCTCCTCTGGATGGGGGAGGAGTTCGCCGAGTCTATCCCGGTGCTGCGCCTCCTCCTGCTGGCCATGCTCTTTGCCAGCGTGCAGTTGAACGCCGCTAATGTGCTGGGTATGACGGGTAAGCACCGCTTCGTCGCCTTCGCCATGGGCGGCTCGGCGCTGCTCAATCTCATCTTGTCCATCATCCTGGTCCAGTTCTTTGGACTTATCGGCATCGCCTTGGGGACCTTGATAGCCACCTTGGTCGTAGAGTTCGCCCTCGTGGTCCCGCGGGCCTGTCGCGACCAGGACCTGCCGTTGGCCGGCTTCGTGACCCAGGCGGTCTGGCCGACCCTCCCGGCCCTGGTCCCGGCCTTGGGAATCGCCTGGCTTCTGGCCCAGTGGCAGCCCATCACCGGGTTTATCTGGATCTTCCTGGAGGGGGCGATCAGTGCCTTGGTCTATTTCACGGTTTTCTATGGGAGTGGCCTGGTGCCTGCCGAGCGAGCCCTGATCGCCGGCAAGCTGCGCCGTGTCCTGAATCGTTGCCGCCCCAGTCCCCCGCCTCCCCACCGCACCCCAACCTGATCAGGAGCCATCATGCCGGGACCGCTGAGCCTTGTCCGCCGGACCCGCGAGGCCTTGCGACTGCACTGGTATCGACTGCGTCTGGGGGCGCTGGGAGCCGGTTGTCATATCGAAACCGGGGTCAGTCTCCAATACCCAGGTCGCATCCGTCTTGGCGACGGGGTTGGCATCGGACGTAATGCCGCCCTGCGTGCCAATACCGATGCCAACCCCGGTATCGCCCTGGGCAAGGGGGTGAACATCAACGACGCCGTGGTTATCAACGCCAACCGCGGCTTTGTCACCCTGGGCGAGCGCTCCTGGCTCGGCCCCTTTTGCCTGGTGTATGGCAATGGCGGCGTGACCATTGGCCGAAACGTCCTGGTTGCTGGGCACACGACCATCAACACCGTTTCCCACGCCGCCGAGCGTTGTGATATCCCCATCAACGACCAGCCCGTGCTGACCGGCCCCGTGGTGATCGAGGACGACGTCTGGATTGGCCTCAACGCCGTCATTTTGCAAGGCGTGACCCTGGGGCACGGGTGCATCGTCGGGGCAGGGGCTGTGGTCACCCGCTCCATTGCCCCCTGGTCCATCGCGGTGGGCGTCCCGGCCCGGGTGGTAGGTCGGCGCACCGGGGCGCCGGCGGTCGTGGAGGAGGCGCCATGAAGATCATTCAGGTACCCCGGCGCTTCGTGGTCTCCGAATGGGGCGGTACCGAGACCACCATCCTGCAGACCAGCCGCGCCCTGCAAGGGGCTGGGCATGAGGCTTCCATCTTTACCAGCCTAGCCCTGTCCAGCCAGCGCCGCGAGACCATCCAGGGGGTGCCGGTGCGGCGCTTCCCCTACAGCTACCCCTTTCTTGGCCTCACAGCCAACGACCGCCGCGACATGGATAAGAAGGGGGGCAACCTGCTCTCCTTGTCCCTGCTGTTCGGCCTGTTGCGCGAGCCTGAGGTGGATCTGATCCACGCCCACACCGGTAAGCGCGTCGGGGGTGTGGTCCGCACTGCCGCCCGACTGCGCGGCATCCCCTATGTGGTGACGCTGCACGGAGGCTTCTTCGAGGTCCCCAAGGGCGAGATGGAGCAGATGCTGGCCCCTATTCAGAACCGTCTGGAGTGGGGCCGCGTCTTCGGCGCCCTGCTCGGGGCACGGCGGGTCCTGGAGGATGCCGCCGCGGTGGTCTGTGTCGGCGGGGACGAGTACGCCGCTGCCCAGGCGAAGCTCCCCGGTCAGCGGGTGGCACTGATCCCCAACGGGGTGGATTGCGAGGCCTTCGCTCAAGGCGATGCCGCCGGCTTCCGCGCTGCTCATGGCATCGCTGCGGACAGCCGCATCATCCTCTGCGTCAGCCGCATCGACTACCAGAAAAACCAAATCGGCCTGGTGGAGGCCCTAGCCACCCTAGTCGCCCGGGTCCCCCAGGCCCACCTGGTCCTGATCGGCCCCGTGACCGTGGCGGGCTACCACGAACGGCTGCTCGCCAGAGTCAATGACCTCGGACTGGCGGACCGGGTCACCCTGATCCCCGGCCTACGTCCGGATGATCCTATGCTCCCGGCTGCCTATCATGCCGCCGAGGTCTTTTGCCTGCCATCCCTCCACGAGCCCTTCGGTATCGTCATCCTGGAGGCCTGGGCCTCCGGTCGGCCAGTGGTCGCCGCCCGGGTCGGAGGCATCCCCTCCTTTACCCAGGATGGGCAGGATATCCTCCATACCCAACCCGGCGATACGGCGGACCTGGCCGCCCGCCTCATCCAGATCCTGGGCGACCCTGAACTCGCCGGACGTATCGCCGCGGCAGGCCAAGCCAAGGCCCGGCGCGACTACGCCTGGTCGGCTATTGCGGCGCGGCTGGTCGACATCTATCAGGAACTGCCGCGAGGAGGTCGGGGCTGATTGCAGTTGCAGCAGGGTTATCCATCTCTCTGCTGAGAGATAAGACCGCATTTGTCTAGCTCAAGCAGGGCGGTCGTGAACGCCCCGACCCTTAGCTTTTGGGTAGTTGTCAGCTAATTTGGTCTAATTTCAATCGGGATTTCGTGTGGAGTTGCCGCTACCTTCAGCCGTTCCCAGAAAATTTTACAGAGATCAAATGACCAACCGTCAGCACCCCCCAAGTACTCCCTTGCGCGTCCTGCACATTCATGAGCGGGCCGGCTTTTATGGTGGCGTGGAGCAGATCCTCCACGATACCGCCCGCGGGCTTATGGCCCAGGGTTGGCCGCAGGGGTTGCTGCACACCGACACCCAGCCGCAGGCCGACTTCGTAGCGGCCTTCGCCCAGTCTGGGAGCGGCGATGACCTGATCGCATCCTTTGCCCCGGACCTCCTCTTTCTGCATAAGGTCGAGGACCCGGCACGGGTCGCAGACTTGGCGCGTCGCTATCCGACGGTGCGGATGGTTCATGATCATGACCTGGTATGCCTGCGTCGCCACAAGTATTTTCCCATCACCGGCCGCATCTGCGACCGGCCGGCGGGGTTGGCCTGCTATTTCAATCTGTGCTGCGTGCAGCGGGCCGCGCCAGGTTCGATTCTGCCCATTGCCTTGCAAGGCTTGGGCGAGGTTAAGGAGGCCATTCGCGCCCATCGCGAGGTGCGTCGGCTCATGGTGGGCAGCCACTGGATGGAGCGGGAGTTGGTGATGAATGGGCTGAACCCGATGCGGGTGGCCATAGTCCCGCCGATACCCGCGGCCCTGGCCGCGGCTAAGCCCGTGCCACCGTCCCGGGAGCCGGAAATTCTTTTCGTGGGCCAGGTGATCCGTGGCAAGGGGGTGGACCTGCTGCTCAAGGCCTTGGCCGGTGTGCCGGGAGACTGGCACGCCACCCTGGTGGGCACCGGCAACCATCTGGATACCTGCCGGGCCCTGGCGAGGGAACTCAAGATTAGCGAGCGGGTGACCTTTGCCGGTTGGGTCCCCCACCAGGCCTTGGAACCCTACTATGCCCGCGCCGCCGTTTGCGTCGTGCCATCGCGCTGGCCGGAGCCCTTCGGCATGGTGGGGGTGGAGGCCATGGCACGGGGACGGCCGGTGGTCGCCTTCGCCGTCGGCGGCATTCCGGACTGGCTTGCCGATGGCGTGACGGGCATTCTGGCCCCGGAGGCGGACACCGCCGCCCTGGGGGCGGCTATCGCCAATCTGCTGGGGGATAGGGAGCGGGCTGACGCATTGGGCCAGGCCGGGCTGGCGCGGGTTCAGGCCGAATTTCAGCCGGCGCACTATCTGGATCGGCTGATGGCCATTATGGAAGAGGCGGCTTGAGGGCAGGTATCGCCGCACTCCCCGCAGCCAGGTGCGGATCGGGCTGTTGGTTAGCCTGGCGCGGTACCCTAAGTGCGGCGTTTGAGGATGCGCGTCAGCCGGACTCGGGGTCCGTTGAAACAACGTAGACCGAATTTGTGGGTGAAGTAGCTCGGCCATTCCGCCGCCGCGTCGTGCTTTACACCAGCCCGGTCGCAGATATCTTGCAGGATGGCGATCAGCCGCTGGCGGTGGGGCTGGAACTTCGCGATGGTCTGTTGCCGGATTGCGTCCGGGGTTAGGGTACAGGCCTTCATGGCCTCCACCCCCTTGCGCACGGACTCGGCATTGTCGTCAGCGATGAAGGCATAGGCGGACTCGAAAAAGACGTCCCGCCCGCCCAGGTTGCGCGTTGAAACCAAGGGGCGACCGGACAAGAGATACTCGGCGCTGACGAACATGGCCCCCTCCTCCGCCGACAGGCAGAGGCCGCAATGGGCCTCGTCGATGGCCCGGGAGACGAAGCCCGAGAAGACCTTGCGCTTCCAGCTCGCATGGGGAAACTGGCGCATCACCTCGGCGAAATAGGCGGCCTCCTGGGGTGAGTGATCACCGATCAGGCGCAGGGAGGTGATCCCCAGAGCCAGGTGATGGCGTTTGAAGGGCGTGATGCGGGCCAGGTAGATCGCATCGTATTTGATGGTCCGGTCGTAAATTCGATAATGACCTTCGTCGAGAAAGGCGTTCTGATGACAAAATTCGGCCCGCAAGCCGACGTCGGCGATCAAGGCGAGCTCCCGTTCCGAATTACAGAGAAAAATCATCTCCGCCTCGGGACGCAGGCGGCTGACCTCCGCGGCCTCCCGCGCCACCTCGTCGGCGCGCTCCTGGGTCTCCCGGTGCCAGCCGAATTGGAACAAGAGGTGCGGCTTAGACCCATCCAGGGCTTTGAGGATGGCGTCGCGGTGCTTAAGGAAGTCCTCGAAATAACTGATCACTACCGCCGGCTCGCGAAAGATCACATAGGCCGGTAGGGCGTCGCCCTGGAGGAGTCGCTTGATGAACTTGGCGGACTGCGCAATCATGACGAATCATCTGTAAATTTCGATTCTTGGCATGTTACGCGCCGTACCTGCCCCATTCAATATAGGAACTGGGTCCGCGGGCGTCGATTGATGACAATTCTGGAGGGGGTGGTATGAAAATCGGCATATCGGCGTTCGCCGCCGACGGGGGCAAGTCCGGCATCAGCCAATATATGGCTAACATCCTAGGGCGGCTGCCCGACCTGGCACCCCAGGACCAGTTTGTGATTTTCATCGACCGCGCAGACGCGGATCTCATCCAGTCCTGGCACCCCCAGCTGGAGGTGATCGCCTACCCAACCTGGACTGCCCACCCCGTCCTGAGCATCTTCTGGCATCTCTTCGCCTTTCCCGCCGTCTTGCGCCGTCATCACTGCGATGCCGTATTCATGCCGGCTGGCAATCGGCGCCTGGCCTGGTGGTACGGGGTGCCCAGTGTCGGGACCATCCATGATCTCTCCCAGTTGCACGTGCCCCAAAAATACGATGCCCTGCGTACCTACTATGTGATGCGCATCTTGCCCCGCATGATGCGCCGTCTGACGCGGGTGATTGCCGTCAGCCAATCGACCCGCCGGGATCTCGAGGACTATGCCAAGGTGGACCCGGGCAAGATCCGCGTCAGCCACAACGGTGCCGACCTGGGTCGCTTCTTCCCTCGGGACCGCGCCGCCGCCAAGGACCAGGTCGGGCGCGAATTGGGCATTCCCCCGGATTTCATCCTCTACATTGCTCGGCTGGAGCATCCCGGCAAGAACCATGTCATGCTGCTGGAGGCCTTTGCCCGGCTCAGGGCGGATACCGGGCTGCCCCACAAACTGGTTTTCGTTGGCAGCCGTTGGGGCGGGGCCGAGGTCATCGAGGCCAGGATCCGGGAACTTGGGCTCGAGGACGCCGTGATCCGCCCCGGATTCGTTTCGAACGAAACCCTGCCGGTGCTCTATGCGGCGGCCGACGTCTTGGCCTTTCCCTCCCTCTTCGAGGGTTTCGGCATCCCCTTGCTGGAGGCTATGGCCTCGGGGACGCCGGTCTGCGCATCGGACATTTCAAGCATCCCGGAGGTGGTCGGCGATGCCGGGCTTCTCTTCGATCCTCAGGACCCGGGTGCGATTGCCGAGGCTCTGGGGCGGATTCTGCGTGACCCCGATTTACGGGCGCGGCTAGTGGACCTTGGTCTGGCACGGGCCCCCCTCTTTTCCTGGGACAATGCCGCGGCCGACGTCTTGGAGGAACTGCGGCGGGTGGCCAGGGCATGACCGGATGGGGGCTTACGGGCGGACTGACGCTTGCGCTTCTGGCAACGGGTTGCGCCTCGCCCCAGGCTACCTGTCTCAGCCCCGCCAGCCGTTGCAATGCCTTGCTCGGTATTTGCGAACAGCCAGCTACGACCTGCCCCGTGCCTCCCGCCGGCGTAACCCATGCTTTGGTGGAGATTCTCTCCTCCCCCACCACCGCCGAGATTTACGTGGAGGGAAAATCCATCGGCCGTACCCCCGTGACCTACCCCCTCTGGTATAGCAGCAAAACCCGTTTCATTCGGGTTTCGGCCGAGCCGCTCTTTCCGGATCAGGCCCGCCAGGAGCACCAGCTCCGGGTTCCGCCGCTGCCGACCCGCATCCAGTTTTTCATGAACAATCCGCCCAAGGGCGACGTAACCGAACCCTCATCCTAACGGTTAGCCTCCTCCTGTCTCTTTAAGGTACCCCAGGTTGACGCTCCCACCCGAACTTTGGTCCGAGCCGATCCTTGCCAAGCACCTGGTCTTCGTGGGCTTGACGATCGGCTTCCTGGCCGTTGCCATTCCTTTGGCGATCAAGCATGCCTGGATGGATCGCGTCTGTATGGCCGGAATCTGGTTCATGGCCATCAACCCGGTAAAAATGACCCTCTTCAGCTATACCCTGTATCGCGGGGATATCCGAGGTCTGGAGTTCGGCGTCACTGATTGGCTCGCCATCACCATGGTCGTGGCGATGCACAAGGCCCCCCGCTGGCAAAAGCGCACCCTCTACACTCGCAATCCCAATGAGGTGTGGTTGGCCCTCTATCTGGCCTATTGCGTTTTCACCATCAGTACCGCCCTGATACCCCAGTTTGCCGTGTTTGGGGTCAGCAAGATCGTCCGCGCCTATGTGACCTTTTGGGTCGCCTACAATTTCATCCGCAGCGAGGATGACCTGCGCTTTGTTATCTGGACCGTGGTGGGGATGACCTTCTACAGCTTCATCCAGGTTCTGTTGGATAAATATACCCGAGGGGTCTTTCCGCCACGAGGCTCCTTCGACCACCAGAACGGCCTGGCCACCTTCCAAAACATCATGAATTTTATTATCTTCGCCGTCCTCATGCAGGACAGCGAGAAGCTCTTCGACAAACGCTCCCTCATCTATTGGGCCGGACTCGGGGCGGGGGTCCTCACCAGCGTGGCCACCCTTTCCCGGGGGGGCATGGCCACTACGGTCATGGGCTTCACCATGATCATCGTCATGTCTTTCTTCCTAAAGCAAAAATCGGTCAAGATTAAGAAAAAGCTCTCGGCCATTGGCTTGATGGTGCTGCTGTCCATTCCGGCCCTCGCTGTTATATTGCCGCCGATTATCCAGCGTTTTGAGACGGCCCCGGAGGAATCCGGGGAGTCACGCCATGGGGCTAACATCGCCTCCGGACACATGGGCCATGACTATTTCTTCGGGGTGGGACTCAACAACTATTCCTATGCCATTAACTATATGCCTTACGGCGAGGACCTGGCCCCCCTGGATCGCGGCATTGCTCACCACATCTTTTGGCTCCACTACGCCGAGTTGGGTATCATCGGCGTCATTTTATTTACCCTCATGACCGCTAATTTCATGTGGATCAGCTTGCGCTTTATCCTGAAACGGGAGGACAGCCTGGAACGGGTCTTTGCTATCGGGGTCTTGGCCGCCTTTATCATCAATTGGCTGGTGGGAACCCTGGAGTGGAACTTCCGTACCCTCCAAATTACTCTGACCTATTTCATGCTCGCCGGCTTTGTCACCTCCCTCGATCGGGTTGAGCGCGAGCGGCTGAAAAAGGAACGGGACAAAAAGAATCGCCTGGCCATGTGGTATCTCATGATGACCCAGCGAAAAGGTTCGACCAGGCCTGCGGCGCCGCCACCCGCAACCCTGCCCCCGGGCCGGGCCGCCTCCGGGCTCCGTCGCCGTTGAGTCAAGCCGTCCCTTCAATCACCCCGGGGGGTGCAACTGTGCGAGACCTTTCCCTCGATCTACTCAAGGGCGTCGCCTGCGTCCTGATGGTCCTGGCGCACACCCAGCTCCAGATCGACCTGCCAACCAAGGCCCTGACCTTTCTCGGCAGTTTTACCCCCATTCTCTTTTTCGCCGTCTCCGGGATCACCGCCAATTTTCAGGCGAGTAAATACCCGGTGGCCGGGATCATCATCACCTATGTCATGATCTTTCTATTGGGCCTGAGCTTCACGGCTATGGCCAGGGAGGACTTCAGCACCTTCTGGTCCCCTTTTGACATGGACATTCTCCAGATCATCGCTGTGGGCGTACTGACCCTGTATCTGGTGCAACGCTTCCTCAAGCCAGGCCCCTGGTTTCATCTCGGCGCCGCGGTGGCCATCTTTGTCCTCAAACTCGCCACCGACGGCCTGCGTGATACCGGCTGGATGGCTTACCTGGCCTATATCTTTGTGGAACCTGGCAATTTTGTCATCATCCCCTGGCTGTTCCCCTTCTTCCTCGGCATGTTCTGCTACCTCGCCCCCAATCGGCATAACCTCTGGCTCGCCGGGGCGGCGTTAGTCGGGATGGGCTTGGCCTGGGGCCTGGGTCTGTCGCTCGGCATCGACAATCGGTGGGATATGACCCTCGGTTACTTCCTATTTTCCCTGTTCCTCACGGCGGTGGCATTCTATGTCGCCCGGTGGTTGCCCTCTGCCTTTGTGGCGCGTTTTTTGTCCCCCCTGCTCTGGCTTGGTAAATTCTCGCTGCTCTTCCTCTATGTCCATATGGGCGTCATCTGGCTGATACGGCACTATACACAGGGTATCTGGGGGACCTATTGGGTTTGGCCCGTGGTCGGGGTGGGTTCCGTCGTTGTGATGTGGATTCTGCCGCCCCTGTTCGGGGCCCTGCGCATCCCCGCGGCCATGGAAAGATTCCCTGCTTGGCTCCTGCTGCTGGCCCTGGTGCTCGTGACCCCGCTGGTCTTGCCCCCCGGAGCAATCCTGGTTCTGACTCAACTCACCTTGGGGCTGGTCTTTTCCTTGTATTACTCCGCCATGACTCAGGTCCTCAAGGGGGTGGCCTGGCCCGTGGCTCGACCGGTGCGGATGGGTTAACTCCATGGCAAAGATGCAACCCGTAACCACGGGCGGACGCGATCCCTGGGTCGATTACGCCAAGGCCATCGGCATTGTCCTGGTGGTCTATGGGCATGTGGCCCGCGGCCTGTTCAACGCGGGTATCCCGATGGACGTGCCGCTCTACGAACGGGTGGACAGCATTATCTATAGCTTTCACATGCCCCTGTTCTTTTTCCTCTCTGGGATCTTTTTTCTGCACTCCCTGCACCGGCGCGGCTCCGTGGCCCTCGCGGCCAACAAGATGGATACCATCCTATACCCTTATATCCTGTGGTCCCTGATTCAGGGGTTGACGGAGGTCTGGCTCAGCCGCTACACCAACGGCAAGGTGTCCCTGGCCGAGGTGCTGTCGCTGTGGGACCCCCGGGCCCAGTTCTGGTTTCTTTATGCCCTTTTCCTGGTCATGCTGACCGCTATTCTGGTTTACCGCCGTGACATCCGGGCACTGATCCTGGGCGTTCTGGCCCTCGGCGCCCTGGCTTATGTTTTCCAGGCCAGCATCCCCTCGGCGCTGCACTCGGACTATGTGGTCAAGAACTTCGTCTTCTTCGCCCTGGGGGTCTGGTTCAATACCGTCAAGGACCGACTAACCCTGCATCCAGGGCGCTGGGCGGCGGCCGGGGTCATCGGCTTCCTGATCGTACAGTATGGCTTCCAGGTCGGGTTGGGGATGCAGGCTGGCGACAAGGGGGTCGCCTCCCTGCTGGTGGCGATCATCTCGATCCTGGCCGTGGCCAGCCTGTCCATGTGGCTAGCCCGCTCGCCCTCACCCTGGGTCTTGGCTCTGGGGGGCGCCTCCATGGGCATCTATCTCATGCACATCCTCGCTGGCAGCGGTGCCCGGATCCTGTTAGGGCGGTTCCTGGGGGTGCGGGACGTGGGAGTTCACCTGATAGTGGGGTGCCTGGCGGGGATCTTGCTGCCCATGCTGGTCATCTGGCTTATGAAGCGCTTTGGCATTGGGGGGCTGTTCGATGCACCCGCCCGGATCTCCGCTGAGGCCTGGTATCGGCGCCATTTTGGGAAGGGGACGGCCTAGCCCATCTTTGACATTTTGGCCCCCAGATTCGGCCGAAAATCCTTATATTCCCGCCCTGAGTGAGGATCGGCCCAAGCCGGATCAGTCCCTTAGCGGACGTCGCCTCCGTGTAGTGCCATAATT
>WBZT01000679.1_pt1 | contig 26661 bp, 20 predicted proteins | sample 5204241 | NCBI WGS metagenome assembly WBZT01 (sample SAMN12344358, study PRJNA552823) | activated sludge metagenome | biome: Activated sludge suspended growth; feature: Nitrification reactor; material: Wastewater; isolation source: activated sludge from nitrification reactor of wastewater... | reverse complement strand
ATGGCCCGGATCACCGACCGAGCGCAGCGCCAAGGTGTGCACCAGCGCCCCCCAACGGCGATAGGACTCGGTGAGGGCCGATTCGTCACCGGAAGCCAGGCGCTCGCCCAGTTCCTGAATATCCGAATCGGTCACCGCACCATGGTTCCACACCGTGGGGGGCGCTGATTCCGACAGCATCAGTGCTGTCATGAGGCTCTCGATCAGAGCGCCTGCGGCAGCAGCACCGCGTTGATGCCATGAGCGATCTGGCGGTTGCCCTTGTTGATGTCCACTTCGAACACCCGAGCGTCAGAGGACGTGTTGCTCAGGTCCTTGATGAACACCCGAGGGGTGTCGGAGTGGGCCTGCTTGACCATGACCTCGAGCTTCTCGCCCTGCGCAGTGGTCAACTTGGCGCCGTCGGACTTCAGCGCCTTCTTGGCGGTGATCGTCGCGCCCGGAACCACATGGAGCAGCAGGACCTCCTCCACAGTGTCCAGGCCCAGACCCGCAACAGCCTCGAATGCCTTCTTCTCCGACTTGACCTGCTTACCGGTGAGAGCACTGGCCAGACGCTTGAACGCCGCGTCGGTCGGGAGGAACGCTGTCGCCCGCTGGCCACCCTTGGTCAGCAGACTGACCGGCGAAGAGGGATCGTCACCGAGTACGGCCAGGACCGCATCTGTCACGATGTCGTAGTCTTTGCCGTTCTTGTCGAAGTCGCCATCGACGAGAACCTCCGCCAGAGGGGTCTTGCCAGCAGCTTGCGCGGATGTGGCACCGATCGCACCGACGCCCATCGAGGCGGTCAAGGCAACGGCGGTCCCGCCGGCGAGAAGTCGCTTGTTCATTGTGTGTCTCCTTCGTCTCTGCCCCCTCGGGATTTCCGGAGGCTCATTGTTGTATTCGCACGGGACCGCCAGGTTAGATGCAGCAGATTTGCCCAAGTTTCTCCCGGGGTTGTTCGTCGCCTTGCCACCTCCCCGGCTGGTCGGAAGGGGGGCCGTGGGCGCTGACCGCTGCCGCGTACTTGGATCCCGCACGTCTCGTACACGACACCAACATCGCCGACGGCTGCTACGGCGCTTTCGGGGCGAACTGGGCCGCAGCGGATCTGAGCAGCCAAGATGCTCTGGGTGGTCGCCTGGCGCTTCACTTCCATCCCGGATTCACCCTCATGTACGACGTCCTCGGTGTGACTGCGAAGGACTTCCAGAGCACGTATCGCAAGGCGATCCTGAAAGCGGTCAACCCCGCGCACCACCGACACCTTGGTGCCTGAGGTGATCAACAAGTCGATTGCCGACCGAACGCCTGGCGCCATCTGGCATCCAGTGACCGAAGGCGGTCATTTCATAGCCGTCAGTCACGCCGACGACGTCCTCGCGCTGGCTGCTGCGGAGCTTGCCGCGGCGAGGGACTGATTCCCCACTCTCGCCCGGCGACCTCGCAGCAAAGGACTACTGACTGCCAACGGACTGACTGCCAGGACTACGGTCCCCCCGCAGCAGAGCTCGCCAGTAGAAGATCATCGTCAGCAGGGTTCCGACTCCGAATATCACCATCGACCAGGCCGACCCGACAGTTGCGAACAACTGGCCCCAGATGAGCGACCCCACCATGACTCCCACGGTCACCGCGAGGAAGTACGCGGCCAGGTGACTCGTGCGCTTCTCTTCGTCGCTCTCCGTCTGGACGAAGTTGATCAGATAGGCGCGTCCGGTCATCGAGCCAGCGGCGAAGACGATGAGGATCATCATGAGCATGATCAGCTCCGAGCTTCCGTCCAGGACTGTGGCCACCACTGCAACGAGCACCATCGCGCATGCCGCCATGACATACGCCCGCACAGAAGCCACGCCGTGATTCGCGTGCCGAAGCCGAGGCAGAAGTACGGGCGACACCATGTGTCCGGCCGCTAACGCCCCGAGGAGCAGTCCGGCATGCAGAGCAAGTTCATGATTCAGATCCCGGGCAAAAGGCACGACCATGTGGGTCATCGGTCCGATCAGAAGCGCACTGGTCGTGGCAACGACCACAGCCGATCGAATGGCCGTCTTCGAGTGGACCGCGTTCCAGACCGCTCGCAGCGAACCACCTGCACGGCTTGGCGCTTGCGGGGTCTGCACGGGCGACACGGCGACAATCAGCCACGCCAATGGGAGCGAGGAGACCGCGTTGAACGCCAACACCCAGATCGGCCCGACCCAGTCCACGATCAAGCCCGCCAGCGGGCCCCCGACGACTGAGCCCACCCCCTGCGCGGCGCCCATCACCGCGATCGATCTCGCTCGATCGGCGGTGGGCGCGTAGCTGCTGAGTGCCACCTGATTCAGGGGCATGTTCCATCCGGCAAGGGCCCCGAACACCACAGACGAGATGAGCAGCAGTGGGTACCCGGGGATCCCCAAGCCGATGAGCAGGGCGATCGCCGCCCACACGGCGAAGGATGCGACCTGGATCATCAGAAAGGCCGGAAGCGCCCCCAGCCAGCTCGTCAATCGACCCGTGAAGGGTGTTGCCAGCGCCGACCACGCGAAGAAGAGGAAGAACATCACCGCTGTGTAAGTGGCCGCCTGGGGAGCGGTCGGTGCTGCGTCCGCCGAAATCGTCGCGGTCGCGAGGATGAGACCGGTGTTGCCCATCTGGCTGATGGCCGCGGCAACCATGAACATTCGAGTCGGGCGAGGAAGCGACCGGGCGAAAGTGACGATCCCGCGGTATTCCAGTGGTGAGTCCGGGTCCTCAGCCACCGCGAACCTCTCCTACCGAATCGACTGACGTCTCACCGACACGACTCACTCACCGGCACGACCACGCCTCGCATACTGGCGGGGTATGCGCCGGTGTCATTCGGGCAGCGTCTCCAACACGTCACTGATCAACTGGCACTTGTCGAACTGAGTCTTGTCGATCGTCCAGCCCAACCGCACGATGACCGTGTCGCGAGACGGGATCATGGCCACCAGTTGGCCGTAGTGGCCCTCCATCGTCAAGGTGTCCTTCGGAACATCGGTGGCGGTGTTGCACTCGCCTCCGATGGGGCTACCGGGAATCCAGGTCTGAGCTCCGTACCCGTGTCCGGGTCCGTCAGGCATCGCGGGCGTCCCGGCCAAATCCCACCAGCCGGGTTCGAGCACCTGACTTCCGTCCCACTTACCGTCGTCCAGCATCGCCTGCCCCATTCGGGCCCAGTCACCGGTGTCCGCCCATAGGTATGAGCCGCCGACCCAGGTACCCGAGGTATCGGTCGTCAGGGTTCCCGTCGTGACTCCGATGGGCTCGAACAATGACTTCTGCGGATACGCCCAGTACTCCTCGTCAGTCGCGAACATGCCTTGGGCGACCTGGCTGATGATGTCCGCAACCCCGGTGCTGTAGGCCCACTGGGTGCCGGGCGGATCGACCAGAGGCTGACTCGCGGCGTAGTCGGCCATGCTCGGTTGCCCATAGAGCATCTTGACGACCTTGCCCAAGGGCCCATAGTCGTCGGCGATGTCCAATCCGGCTCTCATGAAGAGAAGATCGTTGACGGTGATGTTCCGACGATCGTCCTGTCGCCATTGCGCGACCCAGGGCGGCTCCCGGTCGGCCGGAAACGCATCGACAACCTTGGTGTTGAGGTCAAGGCCCATCTCGGTGGCCTTCTGATAGAACAGCATCCCGTTGACCGTCTTGGTCATGGACCAACCCAGCAGCGGAGTCGAGTCGTCGAAGCCCTCGGCTTGCTTCTGGGCCAGCAGCCGTCCTCGGTAGACCACGGCCATGCTGCGAGCGTTGGCGGCATTCGGGTCGCCGGCACCGACAAAGGCCTGGTCCATGACTTCCTGAAGGCCGGCGGCGTCGATCTTGGAGTCCCAATCCTTGACCGGCAACGCGGCATCCCCTTGTGGCCAGAGTTCCGGACTGCGCGGTGCCGGCGAATACGGAACTGCAGCGGGATCCGCTGGTAGGTCCAGCACGCAACCACGGTTCGGAAGGAGCGAGGCCTGTCGACCGACGACCCCCAAGAACTTGGCCGTCACCGACCGGCCCGCCTCATCGACATCGATGGAGATGACGCTCAGGGCCGGACTCTGCGGCAGCACGTCGTCGGTGAACACCTCTTGGGGGTCGCGGCCGGCGACGAAGGTCCCCGAGCAGACACTCTGCGCAGCCAAACCCGCGCTGTTGCTCGGAATCTGGAAATACAGCAGTGCTCCGATGACAACCGCCAGCAGGAGGACAATGAGGACGACGATGGTGATCAGGATGCGCTTGATCCAGCGCCCCGCGCCGCCTTGCTTCGAAGGCCCCGAGTCCTTCGGCGTTGTTGTCTCGGTCGACACTGGCACCTCCACAGGCTTCTGTCTGCGCGCTGTCGCAGGCTAGCGAAACCGGGCGCCCGAAGCATGCGGGACAATGGCCCCCTCGCATCTCCTTCGTCCCAGTGGTGCGATTCGGAGCCGGCGGGTAGCGTGCGCGCCCGCCGGGCGGCGTGTCGCTGCCGGTTCCTGCCCCGGCCGATCGGTGGATTCGTCTCCACCATTCCACCGATGAAGACCTCGCCGGTGGTACGTTGCGACTCCACTCGCGAAGGGCTCGCCGTGCGAAATCGGACTCTGGCCACGATCGCAGCGGCGACCGGACTGGTCCTCGTGACCCCTCCAGCTCTCGCCGATCCGCCACCACAGGCCCGAGTGCCCGTGGTGGAGCAGGCATACGTGTCCTGGATCGCGGCGCTCGAGACTGCGGATTGTGATGGCTCACTCGTCTCACGGCTCTACACCAGGAATGCGATCCTGCTGGCCACGTTCACGAAGTACATCCAGGGCCGTCCCGACATCACGGACTACTTCGACGGACTGACATGCAATCCGGATCTGACGGTCGCGACGAACCGCATCCGAACCGGCCGCGATGGAGGGATGGGCTACGCCACGGGCCTGTACCGGTTCACATACACGAATGAGTCCGGTGGAACGGTGAAGGTTCCCGCGAGGTTCACATTCGTCTTCGTGAAGCGGGGTGGCGACTGGCTCATCGCCACCCATCACTCGTCCGAGGATCCGAAGAAGAAGTAGCACGGGCACACCCGCAACCAACCGGCGAGGAACCTGAGAGTTCAACGGCTCATCTACATCGGATCGCCGGGGTTACCGTGGGGGTGGAAGGAGCCCGAGTTATGCGCCGTTCAGCCCTGTCAGCGACCGCCCTCGCCTCGGTGCTTCTTGTGTCAGTGACCTCCGGCGCCGAGAGCAGGGTGCCCGTCGTGCCCGATCGAGAGGTCTACGCCGAGCAGTACCTGAGCATCCTGTGCCCCTTGAACGTCGAGTACGAGCAGATGAACCGCAGCCTCGACAGGTGGGAACGCACTGGGTCGACAACGATCGGGGCACCTGTGCCCGGGTTCGCGCGTAAGGCATTCCGGGAAATGACCGAGGCATACGACCACGCCGCGCAGCGAATGAAGCAGGTGCCGTGGCCCGAAATTGTCGACAAGCCTGCCGATCGAATCACCCAGCGCTTCGTGTCGGGCGTCGGGTACTACGGCTCGCGTGACACTCATCGAGTCAAACCATCGTGGAAGAACAAGATGGATAGCGCCGGATCGGCACCGGAGTACATGCGCCGGTTGCTCGAACTTCCGCCGGTGGGAAAGGGCTGTGGGAGGCGCGGCTGAGGTAGGTTCGATCCACCGACTAACCCCTCTGGGAGGACCTATGAAGTTGACCAAGACCGCCGTCCTGGTAGCGGGTGCCGCACTCGTGCTGCCCTCCGCTGCTGTGGTCTCCACCGCCAGTGCGGGAACCGCTCCGCCGCCGTGCACCAACCGGGCGATCGCCAAAGCCCTCAACAAGGCGGGACCTGAGGACAACTACAAGATCCTCAGCAAGTACTGCAAGGGCTACTGGGCTTCCGGCGCCGTGACGATCGACGGCCAGGACGAGGGCGCGTATCTCGTCGAGGACAACGGCGGCAAGTGGAAGGCTGTCAGTTCCAAGCGGAGAGCGAAACTCTGCCAGCCGAACAACACCACCCTGCCGAAGAAGGTCAAGAAGCACGCCTGCGTGAGTTGATCACACCGCGAGCCCCGCTGGATGCGCCATCCGGCGGGGCTCGCGCATGTCCGGGGCTTGCGCCCGCCAGAGGGTCAGCAGGAATCGGACCCTGAGTCCCGCGGACCATCGACGACGGTGGGCAAGAAGCTCCAGGAGTAGTTGCCGGCCCCGAGCCTGAGTCTCAGAAGTCCATGGCTGTCGTTCTGCCGGAACTCCGACTGGGGGCTACGGGATCGGAAACTCCGCAATGGAGCACCCCCGGTGCCCACGATGATCTGGCGAATACCTGCCGGAGTGCGCGTGCCCGCGTCGTCCAGACGGGGGAACCGCTCATAGGAATGCTGGTGGCCAACGAGAAGCAGGTCGGCGCCATAGTCCATCAGCAACCGCCACAAAGGACTGACCTGCCCCCGATTGCCCTCGGCGTTGTCGCCGCTGGAGTACATCGGCTGATGCCAGACGGCAGCAAGGCAACGCCGTGGATGTGCGGCCAGATCCCGCTTCAACCACTGGTACTGCCGCGACTTCGGCTGACACCCCCCCACTGCCCAGCAGTTGCTGTTCAACATGGCGAAATGCCATTCGCCGATGTCGACCGAATACCAGGGGTTGTTCTCGGTACCCAGTCGGGGCCCGAAGTAGTCGAAATAGCCCACGGCCCCCGAGTTGTACTCATGGTTGCCGGGCACTGCCCACGTGCGCTCCTTGAAGCGTCCGAAGAAGGGCTCGTAGCAGTCCCGGAACTTCTCGGGAGTGCCGTCGGTCTGCTCCATGTCACCGAGCCCCAGCAACGGTTCCGTTGTGGAGATTGCGGCGAGCAACGATGAGGTGTCGGCGAGGGCTCCGAGTTCGCAGTCCGCGATGTCGCCGACAGCGAAAGCGACCTGATCCCCTGTGGGCTGGGTCGCCGTGCGTGCCGGCGCGGAAGTCCCGGCTGGGTTGACGTTGCCGCCGGTATCCCGAGTGAAAACCGAGTACGTGTAGGACGTGCCCGGAGACAACCCCTCGTCAACTGCCCATTCCGCGGTCGGGGAACGAAGGGACACCGCGACCCCATCGCTGGGGCTGGAGGGCGGGGAATCTCCCTGGGCACGACGCACGATGACCTCGGATAGGTCGCCGTTGCCGGGGTTGCGCCATGACATCGCCACACTCGCGTCGGTCACCTGACCGACGTTCAGGTTGCTCACGGGCGCGGGCGGAGTGACGTCCAAGGTCGTGGGTTTCACCGGCCTGGCTTTGTACCGGTAGGCCACTCGCACTTTGCTCTTGTGACCTTTGCGGACCCGTACGTTCCTCTGGGAGACGCTGACCATGACCTTGCCCCCCGGAGCGCGGGTCTTCTCCGCCCGGATGCTGTATCGACCGACGGCCAGTTCCCGCAAGGTGATGGACTTGGCCGTCCGCGCACTGAATCCGTCAGATCCGGTGATGGACACCTTGGCTGCCGCCTGTGGTGACTTCTTGACCTTGACGCGCAACTTACCGGTGGGGACGCGCTTGTCTCCGCTCCCCTTGTCACCCTTGTCCTTCACGGCAGTCACGGCGGTCACGGCGGTTATGGCAGGAGCGGCACCACCCGTGACCATGACCTGCTCGGACGAGACCGAAGCCTGAACGGCGGGAAGCGACGTCGCAGTGAGCGCCAGGCCGAGTGCCAGCGACGTCAACGTGCTAGGTCGCATGCGCCGCGGGCCTTTCGTTCGACGATGGGAAATCGGGCAGTTCCGCCCTGGGACGATTCGCCATGGTAACCGGGACAGCCGCGATTCAACGATCCGCTGCCATCGAGCTGCGAGCATCCGTCACAGCGGCGAGTCGACTTCCACCTTCATGGCGGGACGGCCATACGCATCGAGTCCGTTCCTGCCGGGTGAGCACGCCATGACCTTGCCCACGGCCGCGGGATCCGTGGCGGCCGCGCTGTGACAGGTTGCCAGGGCCCGTTGCCCCCAGAAGTTGGGATGGGCCGGCAACTGCTTCAGTTGGTCGACGCCGTCCACCCACTCCGGAGAGCGGTACGCGCCACTGCCATCAACTGCGCGCCACAGTGTGGGGAAAAGGACCGCCGGACTGGTGTCTTTGGTACACACCGGTCCCCAATCGAACCCCATACACGTCACGATGATCGGCGTCATCCAGGTTCCCCGCTGGCCACCCCAATCGCCGTACCACGCTGGTGTGAGCGTGTTGTTGCCGTCTTTCCGGGTCGCCGGGTAGGACACCTGCTTGCTGCACAACTGGTGTCCGGATACGGCCTTGGTGGCATCGACGACTGTGAACTTGACGTCCGGGAACTCCTTCTTGAGGGCTGAGGCTCCCTCGATCATGCGCTTGCGCAGCAACTTTCCGAAGTCGCCATTGAAGAAGTTGAGGTCACCGTCGGTGAAGCCGCAGCCGCCGATACCTTGCCGGCCGTACCCCGAGTCACCACCGAAGTCCGACTCGAACTCCGAGGCGGGGGGCAATCCGATAGGCGGACTCTGGACCGCAATGGTGTAGTCACCTCGCCGTGCACCTGCTGTATCCAGCGCCTTCACGATGTTGCGGCCCGCGGTCAGAACTGCGTCCTTCGCCTTGGTCAGACCATTGCCGTCGTTGTAGGCCTTGCGGGCTTCACTGCCGCTGTCCTTCTTCCAACACGCCGCCTGCGTGGGCACCAAGAAGCGCTTGACGCAGTCCGAGACGATATCGGCGAAACCGACATCGTTTCCGCCGATGGACAGCGAGACGACGGACACCGAGTCGCCCTTGCTCTGCACTTGTTGCGCGAACCTCTGCAACTGCAATGCCTGACCGACGATGCGCCCATACTTCTGGGTCTGCTCTTCCACGAAGTCGATGCCCGGCTTGCCCGACGACAGCCGAGTGTCAACCACCGCTCCGGAACACGCGAAGTTCATCCCTGCGTAGTCGGGTCGGTTCCAGAACATCAGCGCCGATGAACTGCGGTGACATTTCACGCCTGACAGATCCACGCTGTACTTTCCGGCATCGTTGCCCAAGCCTGGCTGCGCGATCGGCTGGGCGTAGTCACCGGGGTAGGTCTGCTTCAGGGAAGAACCGAAGGCGCTGATCCACCACCGGTCATCCTGGTCGTACTTCTTGCAGTCTTTCCACGGCAGCACATTGTCGTGATGATTTCCGCACCAAGGTCCATAGCCGGCGTAGCTGGCGCCCTCACCCGACATGTAGGAGTCGCCGAGCCCCACGACCCACCGCCGACCGGAGTCCGCGCCGGAATCAGCTTCGATGCGAACACGCTTCGAAGCGGCCGACGCAGGACCGCCGTACGCCTCGCCATGCTCCCGGTCGTACCAGCCCGTGGTGTTGTACCAGGTCTCCAGCGGCACGGAGACCCGGTAGACGCCCTCGTCGGCGGGGTAGCGCAACTGGTACCCGTCGGGGGTGAAGTCCGAGGTGAGGACCGTGCGCCAGTCCGGTTCTCCCTGGCGAGCAGTGCGCTCCTGCAGGTAGACCATGCCGCGACCCGGACCGTCGGAGACGTCGCCCGAGAAGGTGGTCACTCCCGCGTCGTTCGTGCGCGTGTCGACGGACACGGTCACCTCGGGCGAGTCGCCCCGGCTATCTCCCGGGTCCGCCAGGGCCAGGACCGGGGGCGCCATCAGGGACCCCGCCAGGATCGCGGTGCCGCCGCCCAGTACAGCCAGTCGGGACAGTTTCATCTGGGTCCTCCGGGGGTGATCCGCCACGATCTTTGGACCCACGGTAAGGCGTCACACGCCGTAGCGGAAGCGCCGCTCGATTGGCCCGGCGACCAATACCCTACGGGGTATACTTCCCAGCGTCAGTGCAATCGTTCCCGGAGGACTGCCACCCATGTGCCATCAGAAGACCTGCAAGATCTGCAAGAAGACCACGTGGGGCGGGTGCGGACGTCACAAGAACGAGGTACTCCGTGGGGTTCCGAAGACGCAGCGCTGCAAGTGCACGGCCGCTGACCGTGAGGCTGCGCGCAAGAATTCCTTCTTCGGGCGCATGTTCGGCTGATCCGCGACAGCCCGTTCGTCAGCCAGTCCCCCCGGACCGGCATGACGTGAATGGTCGCTTCGAGACATCCCATGTCCGCGACCACGACTGTCTAGGTGCACCCTTGGTCTTTGCGGTGATCCGCACCGAGTAGGTGACCCGGTTGCACCAACTATGGAAGGTCGAACGTAGGAAGGTTGCGTTCGCGTCACGAGGTGTCATCTCGGAACCTTCTCCTGCCTATAGTCAGGCGTCCCGAACGATCCGTGGAGGCGCCGTGCTTCGTGTCGCAGCAACCTGCGCGACCGCCGCCCTGCTCGCACTGAGCGCATGTTCCGAGGCGCCCGTGGAACCAGCGGCACCCCCGCCACTGTCGGCTCCCCCGACGATCGCTCCCTTCACGCCGACGCCGACGCCGACGCCAACTCCGACCCCGACGGAAACCGGACCCCAGGCCGAAGGGACACCCTTCGAGATCACCAAGTCCGACATGACGATCCACTCGTTCCACTCGAACCCCCGCACACGTTCCGGCGGGTTCCGCATGAACTGCTACCCCCTGTGGCGTGATGTCGAGACCAGCAGGGGCACCTACAACTGGGATCTGTTCGACCTCGCCGTACGCAACCAACGAAAGTGGGGGGCAACGAGCCTTCTCTACTCGTTCTGCGGGACCCCTGAGTGGGCGGCCACTTCACCCGCCGATCCGTCCGTCGAGGTGTTCGGGCCGAAGAGCTCGGCGCCTCCCAAATCGATGGCGTACTACGAGGAGTACGTGCGCGCCGTGGTGCGGCGCTACAAGGGCCAGATCGGCGCATACGAGGTCTGGAATGAGGCCTCGTCACCACAGTTCTGGCAGGGGACACCCGAGCAGATGCTCGAGATGACTGAGATCGTCCGGCGGGTCGTCAAGGAAGAGGACCCCAAGGCAGTCGTGAGCATGGCGAGTATGCAGACTCACCGCGAGGACTACTACCAGAACTTCGCCGTGCCTTACCTGCGCCAACTGAAGCGAGCCGGATGGCCGACCGAGGTCTACAACGGGCACTTCTACCCCAGAGGTGAGGGCGGTCCCGCGCAAAGGCGCAAACAGATCGCCATGTTCCGGCGCACTCTTGCGAATCTGGATGCTCCTTCGAAGCCCCTGTGGGACACGGAGGTGAACTACTACGTCGGCCTGCTGGGAGGGGAACCGAACGGGCGCATCACCGGTGACCGGGCTGCTGCGTGGGCTGTGCGCACCTATCTGGACGGGTGGCGCCTGAACCTACGCCGCAACTACTGGTACTTCGCGACCCCCGAGTACAACTCGTTCCCCGGTATCCAAACGACGCCGGGCGCCACGGCGACACGCGCCCTGGCGACCTTCTCCAGGTGGGTGGTGGGTGCCAGATTCACCGGATGCCTGCCTGAGCGGAAGATCGTCACCTGCGCGTTCGAGAAAGGCAACCGCCCGTTCTGGATCGCCTGGGCCGAGGCCGGCAATGACAAGGACAACCCCCGGGTGCGGTTCCCGCTGACCCGCCGTGCCACTGTGTGTCGACTTCCCGGCAACGACTGCGACAGGACGGATGCCTTGCGAGTCGATGAGGTCCCGGTACTGATCCGCTGACCGACTGCTATTCCTCCCACCAGCGACCCATCCATGTCGCTACGCAGGCTTCGTTGCCTTCGCTGTCGGCCAGGACCCACCACGCCGGTGCGTGCTGGTCGGTGACAAGCCGCCCGCCGGCGGCGATGGCCGCCGCGACCCGGGCTTCGGCTTGATCATGGGGAACGGCGACATCGACGTGAATCCGGTTGCGCCCGCCGCGGGGGACCTCCATCTGCTGGAACCACAGGCCCGGTCCGCGCCCCTGCGGGTCCACGAGGTCCTCCTCGCCGTCCACTCGGTACCCGAGGAGCTCGCGCCAGAACGGCATCACATCCTGACGGACTGCGGCGTCGACGGTGACGTTGACCTGTTGCACGGAAGAGGGATCTGGCGTCACGTTCAAAACGCGGGCAGCGGCCGAGATCTGGCGAGCCAGCTCGACGTCACGAACGCTGAGTCCGCCGGCCTCGTGGGTCACGAGGCAGACGGTGACCCCGTGGTAACGCAGATCGATGTCGGGGTGGTGATCGGCGGCATCGGCCAGGTCGCCGATGGCCGCCACGAGGGCCACCCCGTCGCGAAAGGAATCGGCGCGAAAGAAGGCGCAGGCCCTGCCGTACAGGACACGCCAATCATCGAGGCCATCGGACTCGTGGAACTGGCGGGAATTGAGTCGCTCGATCATGGCTCCGAATGTACGGCCATACTGTCGATGTTCAGCCGGACAACCGTTCCCGACCGCGGCCCCAAAGACCAAGAGCCAGAGAGGGTGTGTATGAGCAGCGACGCTCCCACTCGCCAGCCGTTCGCGCAAGCACCCCCCGCTCTGCCCCGTCGCAGCGCCAGCCCTGCTCTGATCAACGGACGCATGGTCGTCGCCGTGGTGGTCACCGCGGTCATCCTCATCACGGGCTTCGTCTTCACCGTGGGCCTGTACTTCGCGGGGACCCAACAGCCCAAGCCGCCCACGGAGATCCAGGTGGGCCCGGTCGATCCTCTGGTGTCCGAAGAGATTCCCCCTGAGCAACTGCTACTCCTTGCGGTCGCGTTCATAGCGGCGATCGGGATCATCGCCATCACCTTCGAGGCGATCAGCGCTTTGATGACGACCAACCCCCGGCGTTCGCTGCTGAGCAAGTATCGACCCACCGTGGCACCTGGAACGCCGGGGCACGTGACCATCACTGTCTTGGTTCCGGCCCACAACGAGGAATTCTCGCTCCCGGCAACGCTGATGGCGCTGGATGAACAGACCAGAAGTCCGGACCGTGTGGTGGTTGTTGCCGACAACTGCACCGACGGCACGGTTGCGGTGGCCCGCGAACTCGGCCACGAGACCTTCGAGACCGTGAACAACTTCCACCGCAAAGGCGGTGCACTGAATCAAGCGCTCAGCCATCTGCTGCCCACTATGGGTGCCGGTGACGTGATCCTCGTGATGGATGCGGATACCCGCCTCGGACCCCATTACCTGGAGGTCGCAGCGAAACGGATGGAGCAGGATCCCGAACTCACGTCCGTCGGGGGTGTCTTCTACGGCGAGGACGGACACGGCCTCATCGGACAGTTCCAGCGCAATGAATACACGCGCTACTCGCTGCAGATCCGGGCCCGGCACGGCCGGGTATTCGTGCTCACCGGTACGGCGTCGATGTTCCGCGCCGAAGCCCTCTTGGACGTGGCGGCGGCTCGAGGCGTGTTCATCCCCGGCGAATCCGGCAAGGTGTACGACACCGCCGCGCTCACCGAGGACAACGAGTTGACCCTTGCACTGAAGTCCCTCGGTGCCACCATGACGTCGCCGCCAGAGTGCCTTGTGACGACGGAGATCATGCCCACATGGCGCAACCTGTGGGTGCAGCGTCAGCGCTGGCAACGGGGTGCCCTCGAGAACCTCAGCGCCTACGGACTCACCCGAGCCACATTGCGGTACTGGGGACAGCAGGTGGGCATCGGATTCGGCACGGTTGCGTTGAACCTGGCCATCGTGCTGATGGCGATCACTTTGGTCGCGGTCAACGAATGGGTCTGGTTCCCGTTCTGGGTCATCGTCGGGTTGATCTTCGTCGCGGAACGCGTGATCACCGTGTGGAAGGGAGGCTGGAAAGCGCGTCTGCTCGCGGCAGTGATGCTCCCGGAGATCGCTTACGACATGTTCTTACAGGTCGTGTTCGTGAAGTGCCTGATCGACATCACGATCGGCCGTAGCCCCACCTGGGGTCATGTCCAGCACGCTCAGGCCGAGGGGGGCCGCGCATGAGCGCCACCCCGACCGGGCTGCTGCTTCCACAAGAAGTCCTGTACTCGTGGTGGTTCATGCTGCTCGCCACTGTCGTCGCGTTCAACACCGTGATCTACGTAGGCCTGACGTTGGCCAAGGTCATCCCCTGGCCTCACCAATTCCACCCCGCACAAGTGCGCAGTTCCCTCAACCGCGTGGGAGTCAAGATCCAGGAAGACGCCGCCATGAGTGAGTTACCGGTCCCCGAGGTCCCCGAGTCAGATGATCCCTACCAGGCAATGCGCTTGCGTGTGGCCCGGCAACAGATGCCACAGGCATTCGCCCTCATGGGCGGGTTGGTGATCCTCATCGCGCTGGCTTCCACGATTCTGCGAATCCACGAGTTCCTGGTCTTCGAACTCGCGACTGGAGTGGTCTTCATGATCACGTCCGTGGTGTTGGCCCACCGTCCAGTGCGTGGTCGAACGATGATCTGGCTGTGGACAGCGGCCGCCACCTGGCTGGTCTGCCTGCTCTGCGCCGACGCCATAGTGTCGAACTCGCAGTTGCCGATCGGCTACACGTTGCTGATGCTCACCAGCTTCATGCCCATCGCTTTGGGTTGGCGACCTGCATTGATCGGGGCCGCGCTCATGCTCTCGATCATCGTGATCGCGAATCTCTGCGTGGATGCGACGGACGATGTGCGTCTGATCATCTTCGGCGCCTCCGCTCTCCTGGTGGGTGCGGTGTTGCTCCAGATCCGAATCTCTGCCGTCAATGCCCTGGTGGACCAGGAACGCAGGGCCGACGCTGTCGCCTCGACTGATCCTCTCACCGGCGTCCTCACCCGCCACGGTATTCAGACTCTGATACCCGGATTCGCGGCCAATGCGGAGCGAACGGGACAACCGGTGTGCGTGATCTATGTCGACGTGAACAACCTCGGTCTGGCCAACAAGCAGTACGGGAATCTCTACGGCGACGATGTCCTACGCACGGTCGCCGAAGCGGTAGGCGACCACCTCCGCAGAGGCGACTTACTCGCGCGCTGGGACAGCGACGAGTTCCTCGCCGTGGGGGTTGGGCGGCGCCCCGACCCGGAGCAACTGGCGGAGCGCCTCAACGACGGGATTCGCCTGACCGGCGTGGCGCTCGGCAAATGGCCCGTCACGGTTCGCGTGGGCACGACATCGGCCAACCCGGAGGAGACAACTTTCGAGCGGATGCTCGACGAGGCTCAGCGCCAGGTCACCCACGCTCCGGCCACAGGAGATCATCCGTCCGCTGAGCCCTCGAGTCCGTGACCCGGTCGTAGCCCGGAGACGGTGCCTGCGGGTCCGCGCGAGCCGCCGGGATCACTTGGGGGGCTTCCGGGGGGATCTCGGGGGGAGCTCCTGGGGATTGCGGGGTGATCCCGCTGCGATCGCGTTGTGCTTCGAGTCGGCGACGGCGACGATGACCGAGTGCCTTCACAACAACCGGCGCTGAGCCGCAGGCGATTGCTGCAGGTCGTCGGGCTCGGATCGTTGGCAGTCGCCGCGGGCAGCGGGCAGGTCATGTTGTCGCCGCGAGCTGCGACGGCAACCCGTGCCACGGGGACGGCCGCGGACGTGATTGTCATCGGTGCCGGCGCAGCAGGTCTCATGGCCGCTCGTGTACTGCACCGACGGGGACGGTCAGTGATCGTTCTCGAAGCCCGCGACCGGATCGGCGGTCGACTCGACACCAGTGACGCTCTGGGCGTTCCGGTCGACATGGGGGCATCGTGGCTCGAGGGCACGAAGGGGAATCCGGTGACCCGACTTGCCGACGACTTCGCGATCAAGCGAATCCGAGTTGGAGAGTCTCTGGCGTTGTATTCCGATTCCCACCGATGGTCCCGGTCGCAACAGAATCGGGCGTGGCGGAAGTATCGCCACGCATTCCGACGGGCCCTCGCATGGGGCGAACACATCCCGGACGCCGATGTGAGCTTGGCTCGAGGATTCGCTGCCACCGGCAATCCGATCGATTCGCTGGCTCCTGGGCCACGCTGGTTCCTGCGCTCGGAGATCGAGGACGAGTATGCGGCGGACCCCAATCGGCTCTCTCTTTGGTACTTCTGGGAGGACGGTGAGTTCGCCGGAAGGTCCGCGATGTTTCCCGGGGGGTACGTCCAACTCGCGCAGGGGTTGGCGGAAGGCATCGATGTACGGCTGAGCACGATCGTCACTCAGGTCGACCACGGTCCCCTCGGCGTTGCCGTACGCACCGCAGAGGGTGTGACGTTCTCCGCCACCCAAGCGATCGTGACCGTCCCGATTCCACTGCTGCGGACCATGCGGTTCGATCCAGACCTGTCGCCACGCCAGAGAACAGCCCTGGCGGCACTGGACATGGGATTGTTGAACAAGGTAGCCCTTCGTTTCCACCGCCGCGCGTGGCCCCACGGGCCGGACTACTTCGGCCTGGCGGGCGACTCCTTCGCTCCGGTCGCTGAGTGGTGGGACTTGAGTCGGGTCACCTCGAAGCCCGTCCTCGTCGGGTTGACCGCCGGTGCGGGTGCCGACTGGGTCGAGACGAACGATGATGCGGCAGTGGCGGACCGAGTGATGCGCGACTTGCGGCACCAGACGAACTGGCGGCTCCCGGACCCTGAGGGCGTGGCCGTCAAGCGATGGCGCTCGGAACCCTGGACGCGGGGCTCGTACTCCATCCGTCCCCCGGGGGCGACGATGGCAGACCATCGCAGGCTGGGAGAGTCACCGCCTGGAAACCCGGTCCTGATCGCCGGCGAAGCTACGGACCCTGTCTACCCCAGTACTGTCCATGGGGCACTGCGCTCGGGCCGCCGAGCAGCCGCACAGATCCTGTCCGGGCTGAACGCACAAGGACGGCCCTGACGTGGGACCATGCAAGTGTGAGCACACCTGCATCAGACCCCGCCATCGAGATCGAGGGGCTTGCGAAGTCATACGGTTCGTTCCCCGCCCTGACCGGGCTGGATTTGTGCGTCAAGAAGGGAGAGGTTCACGCGTTCCTCGGTCCGAATGGGGCCGGCAAGTCGACCACAATGCGCATTCTGCTGGGCCTGCTGAGGGCCGATGGTGGCCGGGTCGCCGTGCTCGGGGGTGACCCCTGGCGCGACGTCGTGGAGCTTCACTCCCGTTTGGCCTACGTGCCCGGCGAGGTGAATCTTTGGCCCGGGCTCACCGGAGGGGAGGCCATCGACCTGCTCGGCAACCTGCGGGGTGGCCTTGACGAAACCCGACGAGCTGAACTGATCGAGCGGTTCGATCTCGACCCGACCAAGCGAGGTCGGCAGTACTCCAAAGGCAATCGCCAGAAAGTGGCATTGGTCGCGGCGTTGTCCGCAGATGTGGAACTCCTGCTGCTCGATGAGCCCACGTCCGGGCTGGACCCGGTGATGGAGTCCGTCTTCCAGGAGGAGATTGCTCACTCCAAAACACAAGGACGGACCGTTCTGCTCAGCAGCCACATCCTCAGCGAGGCCGAAGCGCTCGCGGACACCGTGAGCATCATCCGGGATGGCCGAACGGTCGAGACCGGGACCCTGGCACAACTACGTGGTCACGCGCGGACCACGATTCGGGCAGTCCTGAACTCCCCGCCGGCCAGCCTCGAGGGATTACCGTTCCGCGAAGGGGCAACCCTGGCAGGCGACGAGTTGACCGCGTCGCTCGACAGTTCCGCATTGAACAGCGCGATGGCGACCTTGAGCGAGTTCGGGATCTCGTCGTTGACGGTGACACCGCCCTCGTTGGAGGACCTGTTCCTGCGGCACTACGACGACGAAACCCCTGGGCGGGAGCGATGAGACGGGGACACCTCACCGGCCTGCGGCCTTTGCTGAGAGTCGCGATGCGACAGGATCTGCCCAACATCATGCCGTGGGTGGTCCTGATCTCGGCGCTGTCCGCGTCGTCCGTTCTCGCGTACAGCTGGGTCTTTCCCGACCCGGCCGAGCGCAACGAGCTGTCGCTGACCGTGAGTGCCAACCCTGCCCTCAGTCTGATCTTCGGGCCGGCACGCGATCTGATGACGGCGGAGGGATTCAACAGTTGGCGCGCTGGGATGCTCGGCGCGTTCTTCGCCGGGTTGATGGCGATCCTCATCGTTGTTCGCAACAGTCGTGCCGATGAGGACTCGGGACAAGCGGAGTTGCTGGCTTCAGGTGTCATGAGTCGTCCGACCCGCCTGGCGGTCGCCGTCTTCATGGCCGCCCTGGCCGCCGTGCTTCTGGGAGTCATGTCGACGATCGTGACCGTTGTGGTGGGTGGGAATCCTGGCGATACCACCATGCTGGCCGCGACTTTCACTTCATCTGCACTGATGTGGGCAGCCGTTGCGGCTGTCGCCGCGCAGATCGGATCCGATTCCCGGAGCGCCAGTACCCTCGCCATCGGCGTCATGGGTACCCTCTTCGTCGCCCGCGGCTATGTCGATGCCGGCGATGCCCCCGAATGGGCGGTGTGGCTGACCCCCTTCGGTTGGCTGGAACAAGTACAACCTGCGACCGAAAACGATCCCAACCCCCTGCTCCTGTCGCTGGCCTTCACATTGGCCATGCTGGCGCTCGCATTTGCGCTGCAGTCCCGAAGGGATTTCGGGATGGGCCTGATACCGCCCCGACGGGGACCCGCGCACGGCGGCTGGGTGGCGCGACCGTTCGGATTGGCCATCAGGCTGAACCGTGGCTCGATCATCGCCTGGACGCTCGCATTCGCGGTGTTGGGCGTAGTTTTCGGAGTGCTGGCGACATCGGTCGGCGAGGTCATCGCCAGCAATCCGAATATCGCCCGTGCCTTGGCTGCCGGGGCCGTCTCCCAGGCCGACCTGACATTCGCCTTCCTCGCCACGCTCCTCAGCCTGGTGGGGATCATCGCGGGGGTCTACGGAGTGCAAGTGATGATGCGAGTACCGGCTGAGGAATCCAGCGAGAGGATGGACCAGCTGCTCGCGGGGTCGTTGGCTCGCTCCCGATACCTGGCAGGCTTCGCGGTCATCGCATTCGTCGGACCCGCGATCGCCATGATGCTCGGCGGACTCATCATCGGCGCCGTCGCAGCTGCTTCGAACGCCGGCATCTCGACGGTTGACGTCTTCGTGCAGAGCCTGGCCACCATCCCGGCGGTCTGGACCTTGACAGCTTTATGCCTCGCCGTTGTAGGGGCGGTTCCGCGAGTCCGCATCATCGGTTGGCTCGGCTTGGTGGCCGCTTTCGCCCTGACGATCCTCGGCCCCTTGTTCAACCTCTGGGACTGGATTCTCAGCGTCAGTCCCTTCTGGCACGTCCCCAATGTCACGAGCGTCGAACCAGACTGGACCGGGCTCATGTGGATCAGCGCGATCAGCGCGGTGTTGATCACGGTCGGGTTCGTCGGGTTCCGACGCAGGGACCTGATGTGAGTGACCCTGACGCGAGTGACCCTGACGCGAGTGACCCAGTTTCGCAGCGGAGATCACATCTGGGTACGGGCACTATCGCAGCGCTATCGGCGGGATTGACCATCGGCTACCTCGCCGGGAACATGTTGCCGGAAGTCGTAGACGCGCTGGTCGACGACCTCGGTCTGACACCGTCAGTCGCGGGCGGGATCACCACCGCCGCGCTGGTCGCCACCGCGGTTGCCGGGACCACATATGCGCACCGGGCCACGCGATCCGGGCGTGGCCGATCGGCTGTCGTGGGCGCGGGACTGGTCGCGGTGGGGTATGCGGCAGCGGCGCTGGCCCCGGGTACGGCTGCCTTGGGCGTCTCACTGGTCGTCGCCGGGTTCGGGGGTGGCATCGTGCTGGCCAACACAACGGCAGCGACGACGGCGACCGGTGATCCTGACAAAGCCGTCGGGACCGCGGTGTTGATCAGCACGCTCGTCGGGGCAGTGATGCTGCTGGCCCTTCCGATCCTGACCGGAGGAAACGCCGCAACGCTGATGCTGGCCTTGATGGTCACGGGACTGGCGGTGATACCTCTTGTGCGGCGACTGCCGGACCACTCTGTCGAGGACCATGGCCCCGTCGGGCCACTGCCCCATCGCGGAATCGGCGCTGCCATCTTCGCTGGTGTACTGCTCTTGTACGCGACGGACAACGGGATGTGGGCCTACCTGGGCACCATCGGAACGGAAGTCGTCGGGCTGTCCGGCAACGCCGTGGGACTCGTCCTTGCGCTGGGATATGTGGCCGGATTCCTCGGAGCGCTGCTGCAGGTCGTGGTCGGCAAACGCTGGGGGAGGTTCGGACCGATCGTCGTTCTGGTGATCGTCGACACAGTGGCCAAGGTTGCGATCGTGATGCTGCCTTTCACCCCCGCCTTCGGGACTTCCCAACTGGTGTGGAGTTTCGCCCACTCAGCACTGTTCGCGTTTCTCTTGGCGTGTGGGGCTGCACTGGACCACGCCGGTCGATGGGCGGCGATCATCGGCGCGGCTTTCGCCTTCGGCTCGGCGCTCGGCCCAGTCATGACCGGTGTCATCGGTACCCGAGGTGGTGTTGCCACCTTCGTCATCGTGACTCTTGTCTGCGGCGCAGGTGTCCTCCTATTGCTCGGTCCGGCCTCCGTCCGGCTCGACAGGATCGGTCCCCGCTCGGCTTGACCCGATCGACGTTTCCGAGTCAGAGGACACTGCCGGGCGGGACCTGGGCAGGCTCGCCCAGATCGGCGAGTTCGGCATCACCCTCGACGACGACGTCACCTCCGAACGTCCAATCTCCCCGAACAGTGAAACGCCGCGCGCGCCGCAGCGAAGGCACACCCGAGGGGAAACGTCCGTCGAAGTCGGAGATCGTGCGGAAGAACTGCGGATCCAGATCGACGAGTGGCGCGGAATCCATGGCCAGGCTCAAGTTCCCCGATGTGGTGAGGTCGTAGACATCCGACCGGAGCAGCATCAGATCATTGGTCGTCTTGACCGGCAGGAACCGGCTGCGCGGAACCTCGACGGCTGTGGCGCCATCGAACACCTCGATCGCAGCACCCATCGCGGTCTCGATCTGAACCACTTCAGGACTGTCGGCTCTGGTGGGGTCGACGGTCTTGACGTTGCGAATCAGGGGCAGACCGAGAACGGCCCCACGATCACGCAGCGCTCCGGCCAGCTGGTCGAGATCGAACCACAGGTTGTTGGTGTGGAAGAACGGATGGCGATGCTCGTCGGTGAAGAAGTGCATCTCGTCGGGCGGGGTCTGGGCGGTGTCACGCAGGATGAGGCGACGATCGGATCGGCGGATCGCCAAGTGGCCACCCTTGCGGTCCGCCGGGGTCCGGCGACACACTTCAGCCGCATAGGGGGCGCCCGTCGTCGCGAACCATCCAGCCAGGACCGGATCTGGTGCCGCACCGAGATTGTCGGCGTTGGACACGCTCGCGTACCGGAAGCCTTGGTCTCGCAGCGCGTCGAGCACCCCCGAGGCAAGGATTGCGGTGTAGAGGTCACCATGTCCGGGCGGACACCACTCGAGGTCGGGGTCCGCTGGCCAGTCGACCGGGGTGAGGTCATCCGACCGGAGTTTGGGCTCGAGGTTCTGCAGGAAGTCGAGCGGTAGTCCGTCCACCTCGATACCGGGATGTCCGGCCAGCGCCTCAAGAGTGTCCGACTGGGTTCGGAAACTGTCCATCAGGATGAGCGGCAGCGTCACACCATGCGCGGCGCGGGCGCTGCGGACTTGCTGCACGATGAGGTCCAGGAACGTCTGACCATCGCGCACTGGCAGTAGCGACTTGGCACGATCCATTCCCATCGAGGTGCCCAGGCCACCGTTGAGTTTGATCATGGCCGTCTGGCTGAACGCACGCTGCGCGGATTCGGGGTCAGGCGCCATCGCTGCGAGCGCCGGTGGGTCGAGCAGCGGTTCGATCGTGTCTTCCGGAATGAGGCCCGTAACGCCCGCCTCTAACTCCCCGTAGTAGTGACTGAAGACATCGATTGCTTCGGGGGCAACCCCGGCTGCCCTCATGCGGTCTTGCGCGGCGCGCAGCCCTTCCTGACTCATGTCCACCCTCCTTCGTCGGCCTGCGCCGTCATCCGTTACCGATCGTCCCCATCACATCGTGCCTGAGGCCCCATGCGGGTGACACCACTCTCCTGCACATCTCCTGCACAGCAGGCTCATCCGGAAGCGAGTTCTCGTCATGGGCGGGAGACCACGGTGATCTCGACGTGATTGCCGCCCTTCTCCTTGGCGCGATGCAGGGCCTCCTGGGCGCGGGAGAGAGCCGCCTCGACATCCTGACCGGAAGCGATCTCGGTCATGCCGATACTCATTCGTGGCTGCAGCATGACATCTCGGAATTCGAAACTCTCATTGACGGCCGCCAAGACCTTGTTCAGCACCTTGAGTGCGTCATCCGTGGTGCGGATGCCATCCAGGACCAGCAAGATCTCATCGCCCCCCACGCGCGCGATCAGATCCCCGTCTCGCACGCACTCCCGCGCTCGCCGGGCGACCTGCCGCAACAGTTCATCTCCGAACGCGTACCCATGGTTGTCGTTGATCGAGCGCAGATTGTCCACGTCCGCGACCCCGAGGAACGCCCGATTGCCGGTCCGAGCTTCATGGCTGCGCATGACCGTGAGTCGCCGATGGACCTCATCGCGGTTGAGCAGCCCGGTGAGTTCGTCGTGGCGCTCCTGGAAAGCCTCCAACTGATCGGGGGTGAAACGGTGATCGATGAGGCGGAAGGACGCGATGATGCCCTCGGACTCCCCCTCCATGCCGGTGAACGGAGCGGCGTGAACCTCGACCCAGATGAATGAGCCGTCATGATGACGCAGACGCAGGCGCGTGATTCGTGTCGCCCCGGCTTCGATCTCCGCTTGCCTGTGCTGGGCCACCTCCAGGTCATCGGGGTGGACGAACTGCTCGTACCCGTGACCGATCCACTCATCCGGCGTCCAACCGAGCGCGAGAGTCAGCGAGGGTGACAGCCATCGGAACACGCCATCTCGAACCAGCGCCACCACGTCGGTGGACCGGTCGGCCATGAGCCTGAAACGCTGTTCGGAGTCAGCCAGTCGGCGCTTGGCTTCGAATCGCTCGGTCACGTCGCGCCACATGAGGCTGACCCAGTCCTCAGCAAAAGTCATGACCCGCACATCGAAGCGACGGGGGATGCCTCGGATAACCGACAGCATCAACGCGTCCTCCATGGCGACAGGTTCCCGTGACTCGAGAGCCGCCGTGCACCATCTCATGAGGTTCTCGGTGGACTCGCCGGTCCCGAACAGTTCCCGGATCCCATGTCCGATCAGTTCGTCCGGTGCGCGGTTCAAGTACTCCGAGGCGGCGGCATTGAGCTCCAGGTGGACGAAGTCCGTGATCGTGCCGTCGGCATCCCGTTTGGCTCGCAGAACAACATGGGGATCCAGGAGCGAGTCCAGGACCGCCCGTAGGGTCTCGCGAGCGACGACGACCTCACGCCCCACCCGATACTCTCCCTCGACGTCACGCATGCGCAAGACCTGGAACTGCGCATTGCCATGACCGTCGAGGACAGGCCACCCGACGATCTCGAACTGGTGCGTGGATCCGTTCGGCATCCTCATGGGCAAGGGGATCGGGGAACTCGTGGTTGAAGCACGCGAGGCAAGCACTTGTTCTTGGAACACTGACCTGTACTCAGGTGCGACGAGACTCTGCGCCGGCGTGCCCACCATCGCCTCCGGATCCAGCCCGACGACCTGCTGGGCGCTCGGTGACACCCAGTCGATGATGCCGTCATTGCGCAGTCGCATGACGACGTCGGAACTGTGATCAGCGAGCAGCCGATAGCGTTCCTCGAAGTCGGCCAAGGCCTCACGGGACTCCACCGCAACAGTGACGTCGGTGATCTGGGAGATGAAGTACTTGACCTCTCCGGAGCCCTCCCGAACACAGGAAACCGACAAGTCACCCCACACGACCGCACCGTCGGGCCGTAGATAGCGCTTCAACAATCGGTAGGAATCTCGCCGCCCCGCCAGGACATCGGACACCAGGACCTGGTCGACTCCGAGGTCCTCCGGGTGGGTCAACGCCTGCCACGTGGCTGACATCAGTTCCTGGTCACTGCGACCGAGCATCTGGCAGAGTGCCGGATTGACTTCCAGAAATCCTCCATTCGGCGCAACAATGGCCATCCCCACTGCCGCGTGCAGCATCGCCAACCGGAAACGCTGGTCGGCCTGGAGCACTTCGTCCTCGGCAGCCACCAGATCCGAGATGTCGCGGATGGCGGCAACCATCGATGCCAACTTGCCCGTCTCGGTCCAGCGGTACCGCACTAAAGTGTCCGTCCACTTCAAGGACCCGTCTCGGCAGACCGACCTCACGCGGTATCGCGCTTTGGGAAGCCGCTTCCGGACGACTTCGGCATTGATCCTTTCCACCGCGGCTTGGTCTTCATGCGCGACGGCATCGAACTTCTTCCCCACGATCTCGTTCGGATCCCACCCCAACACCGTGCGTACGGACGGAGTCGCCCACACCACGATGGCACCCGGTGCGTACTCGATGACCGCGTCGGCAGAAGCGTCCAGTAGGTCACGCCAGTACGAAACCCCTGGGTCCCCAGCCAATTCCTGTGGTTTGTTCACAGCCGACCTACACGATCAGAGTGTTCTGGCGCCCCCATGGGGTATTCGTGCGGCCCGACGACGCCGCGAGCGGGAGAGAAGCCGACCATCATGGGTTCGTCGCCGCCATCCCGAGACCACCCACCACGAGCAGGAAGATACCGAAAGTCGCGATGGCGATCATGGGTCCGAGTGACCGGCGCTGGCCACCAGGGGACACGAGCTGCATGACCGCAACTGACGTGAGGTAGCAGCCGAATGTCAGGAACATCGCGGCCTGCACACCCAGACCCCAGTTCAGTACTGAGGCGAGTACTGCAACGAGCCCCCACGCGAGGTTGGCGAGCCCGACCTCGATCTGGAAGTTGTTGCGTCGACCGTAGTCCCACCCCATTCGTGCGGCATCGGATCGGTGCAGCAGGCTGTGCCGGACGAACGACAGCAGCCCGCCCAGTCCCACCGCCAGGAAGGTGGCCCAGCGCAAAGTGGGGGGATCGCCGAAGACACCGCCGAAACCCAGGAACAGCCCGACCGCACCGACCACATAGGTCGCGTACATCACCCATGCGGATGGCCGAGGGTCGGCAGTGACGGCCGGTGCGGCAGTGCTCATGATCCTCCCTGGTTGGTCCCTTCCCCCACGCTAGCCCTTGGCGAAGTCACAGGGTTCGGCTCGTCGGACCCCTTGTCGCTAGCGTCATAGTGGCCGACGAGCATGGTGCTTCGCGCAGTGATAGATGCGGTGGAAGGGCAGAAGTAGGGTTCTCGGTGACTACTGCTGCTCAGCGAGCGTCGAAGTGAGGTCCATGCGCCAGTTCGACGCGGTTGCCGCCTGCGGTTTTCGCCCGATACATCGCGTCGTCTGCGCGCGTGACTGCTTCCTCGACGTCCTCGCCCCGCGTAACTTCGGTGAGTCCGACGCTCATCCTCGGCCGCAGCACCACATCGCGGAAAACGTGATCGCCGGCTGCCTTCTCGAGAACGGCGCGCATCACCGCCACGGCATCGTCTGGGCCGCGCACCCCTTGCAGGACGATGAGGAGTTCGTCGCCACCGACTCGCGCGGTCATGTCCCCGTCACGCAGGGCATGTTGAATGCGGGCCGCGACCACTCGGAGTAACTCGTCGCCCGCGGCATGACCGTAGTCGTCGTTGACTGATTTCAAATTGTCCAGATCGATGAACGCGAGGTAAGTGCGCCGACCCTGGCGCTCTTCGTGGTTCAGCGTTGCGATCAACCGACGCATGATCTCGTCGCGATTCAGCAGTCCCGTGAGCTGATCGTGGCGTACCTGGAACTGCAGCAGCTGCTCCACTCGGATCTGTTCGTCGATGATCCTGAACGAGGCCATGATGCCTCCGGCATTGCCGTCGGCATCGGTGAAGGGAGCGGCGTTGACCTCGACCCAGTGGTAGGAGCCGTTCTGGTGACGGAACCTGAGGCGGACGATCTTGTTGCTGCCTGCTTCCACCTCCGAACGGCACCGACCGACGATGACCACGTCATCCGGGTGGGTGAACTCGGTGATCTCATGTCCGACCCAGTCCTGCGGCGCCCAGCCAAGTGAGGGAGTCAGCGACGGCGACACCCACTTCATGACCTTGTCACGGGATAGCAGCACGACATCGGAGACATTGTTCGCGAGTAGTCGGTAGTACTGCTCGGAGTCAGCCACACGCTGCCCCGCCTCGAATCGGGCTGTCGTGTCCCGCCAGGTGAAACTCACCGAGTCGCCCCCGAACGCCATGGCCCGGATGTCGAACCGCCGCGGGATGCCTTTGACGGCCGACACCATCGCAACGTCGTCCAGAACGATCGGTTCCTCCGTCCTCAGTGCCCGACTGCACCACTCGAGGATGTTCGCGGGGCCTTCGCCCTCACCGAATACCTCACGAACACCGTGCCCCAACAGTTCCTCTCGGTCTCGACCGAGGTAGGTGAGCGCGACCGGATTCGCGTCGACATAGCTGAAGTCGGTGATCGAGCCGTCGGGTTCCCGGACGGCACGCAGCACGATGTGCGGGTCGATGAGCGAGTCGAGCGTCGATCGCAGTCGTTTGCTAGTGGTCATCAGCTCCATCTGAGTGCGATGTTCGGCATCGATGTCACGTAGTCGAACCACCCGGAAACTGTCCCCACTCTGGGGGTCGATGACCTGCCTTCCTGCGGACTCGACCCAAATCGATGAGCCGTCCGCGCGCAGGACGGGGAAACGGAATCTCGTGTCTTCCCCCCGCCCGCGGGCCGCCTCGATATCGAGTCGAATGGTCTCT
>WBZT01000676.1_pt1 | contig 26680 bp, 16 predicted proteins | sample 5204241 | NCBI WGS metagenome assembly WBZT01 (sample SAMN12344358, study PRJNA552823) | activated sludge metagenome | biome: Activated sludge suspended growth; feature: Nitrification reactor; material: Wastewater; isolation source: activated sludge from nitrification reactor of wastewater... | reverse complement strand
GGTCGTGGACCTCGGTGTCGGGCTTTGGGCGTGGCCGCTGCCGATGGATTTTGACGGCGATGGCGACCTTGATCTCGTGGTGAACTGCCCGGACAAGCCGTACAACGGGGTTTACTTCTTCGAGAACACCACCGGCGACACAAGCAAAAACAAGCTGCCGGTTTTCAAACCGGGCCGGCGAATCAGCGCAGGCGTGCAGAATGTGCAGGTCAGTTTTGTGGACGGCAAACCGCGCGTGCTGTCGCCGGGAAACGAGTATCCAGATTTTCTGAAAACAGGATTGGCGTCGCCGAAGAAACTGCCGCCGCCAGCGAACGTGCATCCCAACAAAGTGCGGGGGAATTTCTGGCGCTACGTGGACTATGATGGCGATGGGGCGGTGGACCTCATCGTCGGCGCGGACGACTGGACGGATTACGGCTGGGACAACGCCTACGACGGGAGCGGCAAATGGACGAACGGGCCGTTGCGCGGGTTTGTTTATTTCGCAAAAAATCGTGGCACGACCGAGAAACCGGATTACGACAAGCCGGTGAAACTAACGGCAGGCGATAAGCCCGTGGAAGTTTTCGGCTGGCCGTCACCGAACTTTGCGGACTGCGACGGCGATGGCGATCTCGATCTCATCTGCGGTGAGTTTTTGGATGGTCTTACTTACTTCGAAAACAGTGGGACACGCACTTCACCGAAATACGCCGCGGGCCGACGGCTTACGACGCCCGAGGGCAAACGGTTGGCGATGGATTTGGAAATGATCACGCCGACAGCGATTGATTGGGACAAGGATGGCGATGTGGATTTGATCGTGGGCGATGAAGATGGCCGCGTGGCGTTCATCGAGAACACGGGCAAACTGGGCACCGATCAGACGCGGCAATTTCTACCGCCGAGATATTTTCAACAGGAGGCGGACGATCTGAAATGCGGTGCGCTGGCAACGCCGGTCGGCTTCGATTGGGATGGCGATGGCGACACCGACATCATCAGTGGCAACACGGCGGGCTACATCGTCTTCTTCGAGAATCTCAGCGGGCCGGGTGTGGAAAAGCCGCGTTGGGCGGCGCCAAGGTTTTTAGAAGCAGACGGAAAAGTCATCCGCATCCAAGCGGGAACGAACGGGAGCATACAAGGCCCGTGCGAAGCGAAGTGGGGTTATACGACCTTGAGCGTGGCGGATTGGGACGGCGACGGCCGGCCGGATATTTTGGCAAATTCGATTCTCGGCAAGGTGCATTGGTATCGCAACACCGGCACCCGCGAGCGACCGAAACTCGCCGCCGCACAACCGATCGAAGTCGAATGGAACGGCGCGCAGCCGCATTTAAGCTACGGCTGGCTGCGACCCGAAAGAAAGGCGTTGCTCACGCAATGGCGCACGACGCCAGTCGCGGTGGACTGGAACAAGGATGGGTTGATGGATTTGGTGATGCTGGATCAGGCAGGCTATCTGGCCTTCTTTGAGCGAGCGAAGGCTGCCGGGCAACTTGTGCTGCGAGCGCCGCAAAGAATTTTCTCCGGCGAGAATTTTTCAGCAACCGATGCGAGGCATGGCCTGGTTGAAAAGACGGCTGGGCTGATTCGCTTGAACAGCGGTGTCGCCGGCAGGAGCGGGCGGCGGAAATTGTGCGTCGTGGATTGGGACGGCGATGGGCAGCTGGATTTGCTGGTAAATTCGGCGAACGCCAATTTCCTCAAGCAAACCGGAGCGGGCGAGGGAAAGCTGTATTTCCGCGATGAAGGATTGTTGGTGCAGGAAAACATCGAAGGGCATGATGTCAGTCCAACGACGGTGGATTTCAATGGCGATGGCGTGCCGGATTTTCTTGGCGGGGCGGAAGATGGTCGGTTTTATTATCTCCGCAATCCGCGCACCAAATGAAATCGCCTCGGCACTGTTGGGCGGCCATCACGATCGGGCTCTGGCTCCTGCTTTTGCCCACCGTTTTCGCCGCAACGACGGCCAAGGAAGTCGCCCAGAAGCTTGAATCGTTGAAAGCCACGATCGCCGCCGAGACCACCGCGATCTTAAGAACGAACCAAATCACGGGCAGCTACACGACGGTGTGGCGACAGTTCGAGGACGCCGCGATTGTGGCGCTGGAACAAATACTACCGCAGCACATTCCGGAGCTAACGGCGACGAATTTTGACAGCGGGAAGTCCGGGAAGGAGAAAAACCGGCTCGCGGATCTGGCCATAGTCATCGGCAAAGAGACGATCGAGATTTCGGTCAAGGCCGCACGGAGCTCGGGGAATCCTGAGAACGACATGGGCACGTTTCGCGATCATCCCAACCGCGAAAAGTTGTTCGCAGCATCGTTTACGGTCTGGGTGCGGTATAACGATTCCGGGAACGACATCCGCTGTGACCGGGCGTTTTTCGATCAGACATGGCGGTTCGTGGGGAAATCGTCATTGGTGGACGGCGTGAAATATCGGAAGAAGGACGGGAACATGCGGCCGAAACCGTGGGCAATGTTTGACGCGGGAGAATCGTATTGGCGAACGGAGGCAGATTTCGAAGCAGCGGTGAAGCGCGCGGAGTTGTATCGGGCGAATGAACTGATCAAGGAATATCTCGACGATCTGAGCGAAAGCGATCAACGGCTGCTTTACGAAAAGCTGAAGCCGAAGTTTGAAACGAAATGAGCCGGCACGAACATGTCGGGCCAGGGAAGTTTTTATGAAGCCTCAAGGCCCCCTCCCTGCCACCGGCATTTATAGTTTATCCACGAATTTCTGCATCGCCTTCTCCTGTTGCTCAATGGATTCGACGAGTTTGAATTGCGTACGGGAGCGGTCGAGGTTGTGTCCTGGACGATGGATGCGGAAATAGGTGTCGCCGCTCAGAAAATCGGTCAGGAAGCGGATGCCGATCTCGAAAGTGATCAGCTTGCCGGAGAAGGCCATGAGGTTTTTCTCCGCCTGGGTCAGGAAAGAGCCGGCATTAGAAAAATAGCCTTCGGCCAGTTTTTTGAAGACGGGCATTTGCATAGTCACCTTGGCGAGGTCCTTTTCATCCTCCAAAGTCGGGCTCGTCGTCGTGCGGACCATATCGCCGAAATCGTACAGAGCACAACCCGGCATAACGGTATCGAGGTCCACCACGCACATGGCCTCGCCCGTCTTCATGTCGAGCATGACGTTATTGAATTTGGTGTCGTTGTGGGTAATGCGTTCGGGGATACGGCCGCGCGCCATGGCGTCGAGGATAACGTCCACAATATTTTCGTGAGCGAGAGCGAAATCAATTTCAGCCTTCGCTTCCCGGGCGCGATTGTAATGGTCTTTCTGGATCGCCTGCTGCAAAGCCGTGAAGCGTTTGCGGGTGTTGTGAAAATTCGGAATGGTTTCAATCAAGCGCCCGCCGGGCAAATCCACGAGGAGGCTTTGAAACTCGCCAAAGGCGCGACCAGCTTGCAGCGCCTGCTCAGGAGATTGAACAGATTCAAAGGTTTGAACGCCTTCGACGAAAACGAAAGTGCGCCAGAATTCGTTGTTGCCGTTGCGATAGAAGGACTGGCCATTGCGAGTGGGAATCAGAATCAAAGACCGGCGCGTGATGTCCGAGGCATCCTGCAGTTCCAACTTGCGGCGCAGATGCGTGGTCACGCGCATCAAATTTTTCATCACCGCCGGCGGATTTTGAAAAACGTGGCTGTTAATTTTCTGATGAATGTAGCGAACCCGCGTCCCCCCCTGATCGTAGGTGGCAGAATAGGTCTCATTGATGTGACCGATCTTGAAGGTTTCGGCGTGCTGGATTTCACCGTAAATCTGAAACTGCCGGGAAATCTCCTGAAGATGCTTTTCGGGGTAGGCCATAAGCTTGTGGGCTGATTGTTAGTGGGGGCGCACGGTCGGGGCAATGAGAATTGCGGCGGAAAAGCAAAAAGCCGAAACTTTCGTTTCGGCTTTTTGGAAAGAATGGCGGCTACCTACTCTCGCAGAACCTATAGGACTACTACCATCGGCAACGCTGCGTTTGACGGCCGAGTTCGGAATGGGATCGGGTCGGACCACAGCTTTAAGGCCACCAAAAAACTTTAAAAGATCAAACCGTGCCGAAGCGCGGCTACCGAAGAGATTCGGCCTTTCTCTGAAAACTACACACAGGAAACACTGGAACTACAATTCGTGAGTTAAAATCGCTCTTTCTTCCGGAGAAGAAAGAAAACGATCAAGCCTCACGACCGATTAGTACTAGTCAACTGAGCACCTCACGGTACTTACATTCCTAGCCTATCAAACGGGTGGTCTGCCCGTGGTCTTTAGGGACTTGCGTCCGGGAAACAATATCTTGGGAGGAGCTTGGCACTTAGATGCTTTCAGCGCTTATCTCTTCCGCACATGGCTACGCAGCGATGCCCCTGACGGAACAACTGCCACACCAGAAGTGCGTCTAACCCGGTCCTCTCGTACTAAGGTTAGAACCCCTCAAGTTTCCTGCGCCCACAGTGGATAAGGACCGAACTGTCTCACGACGTTCTGAACCCAGCTCGCGTACCGCTTTAACCGGCGAACAGCCGGACCCTTGGGACCTTCTCCAGCCCCAGGATGCGATGAGCCGACATCGAGGTGCCAAACCGGATCGTCGATATGAACTCTTGGATCCGATCAGCCTGTTATCCCTAGCGTACCTTTTGTCCGATGAGCGACGGCAATTCCATTTTAAACCGTCGGATCATTTGGGCCTGCTTTCGCACCTGCTCGACATGTACGTCTCACAGTTAACCTGGTTTCTAGCCATACCCTCAACGCATAGTTGCCAACCATGCTGAACCAAGCATCGCGCTCCTCCGTTACTCTTTGGGAGGAAACCGCCCCAGTCAAACTGACCCGCACGCACTGTCCCCTGGCTGGCTTCACAGCACAGGGTTAGAATCCTAATTAGCAAAGAGTGGTGTTTCACATTGCGACTCCACGAGCCCCGAAGGACTCGCTTCAAAGTCTCCCACCTACGCTACGCATCGTTAATCAGAACCCAATACGAGCTTACAGTAAAGGTGCATAGGGTCTTTCCGTCCTACTGCGGGCAGGCGGCATCTTCACCGCCGTTACAGTTTCGCCGAGATCCTCTCCGAGACAGTCGTTCAGTCGTTACAAGATTCGTGCAGGTCGGAACTTACCCGACAAGGAATTTCGCTACCTTAGGACCGTTATAGTTACGGCCGACATTCACGGGGACTTGGCTACCGAGCTTTGGCTTGCGCCTGACCCAATAGTTTAATCTTTCCGCATTGGTCACTTGTCACACCCTATACGTCGTCTTCACGACTTGGCAGAGTGCTGTGTTTTTGTTAAACAGTCGCTAAACGCAATTTACTGAGGCTCACCGAAGTGAGCACCTCTTCTCCCGAAGTTACGAGGCTAATGTGCCGAGTTCCTTAGAGAGGTTTCTCTCGCGCGCCTGAGTGCGCTTACACTCACCCACCTGTGTCGGTTTACGGTACGGGCCGTCCGGGGAACAACTGCAAACTTTTCTCGACACAGGACCCCACCAATACGCTTCGGCCGAAGCCTAAGCTCAGGATTCAATACCCTAGTTGATGTCATCCCATGTGTTATTCGCAGCCTTAACCCGGGCGGGCGCAGGAATATTTAACCTGCTGTGCATCGATTACGCCTTACGGCCTCATCTTAGCTCCCGGCTAACCCTGGGAGGACGAACCTGGCCCAGGAAACCTTGGGTTTACGGCGAACAGGATTCTCACCTGTTTTATCGCTACTCGTGTCTGCATTCTCACTAATCAGCGCTCCACTTTCCGTTTCCGTCCAGCTTCGCAGCACTGATTACGCTCTTCTACCACTCATGTCCGGCGAACCGGTCATGAATCCATAGCTTCGGTATGTGATTTGATCGCCAATCATTTTCGGCGCGACATCGCTCGATGAGTCAGCTATTACGCACTGTTTAAATGATGGCTGCCTCTAAGCCAACATCCTCACTGTCTAAGCAACGTCACATCCTTTCCACTTAATCACATTTAGGCACCTTAGCTGATGGTCTGGGCTGTTGCCCTCTCGGCAATTGATCTTATCACCTACTGCCTGATTCCTATGATACTGAGACCGACGGTATTCGGAGTTTGATTGGTTTTGGCAGCCTGGTGGGGCCCCTAAGCCATTCAGTGCTCTACCTCCGCCGGGTACTTCCATAAGACTCGCCCTCAAGCGATTTCGAAGAGAACCAGCTATCACGGGGTTTGATTAGTCTTTCGCTCCTACTCTCAAGTCATCTCAGGATTTTTCAACATCCACGAGTTCGGTCCTTCACTGCATGTTACTGCAGCTTCAACCTGCTCAAGAGTAGATCACCTCCGCTTCGGGTCTATTGCCAGCGACTGGTCGCGCTGTTGGCACTCGGTTTCCCTTCGCCTACAGTTCAAAGAACCTTAGGCTGGCCACTGACAATAACTCGCAGACTCATTATGCAAAAGGCAAGCTGTCACCACTTGCGTGGCTCCAACACATTGTAGGCATATGGTTTCAGGTACTATTTCACTCCGCTAACAGCGGTTCTTTTCACCTTTCCCTCGCGGTACTAGTTCACTATCGGTTGCCAAGGAGTATTTAGTCTTATCCCATGGTCGGGACGGATTCGCACAGAGTTTCGCTTGCACCGTGCTACTTGGGGTACCTCTAGACGTCCTTCTGTTTTCGCTCACCCGGCTGTCACGGTCTTTGGCCCAACTTTCCAGATGGTTAAGCTAACGTTCAGACTATCACATCAAGGTCCCACAACCCCGGGAAGACAAGTCCTCCCGGTTTAGACTGTTCCGCTTTCGCTCGCCACTACTGACGGAATCACTTCGTTTTCTTTTCCTGGGGTTACTGAGATGTTTCACTTCGCCCCGTTTCGCTTTGCCGGACTATGAATTCATCCGGTCAATAACCCGTTGTGACACGGGCTGGGTTGTCCCATTCGGAGATCCACGGCTGATAACGCCTGCTTGCGGCTGACCGTGGCTTATCGCAACTTGCTACGTCCTTCATCGCCTCTTGGCACCAAGGCATTCACCATAAGCCCTTAGTAGCTTGATCATATATTTGAGAAGCCGTCATTGCTGACGGATACTCGACGAATTGTAATTTTTGCCCAATAATTTACCTATGTGTAGTTGTCAAAGAACGGGCCGAACCGCCGCAACCAAGTGGTTCACACCTGATTGAATTGTTCCGGTAAAATCGTTTTACAGAAAGTGGTGGGCGTGACTGGAGTTGAACCAGTGACCCTGCGCTTATCAAGCGCATGCTCTAACCAACTGAGCTACACGCCCAACAAAGTTGGTGGAGCTGAGGAGACTCGAACTCCTGACCTATAGCTTGCAAAGCTACCGCTCTACCAACTGAGCTACAGCCCCATTTCGGGATTTCGATTTCCGATTTGCGATTTTGGATTTCAAATCCGCAATCAGAGACTCGGTAATCCGCTTTGAATCGGAGTTCGATTTCTACCACTTGTCTGTTCAAAGAGCGTTGCTGCCCCTTAGAAAACTGAATTGTGCGATAAGGTTTGAGCCAATCCCCATCTTGCGATGGGTTCGACCTCGGAAGTCCGGTTTTGATCCCGGACCCGTGGTTTCTCCTTAGAAAGGAGGTGATCCAGCCGCAGGTTCCCCTACGGCTACCTTGTTACGACTTCATCCCAATCACCAGCCATACCTTCGGCACCTTTTAAGGGGCGACTTCGGGTACAACCGGCTTTCATGATGTGACGGGCGGTGTGTACAAGGCCTGGGAACGTATTCACGGCGCCGTAGCTGATGCGCCATTACTAGCGATTCCAGCTTCATGCCGTCGAGTTGCAGACGACAATCTGAACTGGGCCCGGTTTTCTGGGATTTGCTCCACCTGACGGTCTCGCATCCCTTTGTGCCGGGCATTGTAGTACGTGTGCAGCCCTGGCCGTAAGGGCCATACTGACTTGACGTCATCCCCACCTTCCTCCTCGTTGAAGCGAGGCAGTCTGTCCAGAGTGCTCCCAGTTAAGGGGTGGCAACAGGACACAGGGGTTGCGCTCGTTGCGGGACTTAACCCAACATCTCACGACACGAGCTGACGACAGCCATGCAGCACCTGTGCACACTGGTATTGCTACCTCGTCACCCTTTCAGGCTTCTACTATGTGCATGTCAAGGCCAGGTAAGGTTCTTCGCGTTGCATCGAATTAAGCCACATACTCCACCGCTTGTGCAGGCCCCCGTCAATTTCTTTGAGTTTTAACCTTGCGGCCGTACTTCCCAGGCGGCACGTTTAACGCGTTAGCTTCGCCACAAAAGGGGTCGATTCCTCTTACAGCAAACGTGCACCGTTTAGGGCCAGGACTACCGGGGTATCTAATCCCGTTTGCTCCCCTGGCTTTCGTGCCTCAGCGTCAGGAAATGTCCAGAGACTCGCCTTCGCCACTGGTGTTCCACTTGATATCTACGCATTTCACTGCTACACCAAGTATTCCAGTCTCCCCTCCATTCCTCTAGCCGAATAGTATCCGACGCAGTTTCCAAGTTGAGCTTGAAGATTTCACGTCAGACTTACCCGACCGCCTACGCACCCTTTACGCCCAGTGAATCCGAACAACGCTTGGGACCTCTGTATTACCGCGGCTGCTGGCACAGAGTTAGCCGTCCCTTCCTCTTCCGCTACTATCAGCTCACGACGTGTTAGGTCGTAAGGTTTGATCGCAAATGACAGGGGTTTACGGGCCGAAGCCATTCATCCCCCACGCGGCGTCGCTCCTTCAGGGTTTCCCCCATTGAGAAAAATTCTCGACTGCTGCCACCCGTAGGTGTCTGGACCGTGTCTCAGTTCCAGTGTGGCTGGTCGTCCTCTCAGACCAGCTACCCGTCTTAGCCTTGGTGAGCCGTTACCTCACCAACTAGCTGATAGGCCGCGGGCTTATCGAAAAGTGTCAGGCCTTACGGTCCCCGACTTTAAGTGCCAGAGGATGCCCCCCAGCAATCACATCCGGTATTAGCTCGCCTTTCAGCAAGTTATTCCAGACTTTACGGCAAATTACCCACGTGTTACGCACCCTTGCGCCACTCCCACTACCGAATATTGCTACCCAATAGTGATCGTTCGACTTGCATGTCTTATCCACGCCGCCAGCGTTCGTTCTGAGCCAGAATCAAACTCTCCGTATAAAAACGTTAGTTTAATTCTTGTCCGATGATTAATCGGACGAATTGCAATTTAAAACTCTCCAAACTAATGCTACTAACAGCCTTAGCTTGAAGGGGCTCTTACTTATCGCACAATTCAATTTTCAAAGAGCAGCAGGGTGTTACCACCCGAAAACTTATGCTCAAAACTCGAATTTGAGTTCCCATTTTAGGGGACAAAAAACCTGAGCGCCGATTTATTATCATCCAACTCGGCTTCTCAGTTTCGAGTTAATTGGTCGCACAGAATATTACTCTGCGCGCCGGCTGTCAACAGGTTTTGTTTTTTCAGCCTGCTGCGGTGTTGGCCGCAACAACGGCAATGAAATTATCAGGACTGAAATTTCGCGCAAGGGTTTTTTTAATTTTTTTTTGAAAGAGTTTTTTTGAGCGCCCCGCCCTGCTCACAAACCCCGCAATTTGCGGCAGTGAATGGTGCGCGCGCGGGTGGCCACCAAATAGCGCAGGGCATCGGCAGCATCGTCGCCGCCAACCCCCTCGTCGTTGACGTTGGTTTTGAGAATATCACCAGGCCGATCGGGATCGTGCTGGAGATATGGCAAACACTCCAAGAGGCGGGAGCAGTCCTGATGAATGAAGATCGAGGGCAGAATACCGGCGTCAGGATCCCCGAGGCGCTGAGCGATGGCGGACCAGCCAGAGACGCGGTCCAAGTGGGCGGGTCGAAGAGGCAAACCAAAGCGCCGGTATTGTTCCGCAATGGAGTCGCCGCTGCTTTCGGAAGCGAAGACATCGCCACCGGCAACGAAGCGGGCAAGGAGGCGAGATTGGAACCGGTGCCAGAGCGCCTCGCGTTCGGTACAGGGTTCAGGAAAACGGGAGCGGAGGTATTCGGCAAGGTGCTCCTGATTCGCGAAAATATGATGGCGCGCGAACATGGCCTTGATGGCCTGCGCGTGGCGCTCAGGAATCCACAAACGCTCGGCGTGTTCAGCCACCACGAAGATATTCCCGGCGTAATCGGCACACGCGAGGAGCACGACGGTACGGTGCGTGTAGCCATAGTCCATTGCCGCAAACCACTCGACGCCGTCCGACAAACGGAAGCGATGGAGTCGCGCGAGGTCATCAAGGAAGGCAGGCGCATACGGGGACGGGCGGGCGGCATCAGGCGCGGGCGCGGGCGCCCGCCCGATGACGTGGACATCCGAGCGCAAGTTGCGGAAGTACTGGCCGGCGGACAGATTCCAATCGCCGTCGAACCAAGCCTGGCGCTGCCAGCCGGGAAGATTGGCAAGTTGCTGTTTGTAGTCCGAATTGAGGAAAACGTTGTCATCCACCCGAGCGCGGAGGAAACGCGTGGCGGACTCGGTGCCGGCCTGCCAAGGGACGATGAATTTCTCGAAATACCACTGGTGACCGATACCGCCGGGGTTGGTGGTCGATTAAGGGCGAGGTCGCCATCCGGGTTTGGAAGTGCGGCAACAGGTGGAGATGTCCGAGTATTTGCGAGCCGTGAGCTGGGTGGCTTCCTCAATGCCGATGACGTCATATTCGAGGCCGAGATAGGCATCAATGTCCTTCTCACATTGGTAATGGCCGAGGACAATGCTGGAGCCGTTTTCAAAGAGCAAATGGCCCCGAGTGGTATGGAAGCGATGAGGCAAATGAGCGAAGAGCTTCCGTCGGAGGACTTCGAAGTTCTCCAAGTTGGATTTGCCCACCTTACGCAGGAGCAGACATTTGAGACCCGGGACGCGCTGGCAATCATCAACGCCGAGCTGGGCGAGCAGCCAGTGCGTCTTACCGCCACCGCGGGCGCCACCGAAACCGACGGCCGTGGGCCCGTCAGGCTGATCGCAGAGGCGAGCGGCGGCGCTGGCGGCAAGCTGGCGATCCTGAAGGATCAGCCCGGCGCTGGTAAAATTTTGCAACTGGTCCTTGGGGCAACCGTGTTGCAGACCGCGCTGAAAGACATCCTTGATTCGGGCCGCAAGTTCCGAACCCAATGGAGCTGAAAGAGCGGCAGGCATTTCGTTCATAAATTATTCAAAGTGGTGCAGCGGAAACCAGGCGAGGACAGATGCGTGGCACGATTTGGCACGAGCTGGCACTCCCCGGCACCCCAATGGGGCGCGCGCCGGGAACTGAAGGCGAATTGCGAAAGAAGGAATTCAGAAGGCGGAAGGCAAGCATCCACCGAGCAGGTTGGCAACGAGCGACGGAACTCGCGATCACGACCGAATGAACTTGGCCGCCGCAACAAGCCTGACAGAATCCAAAATGAGACCGTCAACCCGCGCTGGGCTTCGCGGAATGTTGCCAACTGCCTGGGACACGGGTGGACCGCGTCCCAATCTGGAAGCGAAAAGAAGCGGAGGGTGAAGATCATAGAATGGAGCCGTTACGCGACGGGGGCGTCCGGAGCGGGAGGCTGGTTGCCGTAGGCCTGTTCGAGGAGGGCGGTGAGCTGGTCGGATAAATTCCTGGTTTTGGTGGGATCTTCCCCACCGTTGGTGACATCCGCCGGCCGCCGAAGACGGGAAGCGACGTCGAGGGCCTTGCAGGCGTCCCCGAAATTCATCTGGTCCAGATCGTCCTGATCCACTCGTTCAAGGAAGCGCTCGGCGGCCAGGAGAAGACCTTCCGCCACCGCATACTGGCGGTCGCGCAAGAGCTGTTCACGCTGCGCGGCATCGAGAATTTCCTCCTCACGCGCGGCGGCCGCAGCAGCGACAAACTGTCCGGCGCCGCGACTGGTGTGGGACTGGATGCGGCCGCGCCAGTCAAAGTCGGCAGCCCAGCGTTTGACGGTGCGCAGCGAGACGCCCATCTGGCGGCTGACAGCGAGGTAGCGCCGGCGCGGGCCAAGTTCCAAGTAAGCGCAAAACGCCGCGAAGGCGCGCGCGGATTCACCACGCGCCGGAGGGAAAGGCGGGAGAGGGTCCGTGACAGCGGGTGGGGTCGCGGCGGCCAGAGGCGGAAGGCCGGAGTCCGACGATGAAGGCGAGACGGGAGATGTTGTATTCATATCTTGAAATACAATTGCACGGTCCCGCTTGCCAGGGCAAGCGAAAAGTTGTATTTATTCTCTCACATACAATCCAAGCGTGTTAATGAAAGAGAACTTGAAAGAATTGCGGCGGGTGCTGGGGCAGACGCAGGCCGAGTTTGCGGGGACGATCGGAGTATCGAAAGACGCCGTGGCGAGCTGGGAGACGGGGCGCAACCGGCTGTCGGATTGGATGGCGCGGCGGATTGCGCTGGCGACGGGGGTGGACGAGCGGTCCCTGCAAGGGAGCGGGCCACTAACGACGCGGGACCGGTTTCCCCGGCGGCCCTTCACGAAAGAGGAATTTCGGGCGCACCAAAGGAGTTTCTGGGGCGCGAGCGCCGAAGCGCGCGTGCGGCGGCAGGTCGGGCGGTGCGCGGACGCGCTGGAACTGCTGTTCACGGCCGCCGCGCGGGCCGAGGAAGGCAGCGGGGCGGCGCGGCTGACAGGCGTGCTGGACGCATTCAGCCAATGGTGCGAGCGGACGCGGGACGATTTCCAACTGGGACGAGAGATTGACGCGCAACTGGCGGAGCGAAAGTGGGTGCAACCGCTGACCAAGACTTATGGGCAATGGCGGGCGATGGCGAAGGAACAGCCGGAACTGGTACGGCAATGTGGATTCCGGGATGATCCGAAGCGGAGCGACACGGAAACGTTGCGGTTGAATTTGGAACTGGTGCCGACGTGGCGACCGGGGCAGGAGATGAGGAAGAAAAAGAGCGATTCCTCACCACGCAGCGAACGGGGAGACAGGACATAGGAACCGGAAGTTGGGAGAGCACCCTGTGAGACTTTGCCGGCGCCTATGATTCACGTGTTTTGCAGTCTTCCTATTACCTGGCGCCTACGGGGCCACCGAGCGGTAGAGACGGGACGGCGCATTACTGGCGCTTAGGTCCACCACTGGTTGCGGCACAGTGGTCGCCACCACACTGGTCAGCGAAGTCCAGGTGCTCAGGTTGGTGGACGTTTCAATCACGTTGGTCTGGCCGAGTTGCACGTGGAACTGAAACTCGGAATGGCCGTTTCACCTTCTTTGCTTGTTGAAGCATCGCGCGCCGAACAGCAACGCGCCAAGCCCGAGCCATGCGAACGCGCCCGGCTCGGGAACGACCTGCTCTGAAAAGACAATTGAATCGAGGCTGAATTCGTTGCCGTGGGGGTAATTGTCTGGAAAGGCCGTGAATCTAAGCTCGGTCAGCAGCCCGGCGTAACTTGAAATATTCGCCCCAAATAGGACGTAGCTGCCGGTGTTCGTAAGGACGACCGGGGACAAGATATCGCCATTGGCCCGCACCTCCCAAGGCGTGCCGATCGAGATGACCTTAAACTGGAGCGACTTGGCGCTGACTGGCGTGAGGCTCGACTGAACCAGAGAGGCGGGCACAAGTTCAAAGCCGCTCTCCACGGACAGCACCCCGGGCTGTAATACGGCGGTGTACTGCCCATCTATGGCGTGCGCTCTAAAAGTCGCCGGCGTTACCAACGCAATCGTGGCAGTGTCCAAGAAAAGACTGGTGTACAGTGCCACATCCGCTTCGTGCTGGCCAATGTAGCCAGCCCATCCGGGAAAAGCGTTGGTAAACGCCACATAGGTTGGAAAGCCTCCTGTCGGACTCAATGGCCCATTGGGCAACTCGAAATCTAGGTTTTGAAACGTGCCTTGCCCGCGCGCCGCGACAACTGCGAGCAAGACACCCGCGGCGAGAGCAACTGTGATGGACGTTAGCCGGCGATCTCCACCCACTACGACAATTGCATTCGGATTCTTCATATGAACTCCATTTCACCATAGGTGGTACTTTCTTTGTAGAGTTTCCACCCGCCGCCGCCAAATAGACCGCCCAACAGCCGTTGCTGTAAGGCGTGCCCACTTCCAGCAGCCGCGCGCCGTCCGCAGCGGAGAGGCGGAGGGTTTCCCGCCATTACCCAACGCCACGCAATGAAAGCCGATGTCAGGAGCGTTATTCAACGTGGTTCTCTCCACCGGCAGATGCCAAAGAATGGGATCGTGAGCAGCAGGAGGCAAGTAGAGGTCGGCTCCGGTATGACTACGAAATCGAGGCGGTAATTGGCGAACGAGGTGAAGGGTTGAAGGTCGTAATTCCCTAAATTCATACCATATGCACCCGGGTCGATGAGGGCTATTCCCCACTGTGCGAGAAGGTCACCGTTTGCTGAATTGCCAGAATAGCCTAGTCGCACAGTAAACCCTGGATCCCCGATCCACGCCCCGACTTTAGGCTTGTCCACCGAAATATATACGGCAGACAACGAGGTGTTGTTTGGGACTACGAACGTAAAAACGTCCTCATGCAGCAACCAACTGTTGCCTGTTGGTTCAATTCCGGTTGCTCCCAAGACCGTGTTGGTGCCGATCGCCAACGAACCCATCAATGTTGGATGACTTCCGCTATCTGACAACGGACCATTCACCGATTCGTTCCAAAGAACCGTGCCTTGCCCGAACACCGTCGCGGCGCAAAGAGTTATGCCCATAAGGATTATGAACGTTTTTTTCATGTTGATCCTTTCACCAAAGTCCGTAGCGCTGCTTGAAGTAGTTTGTCGCCAAGGCGTCACGCTCCGCACTGTCCAGAATGCGGTTGAAGAACATAATTTCCGAGATATATCCGTTAAACCGGTTGCTGTTCGCTCCCCAACCCAGGCGTGGATGGTCGGCAAGGCCGAACCCGTTGACGTTTGTGGAATAGTGTTGCGAATTGTTCAGGAAGCTGGCTAGGAAGTTCGGGGCGGCGGCAACGTTGTAAAGATGCGGGGCGGAGAGGTCGAAAAGTCCGCCAAGCGGCACACCGGTATCCAACGTGCCGTTCGTGCATCCAAAGTTTTCATAGATGTGGCCGTGGTCGTCGGGATACCAACCCGCGAGCGCAGGTGGGCTCATCAACCACAGGCAAGAATAGTTGTTGGAAGTTGATCCCAGTGATTTGAGGACGGCGAAAGCCTCGGCTTGCGTCCAGCCAGTGGCAAACTTGAACATGGAGAAACCGTTTGTGATCAGGAATGACATGGCAGGCCGCCCATTCATTGCGGTTGTACTCCAAGATGGACGCCTAGGTGTCACTCCCTCCTCGTAGTATGGGGAGTTGTTGTTCGTGGTCTGGTCCGCCCAGCAATTCACGGGACTGCCGCCATGCCCACAGTCGGCCTTCAGCCAGACCCTCAGCGCCTCCAGTGGAATCCGGACTCCGCTAGCCAGTGTGGTTACACCAGCCTCGGGGCTGTACGCGGATGCTCCGGCATAGTTGACTGCCTTGACCCGATAGTAATACGTCGTGTTGGCACTCAAACCTGAATCCAAGAACGATAACGCATTACGCAGAATCACAATATTGCTGAAGCTGGTCGTGCTGGACCGACGTTGCACCACAAAGTCGAGGTTGGTGTTCGAAAGCGACCCATTCCAGGTCAGGGAGACCTGATTCGTCGAGACCCCGAATGCTGCCAGGGTGCAACTGGCAGGCGGAACATACGTAGTCAGTTCATATCGTTGGGAGAGGTAGCGCTCCACCGCGAATCGCTCCTCCGCGTTCAGCGCTCTCGCGTAGATTAGCGCTTCACCGATGTGTCCGGCGAAACTTCCGCCAAAGCCATTTCCCAGCCGAATGGAGTTGGTTCTAAACTGGGCCGCATTCGCGCGCTTGCTGAAGTGGATGACTCCGTTGATGCGGCTCGTCCATTCGTTGGTTTTGGATAACACGCCGTAGATGTGGGGTGTCTCCAAGGAAACAGATGGGATTCCGCTGTTGAACCCGTCGGAGCAGAAGCTGTCCACGATCGTACCGTCTGGTTTCGGATAATAGTTGTTAAGCGTTGCTCCCATAGCCCACAAACCGCGCCCGTTGGTGGGAGTGTCGCTCTCGGCTTTCAGAAGGACGAAAGCTTCCGCTTCACTGGCGCCACCGAAAAGATTGTTCGGAAGCGTAAAATAACGGTCGCCCGGAAATTCAATTGCTGGCTTGCCGCCGATTCCGCTCCCGACCCAAGTTGGACGAGTGTTGAGATCATCTTGACGGGCATCATTACCGTTGCCACTACCGTCTAACCATGTTTGTACCTCCCCTGAACTGTTTGTCGCTGTGCCATAGTCTGCCTTTAGCCACATTCTCAAGTTGGGAATCAACTGCGGCGGCTGGGTGAGTTGGAAGTTTTCGAAGACGTCATTGGTGGAGAGCGGGTAATTGAACGTCTCCAAATCCTCGAACACCCCATTGGCCACGCCGCCGCCCGCCAGCGCGCAGCCTACGGCAAAACCGTTCATCCGCACTTCCAAGCCGGGATACGCAAAGCTCGCGGTGTTCGTCACGCACGGCACGCCGTTGGTGTAGAGCGCCAGTGCGCCGGTTGTGTAGGTCAGCGCGATTTGACACCACCGATTCGAGGTCAGCGTCACCGCCGCGTTCAGGTTCGTAGCCGCAGCCGCTCCATTCGTTTGCGACGCAAAGAGAATCTGTGAACCTTACGCCGCGAAGAACAGCGCCCACCAGCCATTCCCATCGGGTGTGCCCACTTCCAGCAGCCGCGCGCCATCGGCTGGCGCATTCCCGGTGCCCGAGGCCCACTGCGGCTTGAACCAGAACCGCACACTCCCGCTACGCAGGTTGAGGTTCGCCGTGGCGTCATTCGTTTCCACTGTGCGATAGATCAACTGCGATGTGCTGTTCGTCAACTGGACGCCTTTCGTAATCCACGCGCCCACCGCTTGCAGGTCGTTGGTCAACAGCGGCGCCTGGCCGCGTTCACCGACGAGGTTGGCGTCGTTGAAGGCGAAGGTGGCGAGTTGCCGCGCCGCGAACACAGCAGGATTCGTGGCGGCGGTGTAGGAGAGATTGGTTGTCACCACACCGGAGCAGAAATTGGTCGTCACATTGAAGAACTCGGCGCTGTCGGCCACGCCGTCGTTGTCGGTGTCCGGGTCGCGCCAGTCCGCCAGGTCGCCTGCGTCGTAGATGCCATTGGCGTTGCGGTCCTCGAAATAGTCCGGCAATCCATCGCCGTCCGCATCGGCTGGCGTCTCACCATCGCCATTCAGCGACACGTAGTGAAAGCCGATGTCCACCGTCGAATTGGTTTCCTTAACCTGATTGGTCGTGGTGGTGAAGTGATACAGCCCGGCTTGCGCGGCGTCGGCCACGCTGCCCGCGTCCAGAAGCCGGCTGAGCATCCCGTCGTCGGTCGGATAATAGTAACGTCCCAACGGGCCGGTCAGGTAGGCCGGCGTGTTCGTGAGGATGACATCGCCCGCGCCGTTCGGCATGAGGCGATTCTGGTTGGTGACGTAGCCGTTGTGGTCATGAGTCAGATTTTCAGTGCCGGGGCTTTTGGCAATGGTGGTTCGGTCGAACAGATTGTCGCGCACGAGGGTCACCGTGTCTTCGGAATGGGCTTCGTACCACAGCCGGCCGCCGGAGAACAGGTTGTTGCAGAAATACCATTGCAGTGCGTCCCCGCCGTCATTCAGGGTCAAGTAGGTCCGTTCCCACAGGCAGTTGGTCAACGCCGCCGAGCCTGGGTCGCACTTGAACTCGCCGCCGCCAAAGCGGCAATGACTGAAGACGCTCGGTGTTGCGCTGCAGTGGGGTCGTAAAAATGGCCGCCCGTGCCGCCCAGCACCGCCCAGCCGGTGAAGCGCACGTTCACGGGCACGCTCGCAAGCAGCGTCACGGAAGTGCCCACAGTGTCCGCGGCCCAATTGGTGGAGGCTTGCTCCTGCACGACATGGTAACGCGCAATCCAGTTCAGTCGAGCAGGACTCCCCTCCGAAACCAGACTGCCGCCTCCGTCCAAACGCAAACCCGGTGAGGCCGCGCCGCCGTAGGTGCCCAACGCCACACCGTTGGTAAGCGTCAACGCCGCCGAAACCGTCCGGCCACGGACGACGAAATCCAGCGGATCATAATGGTAGCCCAAGTCGGGAACGTCTGCGTCGCGCGCAGCTTGCGGGGCCAGCGTGATGGCGGCAGTCAAATTGGTAGTGATCTCCACCGGCGGTTCCGTCGTCGTTTGCGGGAGCGTCGCCAGCATCGCCGCGCTGAGGTTGGTGGTGCCGGCGTTGCGATTGGTGCTGCCGTTCACCAAGTAATGCGCGCCCGCGCCGACGGTCTGAAAAATTCCGCCGGGATCGGTGGTGTACCAAACGGTGTGGTCGCGGTTCGTGTAATAGACATTCCCGAGATTCATCACGGCCACCAGCAGGCTGTTGGTGAGATACATTCCCGAGTCGCCGGTGTCGTCGTAGCCCAGCGTGTTGCATTGATTCACCGTCAGATGCCGGGCGCGAAGGAAGCCGGACACACCTTGGAAAACCACATCCGCCCCGAAGACGAGCGCATTGTCCACTTGGATGACTGACTCGCATGTGCTCATGCAGGCGAACAAACTTGCCCGCAGCGGGTAGCGGCACTGGACGAACTGTACGTTTGCCAATGCCAGTTGGCCGGGACTCAGCAGGTCCAGGTTGACCGCCGTTAGCAGGTGGGAGAAGCGCGCGTGTGCCAACTGATTTCCACTGCTGGTGATCCGCAGCGAGCCAAAATAATTCGTCGGCGTGCCGGTGCTCCCGGGGACGATTTCGCCCACCGTGTTGTCGTCGCGGCTGGTGAAAATCGCCGGACGATACGGGCCGGTCTGGCAACTGATGCCACCGGTAGTGTTGATCTGCGCGGTGGCATTCGTGGAAAACTTCACCACCGTGCCGCCTTCGATCACGGTCGTCCCGCTCAAGTTGACGGTGTTGGTCACCACGTAGGTCATGTCGCCCTGAAACGTGAAGTTCGTGGCCGAACTGACGAGCGAGTAATCCAACACGAAACCGCGCGGCGACCAGGCATCCACCCGCGCCATCAGGCCCGCAGCGGCTGGCGGCGCCGCGACGGGTTCCGGTAACACCGCCTCCAAGCCGGCCAGCATCGTCCGGCCCGCGCCGCTGCGCGGCAACGCCGCGCCCTGCCGGGCCGCTGGCAGCCGTTGCAGCGAAGCGGCGACCGTCGCCAGCGGCACCTGCTCCACCAAAAACGTGCGCCCCGAGTCCAGCGTCACCCAGCGTTTGAACACCCGCGCCGGTTGCTCGTCCGCATAACCCACGGCAAACGCCTTGCCCGAACCCATGACGAGGCCCGAAAAATTCAGCGTCTCGTCCGTGACGTTTCCCGCCGCATCCCGCGTGAACTCGCGCGCCGGAACCGGCGGGTCGAAGAACTCGGTGATCACCTGCAACCACGTCGTCTCCGCCCGCAAGCCCAGGTCCGCCGGCGCGGGTGGTTGCGAGCGCAGCACGAGGTTCTGCTCGAAGCCCGCCAATGAACAAACCAGTTGCACGTCCGCCGTGACCGCGCCATCGAACGCGTTCGTGTAGATCACCTGATTCGGCGGGTAGAGCAGCCCCACCGTATCCCGCACGCGTCCGAGCATCACGGTTTCGCCACTGGCGGAGTCGTAGTAACTCAAGCCCACGATGCGACTGCGCAAACGCCGGCCATCGGGCAAGGTCAAATCCACCGCGCCGACGCGATTCAAATTCGGCGCGAACGCCACGGGATGCGCGCGATTGGTCGCGGCGGCACCCTCGCTGGTGAGCGCGATGTCCGCCGACGCCGCAACCCAGTCCGCGCCGCGCCGGACGTGCATCCCGGTGGCCAGTTCCGTGAAGCGGTTCGTGCGGGCGACGACGTGCCCGGCCCCATTGGTTTCCCAACGGGTCCGCTCCAAGACACGATAATCCGGTCCGCGCTCGACGATGGTGTATCCGGAAGCAGCTTGCGCCAAGCCCGAGTGAGACTGCGCGATGATCCCCAAAACGACAGACAGCAGCAGGTGAGTAGTTCGTTTCATAGGTTCCCTGTTCCCCAGTTGAGTGAGTTCCGGGCAGTAATTTGGCGAACACCGGCCCGATGTCTGGGCCGGCACCCGGAAGAAGTTGTCAGCGGGAAGCTGGCAGGAAGAAAAAGATTGCCGTGAGGGGGGGGGGGCACCGCCAGACTGGATGCTTCCGAAGACTTGGTTTGCGCCCCGTTCACCGCCACGCTCCGTGCTTCGACGAGGGTTTTGCCCGTGCCGCCTGTCGTCCCATCATCCCGGCAGAAATCCTCATTCCTGCCATGGAATACGGTCGAAGAATCCAGTGCTTTCACCCGTCCCTCACTTCTTCTCGGAGCCAAGGAGCGCGGCCAGCCAGGCCCCAGGAGAAAAACCGAAAGCGACGAATCCCTAAATGATGCGTGGTGGGTTTTTCTCTCTTACGTGCCTGACTGCAACACAAGTCGCGTCGTTTTGTAAAGAAGAATTATTTATTTTATTCCACAGTTAACACGGGTGCGCCTAATGGAGACAGCCACCGAGGCCGCGGACTGCCGAAGCTGGTTCTACTTTCCAGTTCGGATTGCCGATGCTTGTCCCCCGGTGTCTCACGAGCCCCCCAACTTAGGTCTGCGTTTAGGACGCGTTATGGCGCGGGCCGACTACCCATCTCATGAGAAGCGGCCAATTTCCGCCCGATACGCGCCCGGTGGCGGGCTGGCACGCGCATGGCATCGGCGTTCTCCCGTGCGCCGTTCGCGCATGTCGCAAAAGTCTCACCGCCGTAAACAAACAACAAACTGGAAAAGCGATGTCGTGGCATGTAAAGGTAAAGGGGTAGGTCCTCACTTTGAGCGTTTCAAGTTTTGTCGTAGCCGTATTGACTCAATTGGCAGGGCGGTGTTGCGGCACCGCGCGAGGCCGCGCAGCAGCGCGGCCCTACCACCATTGCGGCGACAGTTTTCTGAGAACCGCTCTAGCCGCACGCTGACGATGAAAATTCTCGACCGCCAAAGGCCGGATGCAATCCACCAGACGCGGAACAACCTCTCCGGCTGGCGCCGCCAGTCCGCGCCAGAGTTCGTCGCGCGGGATTTACGCAGGCGGTGAATCCTGAGATAATCGCGCCATGCCGAAGCCGCTCACAGTCCAGTTGCTGCAAAAGGAAGCGTCCAGTTTTGCGAAGGCGCAGTCGAAGCACGCCGAGCCCAGCCTGTTTGGGGTGACTGATGGCAAGGCGGTGGGCACCTACCTGGAGCACAAGTTTCAGACACACCTCCAGAGCCGTTACAGCTACGGGCGCGGCAATTCCGCCAAGGGCATTGATTTCCCGGAACTGGGCGTGGACATCAAGGTAACGAGCATCCGCCAGCCACAGTCGTCGTGTCCGTTCAAAAGCGCCCGGCAGAAGATTTATGGCCTGGGCTACTCGTTGCTCGTGTTCGTGTATGACAAGTGCGATGACGAGAAATCCAGGACCGGGCGGCTTGACATTCATCACACGATTTTCGTCCAGAAGGAGCAAACCGCGGAATTTCAGACAACACGCACCCTGCGCCAGCTGATCGAGAACAAGGCGAATCGGGATGACATACTCGCGTTTTTTGAGGATCACTTGATGCCGTTTGAAGAACCGGATGCCATTCTGCTTGCCGAAGAGACCTTGAGCGAGACGCCACCGGTCGGATCACTAAGCAGAGCGACCAAGCGGTCATCGTACTTTGAACGAGCCATCGAATGCGCAGGAGTGGTTGATGGGGTTATACGCTTGTGACTGCCGCCGTCCATCTGAACGTCTTTGCCGATGAAGCGCCGATGCTTTCACCGTCTGCACCCACGTCGTCGGACGACGACAAGCAACACGAGTTGGGGCAGTTCCTGACGCCGAATCCAATCGCGGAGCTCATGGCGTCGCTATTCGAGATCCACCGGAACGAGGTGCATCTGCTCGACGCCGGGGCGGGCGCGGGCGCGTTGTCCGCCGCACTGATTGGCCGGTTGTGTCGCGACGCGCGAAAGCCCAAACGGATCTCCGTCACGGCCTATGAGATTGACGGTGCGCAGATAGAACCGCTGCGGGCCAGGCTCGACGGTTGCCGCCGCGAGTGTGCGCGCGCCAGCATATCATTTTCCGCCACGGTCTTGAACGAAGATTTCATCGCCGCTGCCGTACCGATGGTGAGGGATGATTTGTTCGCGTCAGAAGCGCCGCGCTTCAACACCGCCATCATCAATCCGCCCTACCGGAAAATCCGCAGTGATTCACCGACGCGGTTGTTGCTGCGCTCAGCGGGCATCGAGACGAGCAATCTGTATGCAGGCTTCGTGGCGCTCGTCACGCGATTGCTGGACAAAGGCGCCGAGTTGGTCGCCATCACGCCACGCAGCTTTTGCAACGGGCCCTACTTCAAACCGTTTCGGGAGGATTTTCTGGAAGCGATGTCGCTGCGGCGATTGCACGTCTTTGAATCACGCTCCGCTGCATTCAGTGGAGATGCGGTGTTGCAGGAGAACATTATCTTTCACGCGGTGAAAGGCGCGCCCAAGCCCAGGCAGGTCATCATTGCGAGCAGCAGCGGAGAGCATGGCGGCACGGCGACAGAACGTGCGGTGGATTTCAGTGAGGTTGTCTCGCCGGCGGACGCGGGGCAATTCATCCATCTGCCGGCGGACGGCCAGCACCAGCCAGCCCGTCGCGCAATGCAACAGCTTGTGACTTCATTATCGGTGCTTGGCTTGTCGGTATCGACCGGGCGGGTCGTGGACTTCCGGGCGAAGGAATTTCTCCGCGAGCAGCCGGGACGGGACACCGCGCCGCTGATTTATCCCTGCCACTTCAACGGCGGCTTCGTGCATTGGCCGAAAAAGAAGACGCGAAAACCAAACGCCATCGTGAGCAATGAGCAGACGCGAGAGTTGCTTGTGCCTGCCGGCATGTATGTGTTGGTGAAGCGGTTCACAGCCAAAGAGGAACGGCGTCGCATCGTAGCTTGCATCTACGATTCGCACCAGATTCACGCACCGCTCGTCGGTTTTGAGAACCATCTCAATTATTTCCATGTCAACGGACACGGCCTGCCGATGGCGCTGGCAAAGGGGCTGGCGGCGTTCCTCAACTCGACGGTCGTGGATGTTTATTTCCGCCAGTTCAACGGCCACACGCAAGTCAACGCGACCGACCTGCGAAGCTTGAACTATCCGGCAAAAGCCAAACTGGAAGACTTGGGCCGCAAAATCACCGGCCGGGGCTTACCGCAAGTGGAGCTCGACTCGCTGGTTGAGGACGAACTTTTCTGATGGCAAAGACCCAACAATTCGGCACGGCCAAAGCACGCGAGGCGAAGCTTCGCGACGCGATGGACATCTTGAAGGCGCTTGGCTTTGGCACTCGACAAAGCAACGAAGTGGCAGCCTACACCTTCCTGGCGCTGCTCGACCTCAAGCCATCACAGCCATGGACGGCGGCCGCCGAACCATTGCGCGGAATCACGCCCATCATTGATTTTGTGGCTGAAGCATATGGCGTACGCTACGCACCGAATACCCGTGAGACGATTCGTGACGAAGCGGTGAAGTATTTTGTCGAAGCCGGAATGCTGATTCGGAATCCCGATGACCCAAACCGCCCGACCAACAGCGGGAAGACCGTGTATCAAATCGAGCCGACGGCGCTTGAACTGTTTGGCTCGTTCGGGAGTTTGGAATGGAGCGGCAAACTGAAAACGTATCTGTCCGAGCGCGGGCGCATTCGCAAGGAACTGCTTCGTGAGCGCAAGCTATCGAGAATTCCAGTGAGGCTTCCGTCCGGTGAAACTGTGACCATCTCGCCAGGCGGACAGAATCCGCTCATCAAAACCGTGATTGAGGAATTCTGCCCATGCTTTGTGCCGGGCGGCACGGTCGTTTATATCGGCGATGCCGAGGACAAATTCCTGCATCTGGACGCTGATTATCTGCGGCGGCTCGGCGTCGAGATTCCCGCACCGGCCAAGATGCCCGACGTGGTCGTTCACGATACGAAGCGGAACTGGCTGCTGCTGATTGAAGCCGTCACGAGCGCGGGCCCGGTTGATGGGAAGCGACGGAAGGAGTTGAAGGAGTTATTCGCCGGTTGCAAAGCGGGTTTGGTTTTTGTCACGGCATTTTCGACCCGCGAGGCGATGCGGAGTTTTCTAACGCAAATTTCCTGGGAGACCGAGGTGTGGGTAGCCGAAGACCCGGAGCACATGATTCATTTCAACGGCGAACGGTTTCTTGGCCCATACCCGGATGTGCTGCCGAAAGCGGATTGATCTTAATCGAACATCCTCAGTCCTCAGCGAGGGTAAGGGGTCGCTGACTTGCCGACTTGACGACTTCAACTTGGTTGCGCCAAGGTGCCCGCATGTTCGCCGAAGACGCGATTGATCATTTCCCGCGTCCAAGCTTTTTGGCTCAACAGTGAGGACCGCTTTATGCCCCTGCCGCAATCCATCCGCGCTTTGCTCCCGCTTGTCCTTGGCCTGGTGGTCGGTGGCGTGGGCGTCACCCTGTTTCGGGAAAGCCTGCCCGGCGCGGAAGGATCGCCGGAAGCACGGGCCAACAAACTGGAATTGGACCTGCAACGAGCGAACAATCGCGTTGCCGAGCTGGAAGCGACCCAGGCGAAAGGGCCCGAACCGCAGGGAGCCCTGGGCCGGATGGTGGCTCATGCGAAGGACCATCGGCGCACGCTGGCCGATGGCGCCCGCCAGATCGCCGAAGACATCCGCGAAGGGCGGCCCGTCAATCCGGAGGATATTTTCCGCGCGAGCCAACCGTTGATGCGGGACCTGGCCCCGTTGTTCGACCGGATTCGAGTGAAAGCCCAACAGCAGGAGATTGACACCATGACCGGCGAACTGGCGCGAAAATACAACCTGACGTCGCAGGGCCAGGCCGCGCTCAAGCAATGGTTTCAGGAGCAATCGAACGCCGCGGCGAAACGATGGAGCGAGATGGTCGCGCGCGACGACACCCGGCTGGAGGACGTGATCCGCGCCTCCCGCGAGGTGCGGCTCGACGAGGGGCTCGACGCGTTCATGCCGAGCCTGCTGAGCGGGGAACAACTCACCGCTTTCCAGACCGAGCGGATGGCGGAGCGGGCGCAGCGCGTGGAGCGCGAGGCGGACATGAAAATGCAAAGGTTGAATTCCATTGTGGGACTGGACGAGACCCAGCGCGAACAGGTGTTCGGGATCATGGCGCGGAATTCGCGGGACTATGATCCCAGCATGAATTTGGAGGGGACCCACGGGCCCATCGGCGCGACGCCGGGCGGGAATCCCCGCGAGGCGATGCTCTCGGTTTTGAATCCGGACCAACGCGCAGCTTACGACGCGGAAACCGCGCGCCGCCGGGCGGAGGCCGTGAAAAACATGGAGGCGATCGGGCTGACGCTCCCAGCTAATTGGGAAATGCTGGATGAGGATTTCCGGTAACGCATGACCGGAGAGCTTCGCAAAAAATGAGCACTTGGTTATCCCTTCGGACAGTTCGCTCGCACCATGAACCGCCTCCTACCCATGAACCCGAGCGCCGATCACCTGATCGGCTCGGCTCCCATTTCCGCCGCAACGAGCCGATCGGGAGATCGGCGCTCCATTCGTTTAGGAGCAGGTCGAACGGTGGACGCCCGCTCCTTCCGCGCCGGAGGGAGGAGTGGGGTGGGGAGAGAATTCCCCGGTCCGCAGTGCGCGCTTTGAACCCCAGAACCACGGAGCACCTCCTCTCCCGGCCTGCGGCAGGAGCGCGGAGCATTGCTCCGCTCGATGCCCCCCAACCGCCAGGCGGAGCAATGCTCCGCGCTCCGGTTCATGGGTAGGGCTGAGGTTAGGGCGAGCGCTTCTTGCCAAAAACAACCTACTAAAATCAAATCCTCCCCCATGACCGGTGACCTCCAGACCAACAACGGCGGCGGCGGCGCCCCGGCGATTGACATTCGTTATCTCCGCGTGGACTACGGTGATTTTGTGGCGGTGGATGATCTCACGTTGAGCGTGCCCGCCGGCGAAGTGTTCGGCCTGGTGGGGCCGAACGGCGCGGGGAAAACGAGCACCTTCCGGGTGCTGACGACGCTGATGGAGCCGACCTACGGCGAGGTGTTCCTCAACGGCGTGGACGCGTTTGAGGACATCGAAACTGCGCGGCGGATCATTGGCTACATGCCGGACCTCGCGCCGGTGCCGACGGATTTGAAAGTGTGGGAGTTCCTCGATTTCCACGCGGCGGCCTACGGGCTGGGCGGGCGCGCGCAACGGCGCGAACGCGTGGCGGAATGTCTGGAGGAAGTCGTGCTCACCGACCAGCGGGACAAGTGGTGCAAGGAACTTTCCCGCGGCCAAACGCAGCGCGTGGTGCTCGCCAAGACGCTGCTGCATCGGCCGCGCGTGCTGATTCTCGATGAACCGGCCAGCGGGCTCGATCCGCTGGCGCGGCGCGATCTCCGCCACACGCTCCGCAAACTGGCCGCGACCGGCGCGACGGTTTTTGTGAGTTCGCACATCCTGAGCGAGCTTGCGGAAATGTGCTCGTCGCTCTGCGTGATGAACCGCGGCCGCCTGCTCGCCTCCGGCACGATTGATCAGGTGCGGCACCAGCTGGGCAGCACCGAGCGCGTCCTGACGGCGACCTTCCTCACCCGCCACGCGGAAGCCGGCGAATGGCT
>WBZT01000675.1_pt1 | contig 26708 bp, 32 predicted proteins | sample 5204241 | NCBI WGS metagenome assembly WBZT01 (sample SAMN12344358, study PRJNA552823) | activated sludge metagenome | biome: Activated sludge suspended growth; feature: Nitrification reactor; material: Wastewater; isolation source: activated sludge from nitrification reactor of wastewater... | reverse complement strand
AAGATTAGCGAATCATTTCCAATAATCAGCGCTTATTCCTACTTAAATGGCGTTGGAAATCTCATTGATGGAGGACTTTATGAAAACACCGGATCGAATACGATGTATGAATTATATGCGTATCTGAAAGAGAAGTTTCCGAAACAGATTTTTAAGGTTTATTTTGTATTAAACAGCGATGTGAATAATTGTAATACCAATCCGCTGAATAGCGTTCTTATCAACACCTTTAACTCCATCTCGAGTACTCCATTTTCAGGGCATAGTTATTACTGGGTTAATCGCTTCAAAACATCTTTAAGTCGTAATGGAGATGCCTTTGACGCCATAGAAATCAGAGATAGGTTTGGGATGTGGAAGGAATTCCCGCTTGGAATTCAACTTTCAAATCAAACCATAGATTCCATTTTTTCCTGTATAAAATTTTGAAATCCATGAAAGATCTAACGCTCATTGCATTCTTGCTGCTCATTGCTTCAGGTTATTTTATGAGACAGCAGTACCCATATCTGACCGATCAAAATGAAACAAAATTGAAAATGTTCTCTGACAAAGATTCGCTTATGGATTTTTATCAAGACAGCTTACATTTTAAGCGAAATGAAGTTTGCAATGTTTGTATTCCGTTTCATTACGAACTTATTAAGGAGAAATTGAGGAATTGCTATATAGCTGATTTTTTATTTTTGATTTGTTATAGTTTTTTATTTTGGATTATAGCCTGGTATCTGGCAAATAATTCCGGAGGATTTTACCTTAAATACCGTTCAATTTTAGTTGCCATTATCGCCCTGACTTTTTTTGCAGATGTAGGGGAAAATATCATAATGCTAAAATATATAGCTTCTAATTTTGAAGACTATTTTTCCTTAATCAGAATATTGAATATTGTAAAAGTATGTGGCTTTGTTGTTTTAATTTATTTGTTAGTGATTAGAAAGCCCATTCTGGTTTTGCAAGGTTTTACAAAATGTATTCAATAAACCTTTTGAATTTGAGTAAGGCGTCTGACTTTTTGATGTCGTGTTAAAAAGCGAAGGATTGCAATTTTATTATTTTTCTGTTGATCAAAAATTTTAATGCAAAGCCATAAAAGACAGCTTATTCCATTTTTAAAACAATCTTAGACTTAATAGGGCTTAGCTTCAGGTTTTTATTGAATTTTCCATAGCTAAAATGAACAATGTTCTGTTGTTCAGCAAAGGACTCACACAGTAGGGTATTCTCCAAAATGATGTCCACCGGCATAAAGTCAACAGTCTCAGATTGTAGAAATACAGTAATCTCATCTTTTTCCTGTTCAAATCCCAAAAAATCAAATTCGATGTTATTGGTATTCAAGGAGAGATGAAGGTTGCGTTCGATGTATTCCTTCAATATGGAATCATTGACGATTGAATCTTGAGGAGAACTCAGCTTAATGGTCCTGTGATGGATATTGCTCAAGGCCTTTTCCAAATCGTGACCAATAAATGTGATACTGGTTTCAAAAATTGCTTCATCTTGGTCGAAAATCATTTCTGTAACTGTGACATGGTGAGGGTGAACCAGTATGCTCCAAAGGAAGAGAAGGTGTAACATCTAAATTTTTAATGCAAATATATAAAATACGAAGAACTTCGTATTAAATTAATAATTCTTTATAACTTTGCTATAAAATATTCACATTCATATGAATTTCAGATTCACTTTCCTTTGTGTCTGTGTGTTGGGTTTACAACTAAAGGCTCAAAATATTCGCAATAACCCGGAATCTAATCATGGCAATAAGTTCGAGCAATTGGGTATTATACTTCCCGATCCGAATTCATATAGAACAGCGTCCGGCGCTCCTGGTGAAAGTTACTGGCAGATGAAAGCAGATTATAAGATCAAGGCCAGGTTGGATGAAACAGATCTCAGGCTTCATGGGTCTGAATGGATTTCATATCACAATAATTCGCCGCACCAACTCAGTTATCTCTGGTTACAACTGGATGAAAACCAGCATAGTTACGATTCAGATCTTAGGAATTCCAATGGCAGTAACTGGGATCCACCTTTCATGCAAAGTACAGTTGATCAGATGGACATTCGGGAGCAATACAGAGAATTAGGGGTTAATATTCTGAAAGTTACGGATGCCCATGGAAGAAATTTATCGTATACCATCAACGGAACAATGATGCGAATTGATCTACCCGAAATATTGGCACCAAAGGCCATGTTTAAATTTTTTATTCAATGGAATTACAAGATTCCGAATCGGTTTACGGTTGGTGGTAGAGGGGGGTATGAATTGGTTGAAGAGGACGGGAATTGTTTGTTTACTATGGCACAGTGGTATCCAAGGATGTGTGTTTATTCGGATTTCCAAGGATGGCAAAATAAGCAATTTACCGGTAGAGCAGAATTTGCATTAGCTTTTGGCGACTTTGATGTAGAAATGGATGTGCCGGCTGACCATATCATTGCGGCAACAGGAGAATGTAAAAATTACAAGCAAGTTTTATCTGAGGCACAATATTCAAGATATCTCAAAGCCATCAATACCAATGATGTCACTGAAATTGTAAGCCTCGACGAGGCGAAGAAAGCTGAAAAATCTAAATCAAAAGATAGAAAAATATGGAAATATCATGCAGATAATGTTAGAGACTTTGCATGGGGAAGTAGTCGCAAGTTTATTTGGGATCTTATGCCGATTCAAATTGGAGGACACCGCACCTTATGCATGAGTTATTATGCAAAGGAGGCGTATGGTCTGTGGCGCAGATATTCAACCAAGACCGTTGCACACACTATAAAAACCTATTCTAAATATACCATCGATTATCCTTATCCTGTTGCAATCAGTGTCGAAGCTTCCAACGGAATGGAATATCCAATGATTTGTTTTAATTACGGAAGAACTGAAAAAGATGGTACCTATTCGGAAGGAACTAAGTATGGAATGATCTCCGTAATAACGCATGAGGTTGGCCACAATTTTTTTCCGATGATTATCAACAGCGATGAACGTCAGTGGACCTGGATGGATGAAGGGCTCAATACATTTGTTCAATTCCTTACAGAACAGGAATTTGATAACAATTATCCTTCTTCAAGAGGATCGGCCGATAAAATTGTCGACTACATGCGCCTTCCAAAAGACCAACTAGAACCCATAATGACCAATAGTGATAACATCATACATTTTGGTTCTAATGCTTATGCAAAGACGGCAACAGGTCTTAATATACTCAGGGAAACCATCATGGGAAGAAAACTTTTTGATAAAGCTTTCAAGACTTATGCACAATCCTGGAAATTCAAACATCCTACGCCTGCGGATTTTTTCAGAACGATGGAAGACGCCTCTGCAGTTGATCTGGACTGGTTTTGGAGAGGATGGTTTTATGATACAGAACCTACCGATATTTCAATAGATTCTGTATTAGCTTACACTTTTACGTATGAAAAACAAATCAAAGATTCAATGCCTTCAGCAGGCGTAAAAACAAATGTAAGTATTCCACCTCCGTCACCATTAAAAAGATACGAACCCATCAGCAAAATGAGAAACAGGTTAAGTGGAATGAAGTTTTTGGTAGACATAGATACTTCCTTGCGCGATTTCTATTACTATTACGATGAAAGCAAAGATCAGACGCTTAAAAAGAAAGACGTATCAACGGATCGCGAGGATAATTCAAATTTATCTAAACCGGTGAATGAAATTTTGGATAGCTCATCTTTTGATAAATATAAAAACATTTATAATTATGAGATTAGCTTTTCGAATAAAGGAGGAATGGTCATGCCCATTATACTTTTATGGACATTTACAGATGGGACAGAAGAACTGGAAACCATTCATCCTTATATCTGGAGACATAATGAAAAAAATGTAGTCAAGACCTTTATTAAGAAAAAGCAAGTTCAATCCATTGTCTTGGACCCATATCGTGAAACAGCTGATATTAATGAGTCTAATAATTACTGGAATCAAAAAGGCCCGTTGACTAAATTTGAAATTTATAAAGCCAAGCAACAAAAAGTAAGTCGACGAAGAAATAACTCTGATTCAAACCCGATGCAAAGAAGCAAGGCCGGTAAGTAAAATAGAGTGCATATAATACTACGGTAAAAAATCAATAATCCTGATGATGCTAATCAATTTATTGCTTATTTTCTAAAGTATCATTCACTAAATATTGTGCAATTTCAACTAATAGTCCATCGGGATCTAAAATTGCAATAAATTTTAAATAATCCCCAAATTGTCATTAGGAGCATCTAATTCAATGCACAAAAGCTTGATCAATTCCTAATGACAATCGCTATTGAAAATCAATACTTTTTTACACAACTTGTTATGTAAAAAAGTAAGATTTTCTACTGCGGGATATCCTCGGACGCCCCTGAATTTCAAGGGCTGTTGTCATTAAGCTGATGCTTAATGACAATTCTCGGATAATCATTGGCATTTGTAATATCAACTGACAATTCAATTCCAAGTTCAATAAGTTTATTTCTTGTTTTTTCAATGTTGTCTGTAGAGAATATTATACTCGTTCCAACATATTTTTCAGCTGATTGTCCTGTTAAGGTATGTCCTCCGAAAAAAGAAAGTCGAAGAATCCCTACCTGTGCAGCAAAAAAGTTGGGTTTCTCGTCAAGTAGTGTAAGACCGAGTTTTATCAATGTAAAATTCTTTCGATTTTGTTATGTCCGAAACCCGGATGGTGATGTGTTTGCAATTTAGATTCATATCTATTTAGTTTAGTAAAGTTGTCTAAAATTGGATCTAACCAGAGACCAGCTTAGGTAGGTTGCTGTTAGGCGAACACGCGTAGGCAAGTTGTTGAGTGATGTGCTGAAGGCAACATAGTATAACGGTTGAACCTTGATACAAAACCATATTCTTTGCATTAACCAAAAGTAAACTATTTATTTTCAATGTCCAGATTAACCTTTGGAGAAGTTTTATATTGAATAGCAGGGAAAGGTCTATGAAAGTTATGCCCTTCCTTCTTTGCTTTATATTCTAATTTCAATCCCAAAGAAAACCGTTGATAAATTTAAATTTGATCCAAACGCACTAAAGTATTTTTTAGTATCCGTGTTTTTGATTTCCCATTTTCCATTGATGTAATTAAGTCCACCTGTTGTCATGGTGGCTCTGATATGCTTGTTAATATTATAGAATATTCCTAATCCTGCACCTAGTTCAAAATAATTTACTTTTTCTTCTTGAGTGAGGTTTGAATCTTGGATTTCTTCTTCATTCAGTTGATTATACTCCATATAAGCTTGGATGAAAAAGTTAAAATGGCTGTTTGGATTGAGTATATGTCTAGTAAATATTCCAATTCCAACTTGAGTCGAATTTCTTTTAAAATCAATGGGATTTGATTGGCCAAATATGAATATATCTTCAGCCTGATATCTTTCCAGCCTATAATCAAGCTGTAATCCAAGAAATAAATTTGGATTAATTTCTTTGGCAAAATATGGTCTAATCGCTAAGCTTGTACTCCGTGTATCCTCTGTACTATTGGAAATAAAGTTTCCTATCCCTGTATTGATGGATAGACTTGAAAGTGGATATGTATTTTTTGAACTTACAAAATTAATGGAACCTCCAATGTTTAAATTATTTCCATTTTCTGTTTCTTGTGCATTGGCAATTTGCAAAATTGAAAATATCAATACTATTAAAATCAATTTTCTCATTTATTAAACTTTTTTTATTTAATATTAGTTGAGTAGAACGTTTCGAATCTTAAGATAGTAGTGGTTTAGTATCAAGAAGGCCCAATCTGTTTTGTATTGTTTATCAGACAAAAATAAATAAGTATTTTTTATCCAATCATTTATTTGAAATTTTTGTTATCTGTTCGAATGACTTTCTTTTGGAACTCGATTTCCCAAAGTAGTTACTGCCACCAATTGGGCGATCTATACCTAAAATTGATTTGTTTATAGTCATTTGGCTTCGAGAATATTTTTCAATTTTTTCATAGCCAACTTTGTCTGTCGAAAAAATATCAGTTTAATTAAGGGTTTTAAAACCTTGATAATGAATTTATTTTTTAATTCAATAGAATTGGTTTGTGTCCAAAGTGTCCCATCTTTTATCTCTTCGTATATCCAATAACCTCCGGCTCTATTAATAATAGAAGATTTGATCTCTTTGGCGACTAAGCTTGTTTTAATGGGTCGTTCGTCCAACTTATAAGTGAATGTCATTAATGTGTTTCCCTTTAGTTTAAGCTTTACAATTCTATTTGGAGTTGTCTGTAATACGCTTGCTTCTAATACTGAATTATCCCACACAGTTCTATTGTCATAGTTTTGAGAATAATCCCAAACCTGCTCTCTTGGCTTGGATATAAAAATAGAATGTCGGATCGTGATTCCGTTTTCTTTCATTTTGTATCCGTCTTTAATTCACTGCTGGTTGATGTTAGCAAGACGTTGATGAATAAGGCAATGCGGTTCGAAGATGGATGCGGTTGGATCATTTTTTACTCAACGTATAGCGCTCAACTCGATGCAAATTTACGGATTTTTCTAGAGTGAAGATAACTGCTCTGCTAAATTCATCTCATGGTTGAAGATCGATGTTATTTTAAATTTCATTTTGCTCTAGCAATATATAGTTTGTACATGGCAAGTATAATGATTCCTAATGTAATGGCGCCCAAAAGTATCGCAACATTTTTCATTCTTTTTCTGTTTGCTTCTTCCATTTTTTTATTTTAAAGCAGTGATATAAATAATAATTCCATAATGGTTTCGCATTTTTTTAGACCTGGGTTGAAATTAAATTCATATTTATCTTGGCCAGGCAAAGCAAACACCTTTTTTATAATGGATTACTTTCAATATGTTATTTTGATTAATTAATATTTTTTTATTTAAAAGAGTTCGATGGATTTTATAAATATCTTTGGCTCTGAAATAATTGTAGCTAATTTTTATTAGTTCCTATCGTTCATCACAATAGCTTAAAACGATATTTGATTTAGCGAGATTTTATCCGTCCATCTTTTTGGCGGGAAAGGTAGGGATAATCAAACTTTGATAAACATTAATTTCTCGTTGGGCACTCAACCATAACTTATGGTGGTTATTTTTTTGTAGCCAAAATACTGTTTATCATGAAAATGATCCTGATCAGTCTCTATTCGATAACATTAGCTAAAATGTGCATACGTCAGAATTAAAGCCGCACTGCTCAAAAGGCAATAAGCAATTTGCACTTTGGAAAATTTTGTCCCTTTGGCATAATGGAAATAATGCCATGCAAACATTATTGGATAAAACCAAAGCGCCACCCAAGCCCAAAGTTCACCATGTTGGAATGGTAACCAGAGGATAAGTAGGGCAAACAAATTAAGTCCTGACATTTGACTTGTGAAGTCTATCAATAAAAATTTCATCGCTTTACTTGTCAGGTCGGAGGATGTTGAGGCTTGTTGTAAGTCAAACCCCGCTGCCTGGCTTAGCATTTTGTAGGCAGTTTCATTTTTAAAAGTCCAAACGATACTGAAAGTTAGTCCAATCCCGCTGAAATAGGTAAAAATGGTGGTTGCGAAAATCATAGATGGCGTCATGTTATATGGTTTTTATTTGTTTACTTTGTTAATATCCAATATTTTTTGTCAGCTTGATAAAAAATACGTTCGCTGTTAAGGGATGGGCAATGCACCCTGCACAACAAATTCATTTGCAGCCAAAAATAAAAAATATTTTTTATTTACGGAAAATAAGTTGAACGAGAATCAATAGAAGACAGGCGTTGCAGACTGGATAGTCGCTTAGAGGACTGCTATTTTTTTGTATAATATGCCAATGAACCTTCCCCCTCATAATAATAAAGTAACAAAGTATCTTTGTTATAACTTATTTTTTCCTCTATGCCGTTTTCATACAAAACAGACATATTATGATCTTCCTTAACAAGTAAATCATATTGCATTTTTCTTATTAAAAAATTATTTTTATATTCATAATAGTAATTATCATCAAATAGTATTTCGAAGTTAGCTTCTCTATTCTTGTACGTTTCAGTATAATTTGTAAACCCATAATAAGTTTTAACCCAAGTCCATTTTCCTATAATACTATGCTTACTAATTTTATCTTTCTCGCAACCAACATTTATCATAAATAAGATAAATGTTATGAAGAAAAGTTGTGCCTTCATTATATATTTTTTTTTATCAGAACGAAGAAATGCATTATGTTATTTTTTATTCTTTAGTTTAAGTTAAGTCCAAACGCAAGTCCATGCAAAGGTTTGGTTTCATAAATCCAATTATTTCTGTTTTTGTTTAGAAAGTTGTCAAAGCCAACAGCAATGCCTAATATAAAATTGTTTACCGCAATAATACCTGCTATACCTTTTGTCCATACGATGCCATCATACTCTGCAGTAAGGTAATTATTGGTTGAGGTGGGTGTAATAGAAGTGTTGCCAAAAACTGTAAATGCACCGACCAAAAAGCCATAGTGATTCATATTTCTGGCGGTAAAATAGCAAGTCGATATTAATGGTTCGTTGCTTCTTTCTATTATTTGTCTTATCTCAAAAAACCAAGTTGTTTCATTATCGTTGTCCTTTCATAGACTTGTGTGTGTCCGCAAATTTTCCCGTCATTTATATGGTAAATTGTTACTCCTTCAGCCTGAATTTTTTTATTTGTCGGTGGAAAATCTCCGATATGCCCTGTGTTTGTTCCTGTCATAACCCACACAAGAGCAACAAAGGCTCCGTCAGAAATTGCGGTCTTGATGTCAAAATTTATATCAGGGAAAGAGTCAAACGAATAAGTCAGTCTCATCTTAAATTCGGAATGGTTTAAAGTTTTTCCTTCCCAGGGATCAGATGTATCGCGATAAACGGTGTATTCAGAAGATACAAATTGAGATAGGCTGTCAAAGTCCTTTTCGTTCCAAACTTTTTGAATAAAATTTCTAACTGTTGCTTCATTGTTCATATATCTATTAAAATTTGTCTGGTTGTTTACTTGTTGGTGTCGTCCGCTACAATTACCGCCAATGTCAGCGTGTGAAAATACCATCTTTTTTAATTATAGCTACAAAAAACACTTTGTTCTAGTTCATGCATTTTGTTTTATGGAACTATAAGTTTGGCATATTTAAATTTCCGAATAATCCCTAAAATCTTAATAACGCTGAAGGGCGTAAAATCATCTTCTTTTTCAAGGAAGTTGGGACTTAATCCTAAAGTTAAACATTGTAGTTCTACGTTTCTATACCTTTTTTTTAGCTTGCGAAAACTGCGCATCCCATTAAGATAGCCATGTATATAAATTTTTAGAAGTGTGGATGATTCAAAATCCGGATGTCTTATTTCTTTAGAGTCTTAACTTCGAATCCAAGAGTTAATACAACTAATAGCTCTACAAATTCATCCCTGCCTACGGTTGGTCAGGTTAATATCTTAATGGATTTTCTTGATTAACGAAATCGTCTAATGAACTCATTAGCGGTAGGCCGTAACAAGAAGTTGGCAACCTGCCTTGCCCTCGGGCTGGTAAAACTGTAAACCAGCACTCAACCTGCCTGCAGACAAGAAGGCTAGATACGAAGCGCAATGGTTCAATTAAGACCGATCTAACACTCCTTTTGGGTGCGGGTTGGCAGCGAACAGTTAATTTGGCACTGTAGTATTCGGTTTTTCTTGAAAATTTTCACCGTTTAATTATTGTCCGATTTATAAATGTTAATGTTAACAAGCCATGCAATAAGTAAACTATTTGTAAAAGATTGAACATAAAAATAGAAGGGCTAAAAGTGCTGAATAAAACTATTGGAAATGCTAACGTACTAATACTCCAAATTAAAAAGCCCCATTTGCTGCCATCTGACAAGAGCCCGTTTCCAATAGTGCCGGTAAATATCATAGTGAACAAAATTATCGTTCGGCCATCTGAAAACTGGCTTTCGAAATAGATATAAAATAACAATTGGAGAAAAAGCAATAGGGCACCTGATACAAGAATAAAATTTGAAACATAATTGGGGTTTTCAGGAATTTCTTTTAAAGGTGAATTCTTTCTTTTAAATATCCTAATAAATGGAGCATTATTGATGACCATTGGGTTATTAGAAGGTGGCACATCATCAACTCCAAAAATAACTGGATGGTGATCTAACTCCTCTTGAAAGGTATTAAAAATTTTATCCCATATGATAAATGTTCCTGAAAAGTTTTTATTAAAGTACGGTTTGTTTTTGCCATGGTGCACTCGGTGATGCGAGGGAGTAACCACAAGATACTCTAACCAACCACTTTTATTAACTAGATGATTATGATTGTAAAACTGTATGAAATAATGAATGGAGGATACAGCAACGAAAATTTCAACGGGGATGCCTATGAGCGCCATAATAATAAAAAAAGGGAAAGAAGTAATAGATGAGTACCAAGAATTTCTTATGCCCAAAGAAAGACTAAAATGCTCGCCTTCATGGTGCACGGAATGTACGCCCCATAAAATCCTAAAATAGTGATGTAGCCTATGAAGCCAGTAGAAGCAAAAGTCCCATAGAATAAATGCTAACAACCAAGTTACCCATTTAGGAAAATCAGTAACCCAGTCAAAACTTAAATACTTAAAGGTAGTATAATAAGCGGCCACTTCTAATCCTCTAAATACCCAAAGTAGGATATGTCCGGAATTTATATTTGTTATTATTTCTTGCCAAGGAACAGACTCCTTCTTAAATAATGTCAAAAAGCAAATTTCGATTATAACAAAAACCAACAACAAACTATTTCCAATAACTAATTCCATTGTAATTTTAGTTTAATATTTTATTAGTATAGCACCTATTGAAAATCCGGCAGACGTTCCAATTAATAAACATATATCATCCCTTTTTAGCTTACCATTCGTAATTGCATCATGCATTAAAATAGGTATGGATGCTGCAATACAATTTCCATGAGTTTCTAAATTATTTATTAGTTGGGTTTCTTTAAATGTATATAAATTGTTCAAAATTGAAAGCCCGGCTTTTGATGCCTGATGAGGGATAATCAAATCGATTTCATCCATTTCAACATGCAAGTCAACTAAAAAAGAACGTAAAAAATACGGGAGTTTTTGTTTAGCTAACTTTAAAAGTTTGAAACCATCCATTTCGAAGGAATGAAGGTCAGGGTTGTAGGCGTAATCTTTAAAATGATATTTGTTGCCACCTCCTTTAATGATGGTATAATTTAAACCTTCTGTATAGGTATTAAAGGATCCTTTGTAAAACCTAGATGTGCTTGATTCATTATATTCTAATATGAATGCTGCCGCACCATCACCAAACAATGTCAAGCTTTCTGGATTGGAAGGGTTAAGTCCTTTGGAAGCAATTTCAGAGCTCACGATAATAATTCGTTTATATTGGTCACCATCTAACATTTTCGAGGCTATTTCAAAAGCCGAAATGAAACTTAGGCAGGTCGTATCAATGTCAAGGGTTAAGATATGATTCGTTTTATGATTCTTAATTTCTGCTAAAATAACGCTTGATTTATTTGGAAGTGGATAATCAAATGTGGCACCTGCAGCAATGATTGCGTCAATATCTTCTAAGATTAAATGGGCATTAAGTAAGGCTTTTTCCACTGCTCTTGCACCCATGTATCCGTTGCTTTCAAAGGTTACTTGATGTCTGTATTTTACTCCTGAATATTTTTCAGAAAAATTTGAAGGTAGATTGAATTTCATTTCAATCTCTTCAGATGAAACGCGTTGTGGCAGGTATTCTCCCGAACCTACAATGCTAATTGGTTTTCCTGCATTCATTTCTAATTCTTCTTTTCTTTGTACCTAAAATGTATGGGTCATTTTGTATTTTAGAAATCTCAACGCTCACAATATTGAATTCTAGTAATAATTGATGGATAGCCAATGCCCCTTTTTCATAAGAATCTTGATTTGCACTCAGAATGTATAATCCCAATGACTCCGTACTATTCTGTATAACAGCGTAATCTGATATTTTATCGTCAGCCAAAACAATTGCTCTTCTAAAAACATCAGGAAATAGCTTAATCACCCGACCTTCCGAATCATTGAACCATAATAAATCATCTGACCTACCCTCAATTTGTTCAATGGCCAACATCTTACTGCCACATGTACAACTTTCTTTTATCGTAACAATGTCATTTAGTTCATACCTTATGATTGGCTGACTTATTCTAAATAAGTCTGTAATGATCGGATGAAACTTTGTTTTTTCAGCATTAACATATTTTTTTTCGATAATCAAAAAGTCTTCATTAAAATGCAATGTTCCATATTTGCAAGTAGCAGCCAAAAGTCCCTCTGTACATTGATATACTTGATGTATGGTTTGCCTAAATATATTTTCCAGATAGTACTTATCCTCTGATGTAAGTACCTCTGCTATAGATATAACTTGTGTTGGAGTAAATCGGATATTACATTTCTCCATTTTATTAGCAATAAGCATTAGTACACTTGGCTGAGCTACGATAATATCAGGTTGTAAATTGTGCAGTGTTTCAATATTGGTTTCAATATTTTTAAGAATATCGAAATAGTGAAATTCTAGTAAACTGGATTGAACCGATTGATATAGATTGCTATTTGCCCGAAGGAAAAAGGCAACTTTTCTTTTGTGAAGCGAAAACCCGATGACACGATCTAAAACACAAGCAACCCATAAAGCCCTTTCGTTCTCACTTACCAGAAAACAACCCTTATTTCCACTGGTACCTGTAGACAAGCCAATGGTAATATTATTAATAACAGGACTAAAATCTCTTGAATGTTCGGCAATTATAGCTGTATCCATCGCCTGTTGTAAATGAATTCCACAAGTATTTATCTCATCGAAATTACGCATGAAAATAGTTTTGTTTATCACCGGAAGCTTAGACAATAGCGTACTAACTTTAATAAAGGGTTCATAAAATTTAGATTGCTTTAATTTTTTAACCTGTATATTCCACCGTTTATTTTGTAGTAGTACATAGTTTTTTCGATAAAGCCATTTTGAAAGCTTTACAACGAAATAGTAATACAATATTTTAAATTTAAAGCGCATCTAAATTAAAAGCCGGGTTAACGAGTTTGCTTGTGCTAGTTTCGCAATGTGTTGGTATGATAATAACGTCTGGATATTTTTCATGGAATAATTTTACTTTTTGGATACTTTCTTTATAGTCTGACCAAGAATCAAAAAATAATCGCACTATTGGATTGGGCAATGCATCCGTCTTAAAGGCTCTAGCATTCCAACAGGCATCAGCTATTAAAAAGTATTTTGCAATATTAGTTTGTACGATAATCCCGATTTGACCAGCAGCATGCCCGGGTAATGGATAAATGTATATAGATTCATCGTTAAATAAATCATGTTTTACTCCAAAAATTTCATCATCAACAGTTTGACTACAATCCTCAATAAATCTTAATCGCTTATCAATATTCTGTGGAATCAAATCTTTAAGAATTCCTTTTGCAAAGGCAAATTTATTACTTGTTTTTAGCACTTGATCATAAGCTAATTTCGAGCAATAAATCGTTGCATCCTCAAAGTCTTTAAGCCCACCAATATGGTCAGCATGAAAATGTGAAATAATGATATGCTTTATATCTCCTGGATGTATTCCATTTGATTCTAGTTGTTGCTTTAATTCATCAGCCTTTGTTATTTCTACTTTTGTAATTAGAGCATATAATTTATTTGGAAAATTTTTCGTTGCTTTATAAAACCTTTCAGTGTAGCCTGTATCAAATAGTATCCAGCCCATGTCAGGATGTTGAATGACACCAAATAGTGCATGAAACTTTATGCTGATGTTTTCATCCCCTTTTACCGCATGATTGGCTTTAGCCAAACAATGCCCGGCATAGTTTAAGTACAGCTTACATTTATTCATACGCTTTATACCATTTTACGAATTCATCAATAGATTGCTGGGTAGTTACAATAGGATTATAACCAAGATTTTCTTTTGCTTTGGTTATATCTAATGTAAAAGATAGGCCAAGTGTTCCCACACTATATGCAGTAAGCGCGGGTTCTTTATGATGGGTTAACCTTGATTGGAGTTCTAAAAACTTAGCAAAAAGATAAGCGATATTATATGGGATTCTGGTATTGTTCATTTGTTTATCTAAAGCATTTAAAACATTTTGAATGGTTTTCCAAAGTAATACAGGTTCATTATTTGAAATATTATAAATTTGGTTTAGTGTTAAACCATTAGCGTTCAGAGATAAAATAATGGCTTCAACAGCATTATCAACAGAAGTTAGGTCAACCAGATTATTTCCATTTCCAATGATTCTTAATTTTCCTTCATCGTATGCTCTGATTAGTCTTGGCATAATAATGCTATCACCTCTTCCGATTAGTGCTCTAGGTCGTAATATAATATAAGGGATTAAGGAGTCTTCTAATAGTATTTCTGCTTGTCTTTTTGTCCTGGCATATTCATTAATAAATCTTGTCGGTAATGGATCAGATTCTTTTATTAACAACCGATGGGTTCCATCAAAATAAACACTTGGCGAGGAAATATAGATTATTTTTTTTACGGCTTTTTTACGCGCTGCACATAAAATATTCTTTTGCGTTACAATATTTGCCAAATTAAATTCAGAGGATTTCCCCCATGGAGAAGACAGCGAAGCAGTATGAATAATAATATCTACGTCTTGCACCAAACTATCTACAAAAATAGCATCTTCTAAATTGCCCAATTTATAAACCACTTTTTTGCTTTCTATTTTGCGATAGGGTAGCATTTTTCTCCCTGTAGCTACTACAGTTGTTATAAAATCTAATGAGATTAGCCTCTCCAGCGTTCGATAGCCTAAGAATCCAGTGGCTCCTGTTAAAAGAATATTCATTTTCGACTCGGGTTCTCTAAAATGTAAAGTTAACTTTACAATGCCTAGTGCTGGCACACTGTGAAAATACTATTTTTTTAATTCACAAATTAAAAAAAATGATTTATAATAAAACTTTTACGGTATTCTAATGACATTTGAGGATATCATTCTCACACTGTGGGTTTATTTCTTGAAAATAATTCTAGTTCTACTGGACTAATACAAAGTTAATCTAAGAGAATAAATGAATCTTTATTGACTTTTCGCCATCGGTTGCTATAAACTGATTAGTAATTAATTTGTATTCTATGAGCGGTGAAACAAACAATTCAAATACCCTCTTATATGCTCTAGGATTGACTTTTCCGGTGTACGTTACGCTGGCCTTAATCCAAATGTTAACCATTGAAGCTCAGTTTTTTAACATTTATATTCTAATCTACGGTTATTTCTTAATCCATTTACATAGCCATATCAAGAAATTTTTAGAAGTATGGATGATTCAAAATTTGGACGCCCTTCTTCCTTTAACGTCTTTACTTCAAATCCAATTTTTAATAAATCTAATTGTTCTACAAATGCATCCCCGCCTGAAATCGGACAGACACAAACCGAACTGGATTTTCTTGATCAATGGAATCCTCCAATGAGCTCAATTTCATTTGTAATCTTGGTATTCCTATGATAGGGATTCATATGTATAAAAATACAAATTACTTTTAATATAACTATGTGTTTTATCCTTTATTTATGTGATAGTTTTTTCACATCCTTACGGTTTGGGGCTTTGTGTCCGTGCCGTAATAGAAGAACAAAAGTTCATTAGAATTACTTCTGTTGAACCTTGCTTAAATGTCTCATAGAAGTACTTCAGTCGCCATATCGCCAATCCGATGTAATGCGATGTTTTTCTATTTTCCAACCTTACTAAGAGCTTGGTCAATGTCGTAAATTATGTCTTCATAATTCTCAACACCAATTGAAAGTCGTACCATTTTTTCAGTGATGGACAATTCCTTGCGCAGTTTGGTATCGACATCAACATGAGTCATTGTTGCTGGATGTTCTGCCAAACTTTCAGTGCTACCAAGGCTTACCGCAAGTTTAATCAGTTTCAAAGCATTTAAAAACTGGAAAGTTTCTTTTTCTGAGCCTTTTACATCAAAAGAAATCATTCCACCATTTGTAAGGCATTGACGTTTTTTAATTTCAAATTGTTCCCCATTCTTTTCATTTAAATTTCCAAGGAAATATACTTTTTCAACTGCTGGATGATGATATAAAAAATCAGCCACTTTGTTCGCATTAAAAGCCTGAATATCCATTCTAGCTTTTAAGGTTTCTAAACTACGCAGTAAAAGCCATCCAGTATTTGGACTTGCCATATTTCCAAGAAATGTTCTTAGTCCCTTTACTCGTTTAATTAAGTCGAATGAACCCAAACAAGCACCTGCAATTACATCACTATGTCCTCCAATATATTTTGTTGCAGAATACAAAACTAAATCTGCGCCATGTTTTAAAGGATGTTGCCATAATGGACCCATGTAGGTATTGTCCACAGCCAAATGAACCTCTTTATCTTGTGTTGAAAATTGTTTAGCTATTTCTTTACTACAACGAATGTCAATTAAATCATTGGTAGGATTAGCTGGTGTTTCAATATAAATCAGGGCTAATTTATCAGCAAGTCCTGTTTCATTAATGATGTTGATAACATCTTCTTTTGATTGTCCAACTCTAAATTCGGCTACGTTGATGCCAAACTTTGGAAGAATTTTTTTGATAAAATGGTCGCTACCTCCATACAAGGGACTACTTATTAACAGTAAGTCGCCCGGCTTTAAAAATTCCAACAAAACAGTTGTGATGGCTGACATTCCACTTTCAAATACAGCACAATCATCTGCCTCATCCCAAAGGGTAAGTCTATTTTCTAAAATTTCCAAGTCTGGATTATTGATACGACTATAAATAAGACCAAGTTCTTCACCTTCGTTTTTTTGCCGATGTCCATATGCTACTTCAAAAAATGCCTTTCCTTCTTCAGCATTTTTAAATACAAAAGTTGATGTTTGAAATATTGGGCATTTAATTGCACCTTCCGATAACTCCGGTTTGTATCCGTAAGACATCATTAAGCTTTCTGGTTTCATTTTTTTATTCATTGTTTTATATTAATTTCTAATTTAGTGTGGTCTGTCCTAAAATATTGCCTAACGTTTAGTGTAACTGGCGTGCACCTGCATAGAGCGCATCAGCAGCTACACTTTGTTCTCTGCTTCCATCTCTTTTTAAAGTTTATATGTTAATCCCACTCTTATCATTTCACTATATGCTTCATTTGTACCACCAACAAATCCAGATTTATAATTAATCATTCCTTTAGAATACCCTATGTATCCTCCTATTTTGTGTTTTTGGATTCCGACTTGAATACGCGGACGAAAATCGAATTCAATAGTTTTTCTCTCTCTGCTCGTTTCGTAATCTCTTAATTCAGATTGTGCATTACCTCTTTCATTTTCGTTGATACAGTATCCAAAATCAAATCCACAATCAAAAAATAAAATCGTCGATGATTTATTAAATTGATAACCAACATTAGGAAAAAGATTAACAAAACTCGAATTCAGATTTGTTTGGCCTGTTGCTGATACAGTTTCATTGATATTTTCATTATGTTGCCATACTGCAGTTATATCAATTCTACTTCTTAATATTTCATATCCCAAATCTAGCCCAAATCTTAAATTGGATCTGGTAATTCTTTTAATATTTGCCGATATGCCATAAGATAAGCCATATTTGTTTCCATAAGGATTATTCGTATACCCCTCTTCTTTGTCAAGGTTATAATTTATTTGTTCGGCTTTTTCTGCTGATTCGCCAGTATATCTAAAAAAACCTGAATTTAAATTAATTCCATATTCTAAAGATTGTCCAAAAACATTCAAGCTTAGGACAACACAAAATATTGCGATAAAATCTTTTTTCATATTTTAATTTGTTTTGGTTGCAGAAACGGCCGGGTCTACCCGCCGGCAGGATTCGTAAGCGGTATCTGTGCCTACGTAGCTTTCTTCATATAAAAGGATATAAGTGTTGTTGCAGATATACCTGCTGGCGGGTAGCCTATGTTATACGATGCGTTGCTGAATTCATAGGACATCTTGTATTTCTTTTATATTCAAATGCTCATAGAACATGTTTGAGTATATAGTATTTTTCCAAACAGTATACTTTAGCCTGCATTCAACAATAGTATCTCCTTTATATCTTAACAGTTTTGCAATCATAATCTGATTAGGTTCTAGTACAATTGATTTGCATCCCATTCCGCACCAAAATCTACCCGGAACTTCAATGTCCTTCCAAATACCTTTCTTGGTTTTAACTTGCCTAACAATATTATCCCATTCGTAACAATCACCAACAAAGAGCAAAGAATCGCTTATGTTTTTAACAAGAACAGGATATGCCTTATAATTCACCACTGAATCTGTTATGATTTTATAAGAGTCCATTGGATAATGCTCATAATAAGCTGTATGAGTTAAATCAAACAAAGTGTCTACTAAAATTGTCATTCGGCTACTGTCTGCAGACCGAAAACGATCCCCATAATCTTTATCAGCATAGCCATACCTAGGAATTCGTCTTTTTCGAAGTCTTATTGTGTCAGAAGATTGGCCCTTATAATGAATCGGATAATATCCTTGATTCTGTGCGGCTAAGTACGTTATCAAATTTTCTGTAAGTTCTGAGGAATCAATTAAAGTTAGTTGACCATTGGTTTGAATATTTAATGGAATCTCCTTATGCTTACAATTAAAGAGGAATAAAATAATAACTACAATAATTATTATATTTTTCATTACTAGTATCGTATAACGTGTCAAAGCTTGACGCAGGCTGAGCACTTTCGGTTGTCTGTAATAAGCAACAAACTAAAGCCAAATTTACGACTTTTTCCTCAATGAAAGACACATGCTCTGCTTGCTTCAAGTTCATGTTATGGGAGTTTAGTTATTGCATATTGATAAGTTCAATATATTCTGAAGTAATTTATAACTTTGGAAATCATTTAATGAATTGGACGTTGTGTAATAAAATTTACCATCTAAAACATCCTTAAAGACATAATTAAATTTTGCATTTTGGTCAAATTTAAATGAATTCCAACTTTTAAATATTGAAAGCAAATGTTCAATTGTACTAATCTGTTCCTTAACCAAATATCGTCTTATAACAGAATGTGATATAATTTCATTAACTTCTCCGGTCACAGGATTAATAACATATTGAATTGTATCTTTTAGTTTAATTGATTGTTTCTCATCCTTTGTAAATGATATCTGATCTAAGTAATAGTTATTAATGGTATCGAATTTTACTAAAAGTACCGTACATTTTATGAAACTATCTTCTAAATTTTCATATATTGTTAAATTGTAAAGATTTTGCATTAAATCGTCATTTGATCCTTGAGTATACTTTTCATAGGAGTACAAAAATGTATGTTTAATGTCTATCGAATTAATTTCCTTAAAGTAATTATTGTAGACTAAAGTATCTCCACAAAATTGATCAGGCACTGATAAATTATATGTTTTGGATGAACATTGAAATATGAAAAGAGCTAAAATGAAGTAACAAACAAATTTATAAATCCTATGAAATACTCTATTCATCGAAAAACGCATATCTTTAAATGCCCTATAACGAAGTGTGTTAGGGGAATGTGCCAAAGGTAAAAACCGTTCGTAAATTTGTATTTTAAAGTTGAAAGTTTGCAATTTCGTTTTATATTGCTTCATTGTGAGTCATTTACACCTAACAATGTTAGGTGCATTTGATTTTTTATCTTCCTTTGTAATCCCAATCAACAATTTTTTTATATCTTTCTAATTTGTATAATTTATTTATATTCGAATCGCAATTAAATTGGCAATAATCTATTTTTCCAATAATTTCATTCGAATAATAAACCGTATCCAGTCCAAGAATTGCAAATCTCAATTTTGTTTCAAAATTTCCAGTATCAGGTATTTCTGCTTTAAAAAAAGTTGCTCTTTTGGGCAAAATTTCTAAATAGTGATAACAGAAATTATCAAAAACTGGGGTAATATATTCTATTGATTTCCATTGATCAGAAATATTCTTAGCTTGTAAGACACAAAAAAAATCAAACAATTTAACTTGAAGTATCATAGTATCATTGAAAGAATTATTTATAATCCAAATTATCTGCTTACCATCATTATATTCTTCGTGTATCGTTTTAATTTGACTTTTTCTTTCTTTTTGATAAACTTTCATTCTTTTTAATTTTTGTTTTAATGTTAAAGTATTCCAAACAGAATCTTTTTCAATCCTTGTTGAATCTAATTTTTCTGATTCCTTTGCCACTAAGTATTCATCTATAGAAATATAATTATTAGCTTTAAATGAAGTGTCAATTATTATTGAAAAATTGTTTTTTATATTTTTTATATTTGGAATTAATGTATCATTACCTTGTTCGTAATTTGCAGCTTGCATCAAAAAAGTATCACAAAATGGTTCCTTTACTATTTCTTTTTGTTTAGTTAAGCAATTTGTCAAAAAAGAAAGAATTATTAATAAAATTATTTCCAAATTCTTATTCATCTCAAGATTATTTTGTTGCCACTAACGGTTATGTGTTTGCGATGTGGCACAACTTGTCCGAATGCCAAAAGTAAAAAATAGTTTTTTTATTATCAGCCAAAAGTGAAAATTATTTCTTATTGGCGGCATGATCACAAGTACAATGTTATACTCTGGCTGGCTATGAATTTGCTATAAATACGTCTGGCGTCATTATTTTGATCTTTGTCTTTTTAAAGTCCTTAGTGTTTCTTGTAATTAAAATTTGCAGGTTATTTTCGATAGCAGTATTATATTGAATTGCATCCTCGAAATCATTAAAGCCTGAAGCAATTGAAAGTTCTATTATTTTGTCGTCAACTGACAGGACATTAACAATGGTTTTAAATTTGGCAATCGCTTGTCTGGAATCTTTGCGTTTATATTGATGAGTTAGAATGTAGTCAATATTGGCAAAGCATAAAGAGGAAACATAAACCTTTATTTTCCCTAAGTCGGCCAGTGAAAATAGTTTTTCCGCCATCACGTTATAGGATTTCCTGCCTGTCAAAACATCAAGACAAATATCTGTATCTACAAATACCTTTATCATTTACTATATTTCTTTAGAATATGTTCTTTATATTCTTTTCTATAGTCTATTTTTTTGCCGAGATCACTTCCATCTGATAAACTTTTGACAAGTGGAGTAATATCATCTCCGCTAGAATTTGATTGAGTGGTTAAAAGTTCCAAATAACTTTCAATTAGCTTTGAGAGGCTAGTATTTCTCTTTCGAGCATATGTCTTTGCTCGTTCAATCACATGATTATCAAGCTTTAAGGTCAATTTAATGTCCATAACAATTGAATTATACGTACAAATAAACGAAATATGTACGTATTTGGTTTTGAATAACGACTATTTTTCTGATTTCGCTAGCTTGAGGATAACGTCAGAGTGTGAAATTACTATCTTTTCCAATCTTAAATCCTAAAAACCCTATGTATAAGATCATATAACTTATTTTTAGGCGCTATCAGGGTAGCAATTTTTTAATGGCTAAATGGTTCGACTAAATAATAAATGCGCTAGAGGTCTTAAATAAAGCCAATTTAGAAGAAAAGTAGGGTCTTTCTTGAAAGGAGAAACCCCACTTTTTTAATTTTTCGGTTAGCTCTGGAACACCCAGTATTGTAAAGCAACTTTTCATATTATAAACCTATAAAATCAGACTATACGCTCTCCATCTAAATGGCTTTGTGACCGAATGATTCAAATGGGCGGGCAGGCACAAACCGAGTTGAATTTTCTTGGTCGATGGAATCCTCCAGTGAACTGAGTTGCATTTGTAATCTTGGTATGCCGGTTACATGATTCATAATATATAAAAATACAAATCAAAATGATTCCAAGAAAGAGATTTACAAAATTATTCTTGAATTAGTTTTTTCACAACCTGACGGTTAGCGGTTTGGCGTAGTGGCGGATTTTTAGCACAAAAGTTCAATAGAATTCCTGCCGTTGAACCTTGTATAAATGTTTCATAGAAGCACTTCTGCCGCCATATTGCCAAACGGCTGTTACCGGTTCGTGCTTCTTTTGTCGTCAAGCTATATTCTATATTGTCTGTATGCCGCATGAACTTAAAAAATTATAAGTGTTGTCATATAGCTCACTTGGTCTTGTTGGGTCTAAATTGTCACCATAAGGAATAAAAATGATTAATCCTTGTCGTGCTCTTGTCATTAAAACCCGATATGCATTTCTTAAATAGGATTTATCAATTTCACTGTTAATGTCCTTCCATTTAGTTCCTTCAAATGATTGATAATTCCATTCACCATTATTGAAGTAGAAATTGATGTCCCACGCCAAGCATACATAGTCAATTTCCAACCCTTGTATATCAAATTCAGTAGCAACTAACTCTAAATAATGAGATGAACGAACGTCTGTAGCGTCATTTAAAAACCAATCTTCTGCTGTAATTTCATTTTTAACATCAATTCCTAACGGTCTTAATCTTCTACCACCAGAACTGCAAACAAGTCCAATTCGTTCGGTTCCCTTTTTAATCTTCCGTAACCATTCTTTTGCAACATTAAAATCTCTGGTTAGTCGTATAGGAAAAAGGCTATTGATTTCGTTTAAAATAGATTTAGCATGAGTTGCATTCCCATCAATAACTTCATGAACAAAAATTGATATTTTTTCTGAACGGAAAGAACGAACCGAAACTGATAAGTGAAGTTCAGTCTCTGCTTTTCCTTTTTCTTTAAGCCAGTCTTTTAAAGTTTCGTCACTTAGATAGTCATTGTCTGCGGTAATTAGGTTTGAGTAATAAATGTTCCAATTAGGATAATGATTTTTTAAAGCAATTACCCATTCAGAAAGTCCTGCTTCACCGGTATTGATTTCTTGTCCACCACCAACTAAACAAATAATTGTGCAATAATTTTCATGCCTGTTCATTACATCAATTAAAAACTCAGGTTCAGACATATCGAAGTCTTTTCCTTTTGACTTCATAAAGGAAGTTGCCTTCTCTTTTTTCCATGCTCTTTGAGCTTCGTCAAAAACGACTACTTTTTCATCAGGTGCTTTGCTTGAAATTAAATTGTCGTCTCTGAAATGATGAATATTCTGAATAAAGGCGTTAGCCTTTATTGCAGATTTTTTCTTAGTTAGTTTTTCACCATTTTCTTTTGCTTGTTGAACTTCATCTCTTACCAACGCTTCTCTTAAAACATAAACTAAAGGTCCATTTCCAGAAAGGAATACAGCGTTTTCATCTTCATGAGCCTTTCTTCTTTCGTTGGCAATATTAAGACCTGCTAAAGTCTTACCAGCACCAGGGACACCTGTCAAAAAGCAAATTGATTTGGTATTGGTTGTTTTAGATTTTTCAATAATTCGATTAATACACTCAGTCGTTTTTGAAAGGTTTATTGCTCCTGCATCACTTCTTGAAATTTCCGAAACGGAATGTCCCCTGTAAAGCGCTTGCGAAGCTTCAATTATTGTCGGTGTCGGCTTATAGATAGAGTTTTCCCATATTATAGGATTGATTTTTGTTACGTTACTCAGTAAAAGTGTTTGACTTATTATTTGGGTAATATTGTTTTGATTGCATTTTATAGGTTCAAACAGGTTGTCATTTACTTCAAAAACATTTTCAAAATCCGGTGCTTTTGTTGAAACCAAGACTGGAACTATTTTTTCATGGTGACTGCCTTCGTGAAAATTTTGTAAGTCTAAACAGTAGTCAACTGTTTGTTCAATCGCATGCTTTTGGTATTCAGTGTCACCAACTTTAAACTCAACTACAAAAATGAAATCGTCAATTATTAAAACATTGTCAACTCGTTTTCCCATTCTCGGGATAGAGAACTCAAAATAAATCTGTCCATGCTTAAAGCCCGATAGTTGAGATTTGAGAATTTCAATTTGTTTTATCCATGCGTTACGTTGCAAATTCTCAGCAGCAAAATCATGGTTACGGATTAGCTGCCCAAGTATTTTGTCATTATCATCATTCAAGAAGTCCGATATTTTATTTGAGTAGTAACTTCTTGTCATTTATTTTTCGTCTTTATCATGGTTTGTATGTCGTCTTTTAGCATGACCGGTAACGTCCAAGGCTATAGGCAGTGGCGATTTAATGCACTTATCCCTTTGTCCTCGGAAATTTTTTTCAAGGTAGTAATCTTTGTGGAGTCGGTTATCCGCCATTGCCTATAGCCTATGTTATAGGCTTTTCACGTGTTTATTTAAATACTTTGATGATGTCTATTATGTTGGTTATGATGAGAATTAAAAGCAAGCCAACAAAACTAAAATTTACGATCAGTGCAAATATCTTTTTAATATTACTCGGTCCCTTAATTCCTTTGATAGAATAATAACTTCCTACACAACTTATCAGTATTGCACTAACTAATGGAGTAACAACTATTGTAGGGGTATGACTAAATTTGAAGATATACTTAGCAATTAATAGGACGATAGTTATTGCTACCATCGCCAATTCAATAATTGCTAGTCTAAAAGATATTTTTGTGTACATATTTCTGTTTTTTAATAGCCCATAACGTCCAGATTTTGTCGCAGTACAGCCATCCTCTTGAAGCCAAATGTAAGAAGCATTTTTAATATTAATGCTAAGTATGATAAATTGCAACTAATGGCCGTATGGTGACAATATATTGTTCTCATCAATATCCATTTTCCTCTCTGGCAATTTTCCAATAATTCATTTTACTATATTCATTTAGTCTTCTGTCAAGCTCATTTTTACCAAGTTTATCTATTATCCTTTTTTTCAAGTTATGGTCATAATCATTCTTTTCTAATGAATGCCATAGTATAATTATTTGATAATAATATTTATTGGGATTGGAAACCAATTCACTAAAAGCTTTTTCTGTTTTAATGGTTTTATAGTTTCTTAACAGTTTGCAAACTATATTAAAACTTAAGGGATGTCTTTGATTCATCTTTGAGTAGTATATTGCTAAAACATCTTCCTCAAAATTTACATGAGGGAATTTTTCTACACATGCTAAACCATAAAATAACAAACGAGAATTTGGCTTTAAATATTTTTTAATTATTGAAATGTCCTGCTCTTTCTTATATCCAGAAAGGCCCAGTAGTGCAGGTATGTTTCCGTTTATTGCTTTTTCTCTGACTTTTTTATATAAATCTTCCGGGGCATTCAAATTCATTATTCTACAATTTACATTACCTCTCATTTCAAATTGTTCAACTATTTCTAGAGATATACTATCTAAATATTCTGGGTACGTTTTATAATTACCAAGCAACTCATTTCTATTTTCAGCAATATTAAAAACAATATTTCCAACTTCAGTTGGAGGAAATACTATGCAACCAGATTGTTCATTTTCCACCTTACTAGTGTCCCTTACCAAAATATGAAAATATTTTCTATAATCTGAATCTGGCTTTTTTACATAAGTCCAAAATGCATATATTTTTTCTAGGGGATTGCCTTTTAACATTAGATTCAATAATTCAGTTGTTGGTACATTGTCTAATAAACGAAGAACCTCAAGTCCATCTTTACCAGTATCGAAAAATTTTAATGTTCCTATCTTTGCTTTAGCTTCAAAAAACTCAGTAGAATAGTGGTTACAGCTTTGAAGTTGAATTAAAACTAAGAATAGCAATAATAATTTCATTTTAAATTGATGAGAACGTTTCTGAGATTGATGCAGGCAGAGCTTTTTAGACTTCCATCAAGAGCAACAAGCTCAAGCCAAATTTAAAGCTTTTTCATGAATGAATAAGGCTTGCTCTGCTTGAATCAATCTCATGTTATGAGCGGTTTTTGTATTTTTACTTTACTTAAATAGATTTTGATAAACTTCTACATAACGATTATAAATTGAACGTAATTTACGATGTTTGTTTAATTCGTCAAAATTTATAGTTTCGTAATCATTTAAAATAGGATTAAATTTGCGCCATGTTCCAACCTCTATTGACTTTGGAATCCAACATTCTTTTACTACAATACTATCGTAAGGTATATACGTTTCTGGGTCATATAATTTTATTGTATCAACTTTAGAAAATTCTTCGTATATTTTATAATTCCCTTCAATAATAATTAAACCTGAGCTGTCAAATTCAATGTATGATCCGTTTTTTAGAGGTATATTCTTTAAATTAAAAATATTTCCTACATCATCATAAAAATCTTGATCATATGGCTTTATAAAATTGGAAATGGATTTTATTTTCCCATTTTCATAATAATTTATCCAAGTATTTATTTTCTCGTTACAAGCATATGTACCAATTTCTTTTAAGTGATGATTTTTGAACCAAGATATAAAAGCTCCATTTGGCTCTCCTCCACAGTTATTGCAAAGCCCCCAGAAGACTTGTTCAAGCATGTGACCTTCCTGTGAAATTAGGATTTTTTTATTATTGATATAGTAAATTCTATTACTATCTTTATCTATCCAATCAGCTTTGTCTGGAAATTGAATTGTGCTTTGAGAATAGCAACAGTTAATATATAGAATAATAAATATATACTTCATTTTATTTTAATAATCGCTCTTAACGGTTATGTGCTTGCGACGTGCCGCAACTAAACCGGAACCAAAAATAAGAAATAGTTTATAATTATCAGCCAAGAGTGAAAACTAAAATTTTTGACGGCATGATCGCAAGCACCCTGTTAATAGCAGTATT
>WBZT01000674.1_pt1 | contig 26726 bp, 22 predicted proteins | sample 5204241 | NCBI WGS metagenome assembly WBZT01 (sample SAMN12344358, study PRJNA552823) | activated sludge metagenome | biome: Activated sludge suspended growth; feature: Nitrification reactor; material: Wastewater; isolation source: activated sludge from nitrification reactor of wastewater... | reverse complement strand
CATTGGGACCCTCGGCGCGCTCGCGAACCCGCGCCGGATGGATTGACTCAGGCAATCGAGCTTCTAGACTTAGAGCGATAAAATCAAACGGCACCAGGCGTGGCGCTTGCCGCCCTCCGCCCCCGCCGCTGATATCACAACCCCATCCCACCAAAGGAGCAACACGATAATGTCTGAAGCCAAGGTCTATCCAGTACCCGCCGAAGTCGCCGCGCACGCTTGGATCAACAACGATCAATACCTGGAAATGTACAAGCGCTCGGTCGACGATCCGGAAGGGTTCTGGGCGGAACAAGCCCAACAGTTTCTTTCCTGGTACAAGCCCTGGGATAAGGTGCTGGACTGGGATTTCACCAAGGGACATATTCGTTGGTTCGAGGGCGGCAAGCTCAACGTCAGCCATAACTGCCTGGATCGCCATCTGGCAACCCGCAGCGACCAAATCGCCATCATCTGGGAGGGCGACAGCCCCAACGAAGACAAGAAGATCACCTACAAGCAACTGCATGAGGATGTCTGTAAGTTCGCCAATGCCCTGAAGGGCCTGGGCGTCAAGAAAGGTGACCGGGTCTGCATTTACATGCCGATGATCCCCGAAACCGCGGTCGCCATGCTGGCCTGCACCCGCATCGGCGCCATCCACTCCATCGTGTTCGGCGGTTTCTCGCCGGATTCGCTGAAGGACCGCATCGTCGATGCCGAATGCAACGTGGTCATTACTTCCGACGAAGGGCTGCGCGGCGGGCGCCAAGTCCCGATGAAAGCCAACGCGGACAAGGCGTTGCAGAGTACGCCCAGCGTCCAAAAAATGGTGGTGGTCAAGCGCACCGGCGGCAATATTTCCTGGGTCGAAGGCCGCGACGTGTGGTATCATGATGTGATGGCCACCGCATCCGCCGACTGCCCCCCGGAGCAGATGGACGCCGAAGACCCGCTGTTCATCCTGTACACCTCCGGCTCCACCGGCAAGCCCAAGGGCGTGCTGCACACCACCGGCGGCTACCTGCTGCACGCCGCGGCCACCCACAAATATATCTTCGACTACCACGATGGTGACATCTACTGGTGCACCGCCGACGTGGGCTGGGTCACCGGCCATTCCTACATCGTCTACGGTCCCCTGGCCAACGGCGCCACCACCATCATGTTCGAAGGCATCCCGACCTTCCCGGATGCCGGTCGGTTCTGGCAGGTGGTCGACAAGCACCAAGTCAACATTTTCTACACCGCGCCGACCGCCATCCGCTCGCTGATGCGCGAGGGCGAAGGCCCGGTCAAGGCGACCTCGCGCAAGTCGCTGCGCCTGCTGGGTTCCGTGGGCGAGCCGATCAACCCCGAAGCCTGGGAGTGGTACTATCACAACGTCGGCGATAGCCGCTGCCCGATCGTCGACACTTGGTGGCAAACCGAAACCGGCGGCATCCTGATCACCCCGCTGCCAGGCGCCACCGCCCTGAAGCCCGGCTCCGCCACTCGGCCGTTCTTCGGTGTAACCCCGGCCCTGGTGGATGCCGAGGGTCAGTTCCTGGAAGGCGCCACCGACGGCAACCTGGTCATCACTCGGCCATGGCCGGGGATGATGCGCACCGTGTACGGCGATCACCCGCGGTTTATCGAAACCTATTTTTCGATGTACAAGGGTCTGTACTTCACCGGCGACGGCGCGCGCCGCGACGAGGACGGCTACTACTGGATCACCGGCAGAGTGGACGATGTCATCAACGTTTCCGGTCACCGCATGGGCACCGCCGAGGTCGAATCGGCGCTGGTGCTGCATCCGGCGGTCGCCGAAGCAGCGGTGGTCGGCTTCCCGCACGACATCAAGGGGCAGGGTATCTATGCCTACGTCACCCTCAAGATGGGCATCGAACCGACCGAGGCGCTGCGCAAGGAACTGATTGCCCACGTCCGCAAGGAAATCGGTCCGATCGCCTCGCCGGACGCGCTCCAGTGGGCGCCCGGCCTGCCCAAGACCCGCTCCGGCAAGATCATGCGCCGCATTCTGCGCAAGATCGCCGCCAACGAAGTCGATGCGCTGGGCGATACCTCGACCCTGGCCGATCCGAACGTGGTCACCGATCTGGTCGATAACCGCGCGGTGAAGTAACGACCCACCGGGATCACGACAACGATCCCACGGCAACCCCGAACCCGACCGCCTCACCGAGACGGCCGGGTTTTTCTATGGGGTTGCGACGGCCTGGCGCACGCCCGTTTCGCTGATCCAGACATCGATCAGTCGCGCCGGGGTGATGTCAAAATACACATTGCGCACGCTGACGCCGGGCCAGGCCGGCACTTCCAGTTCGGCGGACGCCATCTCCTCCAGTTCCGGCGGCGACTCGTTTTCGGCGCGCTGTTTGAAACTCTCGCAGCAGACATGGAAGGGCACGCCGCATTCGCGCGCCGCCAGCGCCAGCAAAGCGGTCCCAACCTTGTTGATCGCCGAACCGTCGGCCAACAGACTGTCGGCGCCAACCAGCACGCCATCGGCGCGAGCGACGAACAAGCCCATCTGGGCGTCGGTGATGTAAGTCGTCGGCACGTTCCAAGTCGAGAGCCGCTCCACCATCCGCCGCCCCTCGGCCAGTGGCCGCGATTCGGTGACGATCATTCGCAAGTCCTGATCCTTGAGCAAGCGACAGGTTTCGAGCACCGTCGAGCTCAGGCTGTGGGTCATTAAGGTGCGACCAGGGCCGAACCAACGGGCCGCGTGGGCGGCACAGTCGGTCACGGCTTGACGAGACAGGGCAATCAACGCCGCCGCGTGCTCGGCAGCCAGCCGGCGGAGCAGTTCCAGATCCCCGTTGGCGGTACCGATCCGCCCTTGCCAGCGCCGCAGCAAGTTGCCGATCGGTGCCATGCTCGGTCGGATTGCCGCAAGGTCAGCGGCCAAGGCCAGTAAGCGTTGCCGGAATTCGCCATAGTCGGCGGCCGGCAGCGTCTTCGCCGCTTCCGCCAGGATCGCTAGGCAACGGCGGGCCAGCTCGCTGGCGCCGTGGATGCGATCATCGCGAATTTCCGCGATTTCATGGTTGAATTGCGTGTGGTTCATCGTTAAGAATTAGAAGGATAATGAATGAGCGCTGGTCGCTACCAGGACATGACAACGCCGCCCCCCGCCGGCGGCCCGCACTTCCCGATTTCAGCAGGAGACCGGTTATGAGCGATGTTGATCCCATCATCGGCAATTGGTACCGCAACGAGGACACAGACAACGATTTCGAGGTCGTTGCTCTGGACGAAGACGCTCAGACGGTCGAAATCCAGTACTTCGACGGCGAATTGGAAGAGATGGATCTGGATGCCTGGTACGAGCTGCCGTTGGAAATCATCGAAGCGCCGGAAGACTGGTCCGGCCCCTACGATGAAATCGAGTCAGACGACCTGGGCTACGACAAGGACGAAGAGTTCAGCGATGAAAACGACTTGCTCGCCGACCGGGAAGACTGAGCGCCAGCCGCGCCGGCGGTTGGCCTCTGGCGTCACCTGTCCCGTCGCGCGCGGGCAAACGCATCGGCCAAGGCCCCTGGACGATTTTCCGGCGGCGGCTCCTGACGGTCGCGACCGCCGGAGCGGTCCTTGCGCGGCCGGTTCCGCTCGCGGGCGGCGGGCGGCGCGGCGGCGGGCGGCGGGCGATCCTGCCCACCGGCAAGCGGTTGACTCAAGCGCAAGGTCAGGGCAATACGCCGCCGCTCCAGGTCCACCTCCAATACCTTGACCTTCACCACCTGACCGGCCTTGACCACCTCACGAGGGTCTTTCACAAAGCGATCCGCCAGCGCCGACACATGCGCCAATCCGTCCTGATGCACGCCAATGTCGATGAACGCACCGAAGTTGGCGACATTGGTCACCACCCCTTCCAGCACCATTCCTGGCCGTAAATCAGCCAGATGCTCCACACCCTCCTGAAATGCGGCGGTCTTGAATTCGGGCCGGGGATCGCGCCCCGGCTTTTCCAGTTCCGCCAGAATGTCACGCACGGTCGGCAAACCAAATCGCTCGTCGGTGAAACGAGTCGGCTCCAGCGTCTTGAGAAAGGCGGTGTTGCCCAATACCTCGTGCAAGCCACGCCCGCTGCCGGCGAGGATGCGCTCGACCAGCGGATAGGCTTCCGGGTGGACGGCGGAACGATCCAGTGGGTTGTCGCCATTGAGAATGCGCAGGAATCCGGCCGCCTGTTCGAAGGTCTTCTCGCCTAAGCGGGAAATGTTCAATAACTGTTCCCGCCGTCGGAACGGGCCGTTGGCGTCGCGATGCTCGACGATGTTGCGGGCCAGCGTCGCGTTCAACCCGGCCACCCGCGCCAGCAACGGCACCGAGGCGGTATTCACGTCCACCCCAACTGCATTGACACAATCTTCGACCACCGCATCCAGGGTCCGTGCCAACCGGGTTTGTCCGACATCGTGTTGATACTGGCCCACGCCAATGGCTTTCGGTTCGATCTTGACCAGCTCCGCCAATGGGTCTTGCAGGCGGCGGGCGATAGACACTGCCCCGCGCAGCGACACGTCCACCTCGGGAAACTCCCGTGCCGCTAGTTCCGAAGCGGAATAGACCGAAGCCCCGGCTTCCGACACCACCAGCTTTTGCAAGCGCAGCTCGGGATGGCACTGCATCAACTCGGTCGCCAGCCGATCGGTTTCGCGCGAGGCGGTGCCGTTACCGATACTGAGCAACTCCACATAATGCCGGCGGCACAGTTCGGCCAGCGTGTGCAAGCTCTCGTCCCACTGCTTGCGTGGGGCATGAGGATAAATGGTTGCGGTATCCACCAATTTGCCGGTGACGTCCACCACCGCCACCTTGACGCCGGTGCGTAGTCCGGGGTCCAGCCCCAAGGTCGGCCGGGCACCGGCCGGCGCGGCCAGCAGCAGATCGCGCAAATTACTGGCAAACACCCGGATCGCCTCTTCCTCGGCGGCTTCGCGCATACGCTGCTTCAGTTCGGTCTCCAGATGCGACAACAACTTGACCTTCCAGGCCCAACGCGCGGTTTCCCGCAACCACCCATCGGCCGGTCGCCCTTCGTCGCGAATGCCGAACCGGACGGCGACCCGCCGCTCGCCGGGGTCGGATCCAGGGGTTTCGGGATCACCGATTTCCAGCGTCATCTGCAATATCCCTTCATTGCGGCCCCGGAACAATGCCAGGGCACGATGGGAAGGAACCTGCCGGAGCGCTTCCCGGTAGTCGAAGTAGTCGCGAAACTTGGCCCCTTCCTCGGCCTTACCCTCGATCAGTTGCGAATGCAGCACCGCGTTGTCCCACAGGTACTCGCGCAACTCCGCCAGCAATTCGGCGTTCTCGGCAAACTCTTCCATCAGAATCTGTCGCGCCCCATCCAGCGCCGCCTTTACATCGGCCACGCCACGCTCGGCGTCCACGAAACCGGCGGCGACCCGTTCGGGCGTCTGCGTGGGATCGGCCAGCAGGCCGTGAGCCAACGGCGTCAGTCCGGCCTCGCGGGCGATCTGCGCCTTGGTGCGGCGCTTGGGCTTGTAGGGTAGATAAAGGTCTTCCAGCCGAGTCTTGGTGTCGGCGGCGAGGAGAGCGGCTTCCAGATCGGCGCTCAACTGACCCTGCTCGCGGATGCTGGCGAGGATGACGCCGCGCCGCTCTTCCAACTCGCGCAGGTAGCCGAGCCGCTCCTCCAGCAGGCGCAGTTGAGTGTCGTCCAGTCCACCGGTGACTTCCTTGCGGTAGCGAGCGACGAAAGGCACGGTGGCACCACCATCCAGCAGGTTGACGGCGGCTTCGATCTGGCTTTCCCGAACGGCGAGTTCACGGGCGAGAGTGGCGACAAGGGTCATGGGGACGAATCGTTGGCTCTGTGTTGTGGGAGGCGAAGCACTTGTAAGGCATTGCCGCTCTGCTTTCAATCCTTCGCTTTGCCGTGGATTCTCTCCGCAGCCTCGCGGGCATCGCGCAAGAGCCGGTCTATTTCGAGCGGCACTCCAAAATCCACCCCAAACCCCATCCCGAATCGATGCACTACAGAGGGGCAAGCTCTGTCACCAACGGCGGATTTAAGAAACATTTTGGGTCAAAATATATATTTTTCGTTCTATTCTGTGTTGGCGAGCGCATCGAAATGGGGCCATAGCTGTCAGCCTCGGAGCGTCGCGACGCAACAAAAACATGACGACAACCTCGTGAGGAGAAGCGAATGACCAATGACGAACGAATGCAAGCAGCTTACAAAAAACAGTGTCGAACGACACTGATCGCTTTTGTGGTAATCACCTTGATGACCCATATTTTCCCGATGTATTTCCTATTCCCCAATCTGAACAAGATAACGATCTTTGGGTTTCCGGCTGACTACTGGCTAACCATCGTCATCGGCTGGCTGGTGCTCATCCCGGTGTTCTGGATCTACATCCAGATCAGCGAGAAGGTCGACCAGGAAATCAACGACTCCAGCAGTGGAGCGGCGGACGGGACATCGGGAGGCAACTCATGAGCCGGCTTCTAGCACTGATTGCCCTGTTCCTGCCCGCGCTGGCCCTGGCGCAGGCCGAGGAACCCAAGTACTACGTCTTCGAGCCATCAAGCGCCGTCTCGACGCTCGGCATTCTCTACACCCTGTTGATGATGGGGTCCTTCCTCTACGTCGGCTGGATGTCGAAACGGCGGGTGACGTCCAGCGACGATTACTTTGCCGCTGGACGCAGTTTCGGTGGTGTCTCGAACGGCTTGGCCATGAGCTCCAACTACATGAGCCTCGCCACCTTCCTGGGCTTCACCGCCTTGCTGTGGAAGATGCAGTACTACGTAGTGGCGCTGGTTCTCAGCTTCACCGGTGGTTTCGTGCTGATTTCGATTGCGTTGGCACCCGCGCTGCGCCGTTGGGGTAAATATACCAGTATGCAATTCATCGGCGAGCGCTTCGGGCAGACCGCCAAGGTCGTCGCGGTGATCTGCATGATCTTCCTGGCCCAGCTCTATCTGATCGGTCAGATGAAAGGCGTCGGCAACGTCTTCCAGGTCATGTTCCATTGGGACTACACCACCGGCCTGATCGTCGGCGGCCTGGTGGTCACCGGTTACGTCACCATTGGCGGCATGTACGGCCTGTCCTATAACCAAACCTTGCAGGCGATCATCATGCTGATCGCGCTGTATGTGCCGGCGACCATCATTCTGCTGAAGCTCGGCGCGGGTCCAGCCAGCTTCTTCCCACCGTTTGGCTACGGCGAACTGGTGCCGCAGATGAACGAGGTCATGGCGTCCTATTTCAATCCGTTCCTCACCGTGAACGGCACCGTGCCGATGAGTTTCAAGTTCTACTTCGGTGTGTTCTTCTCGATCGCCTGCGGCACCATGGGTTTGCCGCATATCGCCATGCGCTACTTCACGGCACCGTCGATCCGCGACGCCAAGATGTCCACCTTGTGGGGGACTTTCTTCATCGGTCTGGTGTTCTTCACCACCTTCGCCATCGGTTTCGCCGCCAAGCTCTATACCGTGAATGAGTTGAACGCCCAAGGTCTGCAAATCCAGGCGAAAGAAGCGGATTTGCTGATCGTGGTGATGAGTCAGGCGTTGACGCCGGGCTGGGTGGCGGCATTGCCAGTGGCCGGCGCGTTGGCGGCGGGTTTTTCGACCATCGCCGGTTTGCTGATGGTGATCGGCACCGGTCTGGGCAGCGATATCTACTCGACCATCAATCCAAATGCCGCTGACCAGAGCAAGGTCAAGATGGGCTACATCTTCACCGCACTGGGTGGCTTGGCGACCATCGGTCTGGCCCTGAATCCACCGGACTTCCTGTTGACCAGCGTGATTTGGGCCTTCGTGGTAGCGGCTTCGACCTTCACCCCGGTGCTGATTCTCGGCATCTGGTGGAAGGGGGCCAACAAGCCCGGCGCCATCGCCGGCTTGCTGGTCGGCGGCATCCTGTCCGGCATTCTGTTTTTCAGCAAGGGCAAGCTGGGTGGTTTCACGCTGATCGATGCCGGACCGATCGTGCACTTGATCACCGGTATCTTCACCATGTCGGCGGCCTGGTTCACCATCGTCATCGTCAGCCTGCTGACCGGTGGCGAAAAGAACGAGAAGATATTGCGTGAGATCGACCGTATCCACGGTTGGCAGAACTACGATCCCAGACGCTATAGCAGTAATACCTTCGCGTTGGTGACTGCTGCCTTTGCCTTGGCGCTGATGATCTGGTCGGCGATGCCCGATCCGACCTACGCCAAGAAACCAGAGGCGCCGACAGCTCCGGCTCCGGCGGCAACAACGGCTCCGGCTCCGGCGGCAACGGCTCCGGCTCCGGCGGCGGATACCGCAACCAAAGCCGCGACCGAGGCCACCGAAGCCGTCAAGGCAGCCGCAGACACGGCGGCGGATACCGCGACCACAGCCGCGACCGAGGCCACCGAGGCTGTAAAAGCGGCTGCAGACACGGCGGCGGATACCGCAGCCAAAGCCGCGACCGAGGCCACCGAGGCTGTAAAAGCGGCTGCAGACACGGCGGCGGATACCGCGACCACAGCCGCGACCGAGGCCACTGAAGCCGTCAAGGCAGCCACGGATACGGCAACGGAAACCCCAGCGGCGGAACCAGCTCCGGCGACCGAAGAACCGGCCCCGGCTGCTCAGCCCGCTTCGGGTCAGCAGTAGCTCTTCTCCGAAGCTCCCCTCCCCCCTCGTGGGGGAGATTTGGGATGAGGGGTGAAAGCCGCCCCGCATCCCTACCTTCCTCCGCAAGAAGGGAAGGCGCTTAACGCTTAAAGAGCCCAAGCTAATCATCATGCCTATTTTCGATATTTTTCTCCTGCGGCCACAGGCGGCCATTCACGCTTGCGAAAACCGGCGCGCGCCATTATGGATCAGCGCCTTCATCTTTCTGATCGGCGCGATCTACGGCGTGCTGGTCGCTCTGCTTCAACGCGGCTTCGGTGGCGAACTGCAAGGCATTCCGGTTGCCGATATTCCATTCTGGGTTCTGATGCTGGGCAATATTCTGCCGGGCGTTCTGATCACGATCATGATCCACATTGGCATCATGCTGGTGGCTTGGCTGATGGCCAAGGCGTTGGGTGGTCCAGGTGAACTGGGTCTGCTTTATCGAGCGGGCGGCTATCTATTGCCATTGAGCTTACCGGCACTACCAGCCGTGGCGTTCACGGTCGCCACGACGACGACCACCGCACACTCGGCGGGATCGATGCCCATGCTTTATCAGGTACTGGCCATTTGCGGCGCGACTCTGTTTCTTGCCGGTCTCTACCAGATGTTTCGCGTCACGCAGAACCTCCCATCGGTCCGCGCCCTGTTTGCGGTTGCCCTGTTTGCGGCCTTCTCGGTTTCGATCCTGAGTCTAGCCTGATAACCTCACCCGCTCATTCACACGCATTCAGCGATTGCGGAGGTAGCGGGTGCGATCTCAAACGGCGATCTTCAGCAAACTGGTTCGCGACTTCATGCGCGACCGTCCGCCAACCGTGTCACCCGGCACACCCTGCGCCGAAGCCATTCAGCACATGTTCGGCGATCATGCCTCCAGTGTCGTCGTGATCGACGCCCACGGGCGTTTACTGGGTATTCTGACCGAGCAGGATGTGACTCGCCGCATCGCTTTTCAGATTCCTCCCGAAACGCCGGTCGAACAGATCATGACCCGCCGAGTGCTAACCATTCCCGCCGGCGAGTATCTCTATCACGCCATCGGACGAATGCGGCGCTACAACCTTCGTCATCTACCGGTTCTGGACGAAAACCGCGTCGTGATCGGTATTCTCGATCTGTACGACGCCTTGTCGGCGGCGTCCGAACAAATGATGCAGCAAATCGACTTGATCACGCACGAAGGCACGCTCGACGGTCTTAAGCAGGTCAAGACGGCACAAGTCGAACTGGCCGCCGAATTGTTGGACGATGGCTTGCCCGCGCCCGAGATACAGGCGCTGCTGACCCATATCAATAACGACATTTACCGGCGCGTCACCGACATGTGCATCGCCAGCCTGGCTGCCGAAGGTTGGGGACAACCGCCAGTCGATTTCTCGGTCATCGTGATGGGTTCGGGTGGGCGTGGCGAGAATTTCATCGGTCCCGACCAGGACAATGGTTTCATCATCGAGGACTATCCGGATGATGAACATAACCGCATCGACGGCTATTTCATGGAATTGGCCAGTCGGCTGGTGACCACGCTCGATACCGTCGGCTTGCCACTCTGCCGTGGTTACTGCATGGCGATCAATCCGATGTGGCGCAAGACCCTGTCGCAGTGGTTCCGACAACTGGATACCTGGGGAAGTAAGCGTAATCGGATGGCCCTCCGATTGTCGGACATCTTTTTCGATTTCCAGCCGGTGTGGGGACACAATACCGAGTTGGCTCGTCGCCTGCGTGGCCATGTCACGAAGATGCTGCGCGAGGATCGGGCATTTTTACGGGCGATGTACGATGAGACCAGCGATCATAATGTGGGCCTGGGTCTGTTCGGCGGCTTCGTCACCGAAAAGGAAAATCCCTACTATCGGGGTCAGATCAATCTCAAGCACCATGCGCTTTTGCCCCTGATCGAAGGCGCGCGGCTGTTCAGTCTGCGTGAGGGCGTGGAACAAACCGGGACACTGGCCCGGATCGACACCCTGCACGAACGGGGTATCCTCAACGCCAACGAGCGCGAGGACCTCAAGGGCGCGTTCGTCCAAATCACCAATCTGTTGCTGGGTCAGCAGATCGCTGATTTCCGCATCGGCCGAAAAGTAACCTATTTTATACACCCGGACAGTCTATCGAAACGGGTCAAGGAACACCTGGCGGCCGCGATGAAGGCCATTGACCGGTTGCGTGACCGGGTCCGCGCCGAATTGACCGGCAACCTGTCCTGATCGGCGCCAAGCCGACGTCGTGCACAAACAACGACACTCAACGAATCCATGAAACTGCGACTTGTCTTTGCGCTGGTATTCATCGCCATCGCCCTTACCGCGCTGGCGACGGTCACGGTCTCGCTGTGGCTGGCGTTCGCCGAACTGATCCGAGGCGGCAAGTTGGCAGCGAACTTCGAACCCTGGAGCTATCTGATGCATTACGCGGCTGTTGCCGGGTTCTTCCTGGTCGCCGCGATCGCCGCCGCCTGGTTTTTTTGCGATCAACTGGTAGCGGCGCCGCTGACTAGCCTGACTCGCGGCTTGTTCACCACCCTGCGCGCCAACCCCGATCATGAAATCCAATACGCCGGGCCGAATCAGCTGGGACCGTTGTTTCAGGCCGTCAACGAACTGACCCGGCGTCTCGCCGCCCACCACCGCGAATTGCTCCAGGCCATGACCACCGCCACCGCGAGAGTCGAGGAGCAGAAAAGCCGGCTGGAAGCCATCCTGATGGACTTGCAGGAAGGCGTGGTGGTCTGCAACCTCAACAATCAGGTGCTGCTTTACAACCAACTGGCGCTAAAAATCCTGCACGTCACCGGCGCGCTCGGGCTCGGCCGCTCGCTGTTCACCATGGTCACCCGCGACCCGATTTCCAACGCCTTCCGACGCCTGCGCCTGCGCGTGGCCGAAGGTCGCCACCACCAGCACCCGATGGGCATCACCACTCGTCTGGTCTGTGCCACTACCGATGGCCAACATACCCTGCACGCCCAGATGACCCTAATCCTTGGCACCGAGGAATCACCCACCGGCTATGTCATTACCTTCAACGACATCACCGAGGAACTGGCGGCGCTGGGCAAGCGCGACCGATTGCTGCGCGAAGCCACCGAAGGTCTGCGGGCGCCGATCGCCAACCTGCGCGCGGCGGCGGAGATGCAGGCCGTCAATCCCGACATGGATATGGCCGCGCATCGCACCTTCGACGAGGTGGTATTCAAGGAAAGTACCGCGCTGAGCGAGACGGTGAACCGCCTGTGCCGCGAGTATCGTGATGTGATCACCGGCTACTGGCCAATGACCGATGACTTGTCCGCCACCTTGTTGGAACTGGTCGCGCAACGCTTGAAGGAAACCTCGGATATCGCGGTCACCGTGGTCCACCTGCCGCAGTGGCTGCACGGTGACAGCCATTCGGTCATTTTATTGAACGAATATCTGATTCGCCGTATCAGCGCCCAGACCGGCGGCAAGATCTTCGACATCGGCGCCGAGGCTGGACCCCGCCAGATCTATATCGACATCGTCTGGCGCGGCGATCCGCTACCGGCGGCCGTGCTTGATGGTTGGCTCGACGCCGGACTGCCCGGCGCCCCGGGCGGACTCACCGCGCGCGACGTGCTCGACCATCACCAAAGCGAGATCTGGAGCGACCGCCCCGACGATGGCTTGGCCCGGGTGCGGGTACCGATGCTGGCGGCGCGTGGCGCGCACATGACCAGCGAACTACCGCCACGACCGGAATTTTACGATTTCAGCCTGCTGCAAGCGCCGCCGGGCGGCGATCTGGCCGAACGGCCGCTCAAGTCGCTCGACTACGTGGTGTTCGACCTGGAAACCACCGGGCTCAAACCCTCGGAGGGTGACGAAATTGTCTCCATCGCCGGGGTACGCATCGTCAACGGCCGCATTCTCACCGGCGAAACCTTCGATCGCCTGGTCGACCCCGGCCGCCCCATCCCCAGGGAGTCCACCCGCTTCCACGGCATCACCGACGACATGGTGCGGGGCAAGCCGCCCGCGTATCTGGTGCTACCTCAGTTTCGCCAGTTCGTCGGCGACGCCGTGCTGATTGCGCACAACGCCGCGTTCGACCTGAGGTTTCTTCAATTGAAGGAGGCGGAAAGCGGCGTCACCTTCGATAACCCGGTGCTCGACACCTTGCTGCTGTCGGTATTCCTGCACGACCACGCGCTGGAGCACAGCCTAGACGCCATTGCCGAACGCTTCGGAGTACGGGTGTCGGCCCGCCACACCGCGCTGGGCGATGCCCTGGTCACCGCCGGAGTCTTCGTACGCATGCTGGAGCTGCTGAAAGACATGGAAATCACGACTCTGGGGCAGGCGATCGCCGCCGCCTCGACCATCGTCGAGGTACGGGCGCGACAGCGGCAACTCTGGCAATTTTAATCAAAACGCCATTCCACCCACGGCAATTCCACGGCACCACCGACCCCTGAAAAACCGGAGGGGAAAACCAGCCGGTCTTCCCCTCCGTTATTCTCAAAACCTGGAAAATTTCAGAGCAGCGGTTCTTCCGCCACCAACAAACCATCCTCGTCGGCGTAGAGGTAGTGATTAGGCAGGAAAGTCACGCCGGCAAAGCGCACCGGAATATCCCGCTCGCCGATGCCGCGCTTGACGCTCTTAAGCGGGTGCACACCCAACGCCTTGACGCCAATGCCGATTTCGGCGATGGCGGCGGAATCGCGGATGCCGCCGTTCACCACCACGCCGGCCCAGTCGTTCTCCTCGGCCAGTTCGGCGAGCTGGTCGCCCAACAGCGCGCAGCGCATCGAGCCGCCGCCGTCCACCACCAGCACCCGGCCTTCGCCCGGCTCTTCCAGCGCGGCGCGAACCAGGGAATTATCCTCAAACACCTTCAGGGTCACGATGGGACCGCAGAACATCACCTCGCCACCGTAATCGCCGAAAATCGGCTCGGCGATTTGCAGGCGATCAGAAAATTCATCGCACAGGTCGGTCGTCTTGAAATCCATGGGGGCTACTCTCGCGGCTTGGGGACAGGAATCTTGAAGTTTACCCTACTTATTTTACGCCTTAACGGCTGGTGATCTTCAACTCGATGCGGCGGTTGCGACGATACGCCTCCGGGTTGTCCGCCGGATCGATCGGGTGATATTCCGCCATGCCGACCGCCGCCAATCGCTGTGGTGGAACGCCCTGCTGGATCAGATAGTTCACCACTTCCTGCGCGCGCGCGGTGGACAGCTCCCAGTTGGAGGGAAAACGACCGCGAATCGGCACCCGGTCGGTGTGGCCCTGCACTTCGATGATCACCGGCAAATCCGGCGGCAGGCGGGCGGCCAATTGCTGGTAGACCATGGCGAATTTGTCCAGATCGCCGCGCCCCCCCGGCGACAGCGTGGCCTCGCCGGAAGGGAACAGCACTTCGGACTGAAACACGAAGCGGTCGCCCACCACCTTGATGTCAGGGTTGCCGGCGAAGACCTCGCGCAACCGGCCGAAGAAATCGCTGGCGTATTTCTCCAATTCCTCGACCCGTTCCAGCAACCGCTTCTTGAGAGCGCTGTCCAGCGCCTCGATCCGACCCTTCTGCTGGACGATGACGGCGTCGCGTTGCGCCAGTTCGTCCTGGTTGGCCGCCAGGGCTTGATTGAGCCGTTCCAGTTCGTTGGCCAGGCGTTCGGCCCGAGCGCTGAGTAGCGCCGCCAACTCCTGGGCACCGGTGGCGGCCTCTTCCGCCTTATTTTTATCGACGCTCAGCGCCGACTGCGCCATTCGCACCGCCGCCAGTTCGTTGCGCAGTTGCGCCAACAACGCGTCCCGTTCGCCGACCGTGCTTTCCAGACCCTGGATTCTCCCGCGTAGGCGCTTCGCTTCCTGTTCGGCATCGCCGGCCAAGCCCTCCAGATGCTCGACGATCCGTTGCAACTGGCCGATGGCGGTATCTTTACCCATCATCTCGCGGCCGATCAGTACTTCACTGACCACGAACACCGTGATCAGGAAGATCAACACCATCACCAGTCCGCCCAACGCATCGGTGAAGGCGGGCCAGATGTTGATGTCACCGAGCGCATCACGCCGGCGGGGCATGGGCGTCCCCGTCTCGGTGTGCGGTAGTTCCCGGCTGCTGCGCCAGCAGGCGGGCGATGGTGCGTAATTCGTGCCGCAAATCGGCGGTGCGGTCGTTTTCGATGTCCCGCAGGGCCGCTTGCAAGGACTCGATCCGTTCGCCCAGGCTGGCGATCTGCTCCGCGACCCGGGTGATGCCCTCGCCGCGATTGGCCAGATATTCGGTGGTCGCCGCCACCCGCTCCAGCCGGTCGGTGGTCGCTTGCAACAAGGCCGCCAGATGGCGTGGCGAAATGGTTTCGGTACTGGCGGTGACCGTGACCACCGGCTGCCACAGCGGCACTAGATCGCTGACCACCAACGCCTCCAGTTGAGCATGATGATGGTTCTGGGCATGGAGCAGTTGCAATTCCAGAAAGCTCAACGCCAGCGCCGCCAGCAGGCCGAACATCGAGGACGAGAACGAGGTACCCATGCCGCCCAGCGGCGCGGCCAGCCGATCCTTGAAGCTGGCGATCAACGCCATGGTGTCGGCCGCCTTCTCGGTGGACAGACCGCCGATCACATCGCGCACCCCGGCGATGGTCAGCAGCAGACCGTAGAAGGTGCCGATCAGACCCAGCAGCACCAACGCTCCGACCAGATAACGCACCAGCGCCCGCTGATCGTCGCCCCGAGTGGCCAGCGAATCCAACAGATACGGCAAGGTCGCGGCGGCGTCGCCGTGACTGACGACCCGATGGATCTTGCGCAGAAAATCGCCCACTCCACGACCGATATTTTCCAATAGCGCTTCGCTGGCTTCGGCATGGGACCACTCCTGGCGGCGGGCTTTCAAGGCCATCGTGGCGGCTCGTTCGGCGGCGCGGACTTCCCACAGCGTGTCCACCAGCGCCTTGAAGGTGAAGAACACCCCGAACAGAAAAACCGCCGCGACGGTGCCGTTCAGATAAGGATTGGTCATGAAGGCGGCGGCCAGCGGACGCTGGAAAAATACCCCCAGCGCCACCAGCGCGATCAGAAACAGCAGGGAACGAAGCAGATAACGGCTGGCACCCCGGGCGGAGCGCCGATCGGACAGGGTCATGGGCATCGGCTATCCATCATCTCCCGAACAAGGGAGCGCACTCTACATGAATCGAACAAACGAAGGATATGATCACTGGACACGGCCACGGTTGCTAAGCCTGGAAGCCCTGGTCCCAACGGCCAGCGAAGGCGATCCGATCGAGCGGCTTGCGCGTTCTTGGCGCCAGTTCCCGTTCGCGCAACGCGTCCGGCAGACCGTCGGCGGGCGCCGGATGACCAACCGCGATCATCGCCATGCAGGTGTGATCGGCGGGGATGGCGAACGCTGCCTTGGCCTTATCGGCATCGAATCCGCCCATCTGGTGCGCCACCAAACCCAGCGCCGTGGCTTGCAAGCAGAGATTCTCGCTGGCGGCGCCGGTGTCGTGCTGTGCCCAACGGTTCGGCGCGTCGTTGTGACCGAATCTCGGCGTTGCCACCGATAGCAGCAATACCGGTGCATTCTTGACCCAGCCTCGGTTGCCTTCGGCCAGACATTCGAACGCGCTTTGCCAACCAGCGGCATCGTGAAACCGATCCCAGACCAGATAACGCCACGGTTCGTCGCCGAAGCAGGATGGCGCCCAGCGCGCCGCTTCCAGCAACGCCAGCAGATGCTCGCGGCTGACCGGCTGGTCGGCGGCGATGGCGCGCGGGCTCCAGCGGCGGGCGATGAGGTCGGCAATGGGTTGCTGGGTGATGGCGGGTTTGTCGAGCATGATGGAGAATCTCCCGGTTATTGGGTATTGCGAAACTGTATAAGAGACCACGGCGATCCGAAAAAAGCGAAAATAGCGGTGTATTTTTCTTGCGAATCCTTTATTCCATCCACACACGGGGATCTGCCATGTCTTACCTGCAGGAAATCAACGACTATCTCAACCGTTACGTCCCGCTGTTTCAGGCCATGCAGGCGCGCTTGGAACGCTGTGACGAAACCGGGCTGGCGATCGCCGCGCCGCTGGCGCCGAACATCAACGACAAAGGAATTGCCTTTGGCGGTTCGATGGCGGCGCTCGCCGCGCTCACCGGCTGGGCGTTGACCCGCTCCACCCTGGACCAGCACGGCGAAAGCGCCGAGATCGTGATCACCGACAGCACCTTGAAGTTCCTGAAACCGCTGCGGGAAGACATCCTGACGGAATGTACCCGGCCGGACCTGGCCACCACCGAAAAATTCCTGCAAAGCCTCCGTCAGCGCGGCAAGGCCCGCTGGGCGGTCGACGTGATCATCCGTTCCGGTGGTGAAGCGGTGATGACCTTCAGCGGACAATATGGCGCCTACCGACCCGAAAAAGCGGCTTGAATCACCCTGGCGGCGGGAAACGGCATGATCGGCGATGTCTTCATCCAGGATGGCCCGCGCGGGCTGCGGTTCACCGTGCCGGCGCGGGTGGTGGTCGCCATGCGACCGGATGAAGTCGTCCCGGCGTTGCAAGCGGTCGAAACGGCCATCGACCAGCACGGCCTGACCGCCGCCGGCTTCATCGCCTATGAAGCCGGCGCCGCGTATGGCCTGGCTGTCCATGCTCCGCTGTCGGACCTGCCGCTGCTTTGGTTTGGGCTGTATGAACGCGTGGATATCCTCGACGATTGGAAGGCGCCATCGACCGATTCGCCGTCCTCCTCTTCCTACACGGCGGGTCCCTGGCAACCCACCCTCGACCGCGCCGCCCACACAACGGTCGTTCGCCGCATCAAGGATTACCTCGCTCACGGTCACAGCTATCAGGTCAACCATACCTTTCCGCTCCAGGCCACGTTCGCGGGCGATCCGTGGCCATTCTTCGTCGATCTGGCGACAGCGCAACAGGGAGAGCACGCCGCGTTTATCGATATCGGCCGGTTCGCGGTCTGCTCGGCCTCACCGGAACTGTTCTTCCAACTGGACGACGAGCGCTTGATCACGCGGCCGATGAAGGGCACGGCGGCGCGCGGGCGCACCTTGGCGGAAGACGACGCGCGGATGGCCGATCTACGGCAGTCCATCAAAAACCGGGCCGAAAACCTGATGATCGTGGATATGCTGCGCAACGATCTGGGTCGGGTAGCCGAAACCGGCAGCGTGGCCGTGCCCCGCTTGTTCGCGGTCGAACGTTACCCCACCCTGTTGCAAATGACCTCCACCGTCACCGCTCGCACCCGAGTCTCGGTGGTGGAAATTCTGGCCAGTCTGTTTCCCTGTGCCTCGATCACCGGCGCCCCCAAGGTACGCACCATGCAAATCATTCGGGAACTGGAATCGCAACCACGCGGCGTGTACACCGGCGCCATCGGCTGGATCGGCCCGCGGCGGCGGCGGGCGAGCTTCAATGTGGCCATCCGCACGGCGCTGGTCGACCGGGAGCTAGGGCGGGCAAGTTACGGCGTGGGCGGCGGCGTGGTCTGGGATTCCGATGCCGGCGACGAGTACACGGAATGTCTGCTCAAGGCCCGCGTGCTGGCCACGCGGCAACCGCCGTTTCAGTTGCTGGAATCGCTGCTATGGGAACCGGATAGCGGCTATTTCCTGCTGGAAGCACATCTGGCGCGGCTGGCGGCTACCGCGACCTACTTTAGCGTCCCATTCGACCGACCCGCCATCGCGACCCGGCTGAGCGAACTGGCAACGACCTTGAACGCGGCGCACAAGATCCGGCTCCTGCTCGGCCGGGATGGCGCGGTCACGCTGGAGGCGATCCCGCTGACACGGGAGATATCTCCGCCACCGGTGCGGATCGGTCTGGCCCAGGCACCCGTCGATTCCCATGAGGTCTGGCTGTATCACAAAACCACCCGGCGCGAGATATACGACGTTGCTCGCGCGTCGCGGCCGGATTGCGACGAAGTGATTCTCTGGAACGAACGCGGCGAGTTGACCGAAACCAGCACGGCGAATCTGGTGCTGGACCTGGACGGCGAACGATTCACCCCACCGGTGACCAGCGGTCTATTGGCGGGCACGTTTCGTGACTGCTTGCTGGCCACCGGCCACATCCGGGAGCGTATTTTGACCTCGGACGATTTGCGGGTGGCCCGGCATATTTATTTGGTCAACTCGGTGCGCAAATGGCGAACGGCCATATTAGTTGGCTGAATTTCTTCATGGATTACATCCAAGCGATGACGCTTACCAAGAGCGGACTCGCACCAGCCACCGGATCGGCATCGCGCTAGAATGGCGGTCGCGGCACAGGTTTGCCGACCCGGAGATTTGCCATGGTTACCTTTGACCTACCCGGCTTCATCACCACGTTTCTGGCCGTGATGGCGGCTTTGTTCGTTTTCGCCATCGGTGTCGGCGTTCTACTGGTCGTCACGCTTTACATCATCGATATCACCCAGACTCAACATGCCATTCGTCGCAATTTCCCGGTGATTGGGCGATTGCGCTACCGGTTGGAACATTTGGGCGTATTCTTCCGTCAGTATTTCTCCGCCATGGATCGGGAGGAGATGCCGTTCAATCGGGCACAACGCGCCTGGGTTTATCGGGCGGCGAAGAATCTGGACAACACACAGCCGTTCGGTTCCACCCGCGACCTGCGACCACCGGGTACGGTGCTATTCACCAACGCCGCGTTTCCAGCACTCGACACCGAACCCACATCGGTCGAACCGCTGACCATCGGCCCGGATTGCCCCCAGCCGTATGCGGCACCCAGCTTTTTCAACATCTCCGCCATGAGCTACGGCGCGATTTCGCAACCAGCGGTACGCGCACTGTCGAGAGGGGCGCGACAGGCCGGTTGCTGGCTCAACACCGGTGAGGGCGGTTTGTCCCCGTACCATCTGGAAGGCGGCGCCGACCTGGTGTTCCAGATCGGCACCGCGAAATACGGAGTGTGCGGCCAAGGGGGTGCTCTGGACGACGATAAACTGCGCGCGGTGGCCGCCCATTCCCAGGTGCGCCTGTTCGAGATCAAGCTGAGCCAAGGGGCGAAACCGGGCAAGGGCGGCATCCTGCCCGCGATCAAGGTCACGCCGGAAATCGCCGCCATTCGCGGCATCCCGGTCGGCCGGGATTCGCGCAGTCCCAATCGTCATCCCGACATCGCCGACGCGGCGGCGCTACTGGATTTCGTCGCTCGGGTTCGCGCTATCACCGGCAAGCCCACCGGCTTCAAGCTGGTGATCGGTGATCCGCGCTGGTTCGACGACCTGTGCCAGACGATCCTCCGTCGAGGACTTGCCAGCGCGCCCGATTTCGTCACCGTGGACAGCGCCGACGGTGGCACCGGCGCGGCGCCGATGAGTTTGCTCGATTACGTGGGCTTGCCGATCCAGGAAAGCCTGCCGCTGGTGGTGGACAAGCTGAGCGAATACGGTTTGCGCGAACGCATCCGGGTGATCGCTTCCGGCAAGCTGATTAATCCCGGCGAAGTGGCTTGGGCGCTGTGCGTGGGCGCCGATTTCGTGAATTCGGCGCGCGGTTTCCTGTTCGCGCTGGGCTGTATTCAGTCCATGCAGTGCGACAAGAACACCTGCCCGGCCGGGATCACAACTCACAATCCTCGGTTGCAACGCGGGCTGGACCCGACGGACAAGGCCGAACGGGTACGGCATTACGCGGAGAACTTGCGCCGCGAGGTGGAAATCATCGCCCACGCCTGCGGTGCGGCGAACCCCCGGCAACTACGGCGTGAGCACTGTCGAATCGTAGTCGGTCCCGGCCGCTCGGTACCGCTGAACGAGCTCTATCGCCCGGCGCCAGCTCGGCGGTTAGACGCCGCTTGAACCGCTTCGTCCCCAAAATCAACCTCTTTTTGCCAAAGAGGGCACAATCTCACGCTCATATCCTTGCCCGCTTATGGGCGCGGGACGCATCGCTCACGCCGGCTCCGTCAGCCGCTCCAGCGCCTCGCGGTACTTGGCAACGGTGCGCTCGACGATCTCCAGCGGCAGTTCCGGTCCCGGCGGACGCTTGTCCCAATCCAGCGTTTCCAGATAGTCGCGCACGAACTGTTTGTCGAAGCTGGGTGGGTTGACGCCAGGTTGGTACTGATCCGCTGGCCAGAACCGCGAGGAATCCGGGGTCAGCGCTTCGTCCATCAGCACCAGTTGCCCGCTCTCGTCCAGGCCGAATTCGAACTTGGTGTCGGCGATGATGATGCCGCGCGCCAGAGCGTAGTCCGCTGCTTCCCGGTACAGTTGTAGGCTGATCGCCCGTACCCGTTCCGCCAAGTCCGCGCCGATTTGACCGACGACGTGATCAAAGCTCACATTCTCATCATGTGTGCCCAGTGGTGCCTTGGTGGATGGAGTGAACATCGGTTCCGGCAGCTTCTCCGCCAAGCGTAATCCCGTCGGCAGCGGGATACCGCATACCCGACCGTCGCGCTGATAATCCTTCCAGCCTGAACCGATCAGATAGCCACGCACGATGGCTTCGACCGGCAAACCCTTCAGCCGCCGCGCCACCACCGCCCGGCTCGCGACCGCCGCTCGTTCGGCCGGATCGGGTAGTGCCTGCTCCAGCGTCAGGCTAGCCAGTTGCCAATGATTGGGAACGATATGGCGGGTGCGGTCGAACCAAAAATTGGATACCGCCGTCAGCACCGCGCCCTTGCCGGGAATTCGAGTGGGCAAAATCACGTCAAAGGCGGAAAGCCGGTCGCTGGCCACCATCAGCAGGTGCCGGTCATCGACTGCGTACAGATCGCGAACCTTGCCGCGATAGATCAGCGGCAAACTGTGAAGATCGGGCGAGGCGGCAACAGCGGACATAACCATGCAACTCCTGCAACTGGGGAAAGAATCGGCGCGGCGCATTGTAACCATCCGGCCGGCGGCGGAAAATGCGATTGTCCACCCGCACTCGCCCAACTGACGTTTCGCAAGGCCACCCGACTCCCCGTCAAGGTATGCTGCCGCCATGCACATCAATAACGACTTACTTCCGGCCGATCTGCTGTTCTTCGCCAACTTCATCTGGCTGCTGGTCGGCTTGCAGGCCCTGCGGTCGGCACCGTGGCGGCTGTTCCTGGCGAACAGCCGGTTGCAACATGTCTTCATGGGTGCTTCGGTGGCGTTATTCCTGATATGGATCTTCGAGATTGGCGTGCGGCCGGCACTCGGTTTTCACTTCCTGGGCGTGACCGTGTACACCCTGATGTTCGGCTGGTCGCTGGGCACGATCGGCGTCAGCCTGATCACGGTGGCGGTGACGGCGACCAGTGGCGACTGGTCGGCGCTGGCCACCAATGCCCTACTGTTGGGCGTACTGCCGGTCTCGACCAGTTATGGGATTTATTATCTGGTTCATCGCTACCTCCCCCACCACCTCTTCGTTTATATTTTCCTGTGTGGTTTCTTCAACGCCATGCTGGCCGCCGGCGTGGTGGTGCTGGTGCTGGTGTTTTTGCTGGTCACGACCGAGGTTTATTCCTTCGCCCGCATCAGCAGCGACTATCTGCCGTTCGTGCCGCTTTACCTGTTCCCGGAAGGCATGCTGAACGGCATGGTGATCACCGCGCTGATCGGGCTGCGGCCCGACTGGTTGAAAACCTACGACGACGAAACCTATCTCACGCATTAGATGTAGGCACGGGAACCTCACTGCGACCCATGCCATCTCAACCCCGTGCATTCGAAGAGGCATTTGAGTTCAAGGTGTTTGGCAAATTATTCGGTGGAACATTCGGCTTCATGATGGGCGGGCCGGTGGGCGCGCTGCTGGGCGCGGCGGTCGGCCATAATTTCGATCAGGCTCAATCGCAGGGCAAGCGCGCAACCGCCCCCCCCGAACGCGGTAACTCTCAGGAACACATCCAGGACACTTTCCACTCGACCGCGTTCCAGCTCATGGGTCACATCGCCAAGGCGGACGGCCGGGTTTCGGATCGGGAAATCGCCACGGCCCGCGCCATCATGGATCGCCTGCGGCTCAACGCCAGTCAGCGCCAAGCCGCGATCGACGATTTCACCACCGGCAAGCAAGCAGATTTCCAGCTGGACAGGGCATTGGGATCGTTCCAGCGCGCCTGCCGCAGCCGTCCGGCGTTTCTGCAACAACTGCTGGAACTGCTGCTCAATGTTGCTTATGCCGATGACGACCTGCATCCGCACACCCATGCCCGGCTGCTGTACATCACCGATCGCTTGGGCATCCACCGCTTGCAGTTCGAGGCGCTGCATACCCTGTTCCGCGCCCAGCGCTGGGCACAGCGGCAAAACCAGGACGGCGGTGGCGAAACACACGGCCACCGGCAGACCCACGACCGGCGTCCCACCACCGCCGTCGGCTCGCTGACCCAAGCCTATGCCGTGCTGGGGCTACAGCGCGAGGCCAGCCCCGACGCGATCAAACTAGCCTACCGCCGCCTGCTCAAACAGCATCATCCCGACAAGCTGGCGGGTCGCAACGCCTCGTTGGCCGAATTGGCGCGCGCCACCGAAAAAACCCGCGAATTGACTGCTGCCTACGACCGTATCCGGGAAGCACGCGGTTTCTGACCAGCCCAACCCGAATAGAGCAACCGGCACCGCACCATCCAAGTGGCCGGTTGCTAGAGAACCCCTCGCTCGGCCAGTGAGACCATCTGTCCGTCGCCGATCACGATATGATCGAGCAGGCGAACATCGACCAGGGCCAGCGCTTCTTTTAAGCGCACGGTAATCGTTTCGTCGGCACGGCTGGGCTCGGCGATCCCGGATGGATGGTTGTGTGCCACGATCGCCGCCGCCGCGTTATGGTGCAATGCCCGTTTCACCACCTGCCGGGGATGTACGGCGGAACTGTCGATGGTGCCGAAAAACAATTCCTCGTATTGAATGACCCGGTTCTTGTTATCCAGGAACAGGCAGGCGAACACCTCGTGCGGGTGGTGGCGCATGCGGGCCAGCAGATACCGACGGGTGTCGGTCACGCCCTGGATGGCATCGCCACGCTGCAAGGTCTCCTCCAGATAACGCCGCGCCAATTCCAACACTGCCTGCAACTGCACGTACTTGGCCGGTCCCAGCCCCGGCGTCGCGCAGAACCCCGTCTGATCCAGTTCCAACAACTTACGCAAGCTTTCATGCTGCTTGAGCATGTCCCGCGCCAGATCCACCGCGCTGCGGCCCGGTATGCCGATCCGTAGAAAAATCGCCAGCAGTTCGGCATCGGACAAGGCGGCGGCTCCACGTCGCAGCAGCTTCTCCCGTGGACGCTCCTCGTCGGGCCAATCGCGAATGGACATCGCCGCACACTCTTTTTTCGATTGATAACGCCAAGCATGGCCACCCGATTCGAACAAATCAAGAAACTGTGACACTTTCTTGATGGCCACCGATCGCGTCGCGAAAACGGCGTATTGCCCTGAAATCGGGCGCGCGTCCCGTCAAAAGCACCGCTATGAAGCGGGCTTATCCTTTCATGCCGGCCAAAAATCGCGTTTCTGGATTATTGAATAATTTATTATGATTTATAAACAATAATATATAAAAGTTGGCAATCGGTTTGCTAACCCTATAGTCGTGGATTCGCGCTCGTCGGCCTCTTCAGGTCCGACACCAGCGCGGGTTCCAGGCGGCTAACGGGGGCCGCCGTCGCGGACTATGGCGTCCAACCATGTATCGTCGCACGTTGCGTGGTTGGACGCCCTTTTTATCTCCGCTTGCCTGAACAACCCTGCTCTCTCCTGCTTCTGTACCTGTTCAAGCTGCGCTAAGCTTGCCGCGATTTCCCCCATCGCGCGGAGTTTCGCCATGCTGCAACCTCTGGCCAAGAAACGCATTCTGCTGGGCGTCACCGGCGGTATCGCCGCCTACAAGAGCGCCGACCTAACCCGCCGGCTGCGCGAGGCGGGTGCCGAGGTGCAAGTCGCCATGACGCCCGCCGCCACTGCTTTCGTCGCCCCACTGACCTTTCAGGCGGTATCCGGCCAGCCGGTTCGGGTCGACTTGCTCGACACCCACGCCGAAGCCGGCATGGGCCATATCGAACTGGCGCGCTGGGCCGATCTGATCATCATCGCGCCGGCCACCGCCGACTTCCTCGCCCGACTGGCCCATGGCATGGCCAACGATTTGCTCAGCACGCTGTGTCTGGCCACCGACCAACCGATTGCGGTCGCTCCAGCGATGAACCGACTGATGTGGCAAAATGTCGCGACCCAGGACAACTGCCGGCTGCTGGCGCGGCGCGGCGTACACATCTGGGGACCGGGAGTCGGCGAACAGGCTTGTGGTGAAATCGGTGCTGGGCGGATGCTGGAGTCGGTGGAATTGTGCGGTCATGTCGTCGAACTGCTCGGTACCCAGGAAGGTATGGCCGAAATCCACTCGGAACCGTCCATCGCGAACCCGGCGACCGCGCCGCTTGCATCCCATGACTTGCAAGGCCTGACCGTGCTGATCACCGCCGGCCCGACCCGCGAGGCGCTTGATCCGGTGCGCTTCATCAGCAACCACAGCAGCGGGAAAATGGGTTTCGCCGTGGCCGAGGCGGCGGCGATGGCGGGCGCGCGGGTGATCCTGGTCAGTGGTCCGGTCAATCTCAAAACCCCGCCCAGTGTCGAACGAATCGACGTGGACAGTGCGATCGAAATGCATGAGGCGGTCATGGCGCGAGCCCAACGAGCGGACATTTTCATCGCCACCGCCGCCGTCGCCGATTACCGCGCCGCCAGTCCGGCCGAGCAGAAAATTAAGAAAACCCATGACACGCTATCCCTGGAGCTGGTGCGCAATCCCGACATTCTGGCGGAGGTGGCCGCATTGCGTTCGCACCGGCCGTTCACGGTCGGCTTCGCCGCCGAAACTCATGACGTGCTGCACTACGCCGAGGACAAGCGCCGTCGCAAGCATCTGGACCTGATCGCCGCAAATCGGGTCGGCGTGACAGGCAGCGGCTTTGGGAGCGAACAGAACGAATTACATGTGCTGTGGGAAGGTGGGGAACAAGTGCTGCCGCTGGCTGAGAAGACTCTGCTGGGGCAACAACTGGTTACACTGATCGCGGCGCGTTATCGCTGCTGGAAAGGAGAGCGCTGAGCTGCTAGCTTGGCAACGCCCCTGGAGTGTCTGATTGTGAACCATCGCGCCATCGAACTGAAAATCCTCGATCCTCGTTTGGGTCTGGAAATTCCCTTGCCCGCCTACGCCACCACCGGTTCGGCGGGATTGGATCTGCGCGCTTGTTTGACGGAACCGCTGACGGTCCATCCGGGCGAAACCCATTTGATTCCCACCGGCCTAGCCATGCACATCGCCGACCCCGGCCTGGCGGCGATGGTGCTGCCGCGTTCCGGTCTCGGCCACAAGCACGGCATCGTGCTGGGCAACCTGGTCGGCCTGATCGACAGCGATTATCAGGGTGAACTGTTGGTCTCGTGCTGGAATCGGGGCCACGCCCCGTTCACCATCGACATCGGCGAGCGCATTGCCCAACTGGTCATCGTGCCGGTGGTACGGGCCGAATTCGCCATCGTCCCCGAATTCACGCCCAGCACGCGCGGCACCGGCGGTTTCGGCCATTCCGGGCGGCATTGATCCTCGCGCATGATCCAAACCATCTTCCGGGAGTACGATATCCGTGGCGTGGTGGGCCGCGATCTGACTCCCGATGGGGTGCGACTCATCGGCCAGGCGGTGGGCAGCCTCGCCGCCGAGCGCGGCGAAACCCAGGTGATCGTTGGCCGCGACGGGCGGCTGTCTAGCCCCGTCCTATGCGAAGCGCTCAAGGTCGGCATTCGCGCCGCCGGGCTGGATGTGCTGGATCTAGGCATGGTCTCGACCCCGCTGCTGTACTACGCCACCCACACCTTCGACACCAGCCACGCCGGGGTCATGGTCACCGGCAGTCACAATCCAGCACCGTATAACGGTCTGAAGATCGTCATCGACAGGATCGCCTTGCACGGCGAGGTGATCCGCGACCTGCGCCACCGTATCGAAACCGGTGACCTGCGTCACGGCCATGGCCGCGAAGGGTCCGCCGACATTCGCGCCGCTTACATCCGGCGGATCAGCGACACGCTGCGCCTGCCCAAACCTCTCAAGGTGGTG
>WBZT01000673.1_pt1 | contig 26737 bp, 25 predicted proteins | sample 5204241 | NCBI WGS metagenome assembly WBZT01 (sample SAMN12344358, study PRJNA552823) | activated sludge metagenome | biome: Activated sludge suspended growth; feature: Nitrification reactor; material: Wastewater; isolation source: activated sludge from nitrification reactor of wastewater... | reverse complement strand
GGCAGCCGCCCGCCCCGGGGCCTCACCCGCCGCCCCCTGACCCCGCATGACCGCGCGCCCGCCGGCTTGGCGGCCCATCGCCCTCCGGGCTCCTGCCGTCTGGCCCGCCCAGCCGGCGTACCCCCCCCTCCCTAGCCGCTAACAGGGGACATCTCTATTTTGGAGAGAAGGGGACATTTCTACTTTGGGTTGACAGCTTTAATGTATCTGGGCTTTCCGGTATCGTGCGTCACCATGCAACCGACACTCACTATTGCCATCCGCGCGGCCCGCGCCGCGGGGCGTATTTTGCTGCGCTACCTCGACCGTGTGGATCAGCTCCATATCCAGTCCAAGAGCCAAAATGACTTCGTCAGTGAGGTCGATCGGGCCGCCGAGGACGCTATCATCCACGAGTTAAGTTCGAAATACCCAGACCACGCCATCCTGGCCGAGGAAAGTGGCGCCCGTGGCAAGAGCGATTTCCAGTGGGTCATTGATCCCCTCGACGGCACCACCAATTATCTGCACGGCTTTCCGCAATTTAGCATCTCCATAGCCCTCCGCCATCGTGGGCGCTTGGAATGCGGGCTGGTTTACGACCCCCTGCGGGAGGAGATGTTCACGGCCGAGCGGGGGGGCGGCGCCCAACTCAACGACCGCCGCATCCGGGTCGCCAACCGTCTCGGTCTCGAAGGTGCCCTGATAGGCACCGGCTTCCCCTACCGTGATCAGCGCCAACTGGATACCTATCTGGCCATGTTCCGCACCCTGATCATGAACACCGCCGGCCTGAGGCGGCCCGGCTCGGCGGCCCTGGATCTGGCCTACGTCGCCTGCGGGCGCACCGATGGTTTTTGGGAACTGGGTCTGGCGGAATGGGACATGGCTGCCGGCGCCCTGCTGATAACCGAAGCGGGTGGTACCGTTACCGATCTGGCCGGTGGTGACCGTTATTTTCAGACCGGAAACATCCTAGGCGGGAATCTCAAGTTGCATCGGGCCCTGCTGCTGGCCCTGCAACCGCATTTGAGCGCAGCGATTCCGGCCTGATCGCTTGACCCTATGACCTAAGGGCAGGGTCACACCACGGCGATCAACTCTCCGGGATGGTAAGCACCTGGCCAACGCGAAGGTTACCCTCGTCCACACGATTAAGGCTCCGTAGTGAGGAAACGCTCACAGCGTATTGTTTAGCGATGCGTCCCAGGGTATCACCCTTGCCAATCACATGTTGGCGACCCCCGCTCTTACTTGCCCAGCGGGTGCCGGGTGGAGGATGGCTAACGAAGTAACCCTTGATCCCTGCCATGATGGCCCCCGCGAGCTTGGCCTGGTAATCAGGGCTATTCAACAGCTTTTCCTCTTCCGGGTTGGTGATGAAGGCCGTTTCCACCAACATGGAAGGGATATCCGGGGCCTTGAGCACGGCAAACCCGGCCTTTTGCACATTGCCGTGATGCACGGCCCCGACCTGACTGAGATTGGACAGCACCTCCTGCGCGGCCAGGTTACTGAATTCCATGGTCCCGCTCCGGGCCATTTCCCAGAGAATTTTAGACAAGTCCGGGCCCTTGTCCCCCGTATTGATGCCACCGATGCGATCCGCATTATTCTCCTTGTCAGCGAGCCACTTGGCCTGGTTACTGGTGGCCCCGTCCTTGGAGAGGACAAAAACGGAAGAGCCTGCCGCGTCCTGACCCTGTTGATTGGCATCGGCATGGATGGAGATCAGGAGGTCGGCGTCGTACTGGCGTGCCAGTTCGATTCTTTTGTAAAGGCCCAGGTAATAATCGCCGTCACGAACTAATTGGGCGCGCATTCCGGTCTCGCGATTGACCAGGTTTGCCAATTTGCGGGCTATGGCAAGGGTAATATCCTTTTCACTGGTACCATTGACGCCAATCGCACCAGGGTCCTCGCCACCATGCCCAGGATCAATGGCGATAATGAGATCGCGCCGACCCTTGCTGGCGGACTTGGCGGTGGGCGCCGAGGAGGACCCATCCGCCGCCGGGCGCACGCCAACCTTGGGCGCCATGTCCACCACCAGCCGATGCCCATAACGTTCGTTAGGCTCCAGGACAAAGCTCTTGGCACGCACCCCCTGCTTGAGATCGATGACAATACGCAGTTGGCCGTTAGGGAGCACGCCACTCCGCACGCCCTTGACCAGCCGATCTGCGGGGTCCGCCAGTGGCAGCTTGCCGGTCACCCGGCCCTCGGGGATATCGATAATCAACCGGTCCGGAGCCGAAACCGGAAATATCTTATGCTCAATAGCGCTATCTGCATCGATCACCAACTGGGTCTGTTCCGGCGCGATCCAAAGCCGCGCCCCCTGGATTTCCACGGGAGCGGCCAAGGCGGACCAGGGGAGCAGGAACAGAAAAAAGGCAGTCAGTCTCGACATTGCAACCAAGCAGTTAATTATCATGCAGTGAAGAATTCTCATAAAGATAGCACCCGCACCCTATCTAACCAAACCAATCGATTATTAGAATTTTAGGGTGATAGCCTCATCATCTTATTAATGAGATGCGGACAAGGCCTTGACTAGTTCCTCGCCCGCATGGCTATAGGGGATCAGTTCCAAACCGCGTCCAGAACCGCGATACTCGAGCCGGATCTCCAAATCCGGCGGTGGCAGGCCACCGCCACCCTTGTGCGGCCATTCGACGAAGAGGACGCTATCCCGCTCCAGCAGATCCCGCAAACCCAGGTACTCCAACTCCTCCGGATCGCCCAGCCGATAGAGGTCCAGGTGGTAGAGGTGCAGCAAACCCAGGTCGTAGGGCTCCAGCAGGGTGTAGGTTGGGCTGCGCACCGAGCCACGATGGCCAAGCCCACGCAGAACGCCACGGGTGAGGGTAGTCTTGCCCGTGCCCAGGTCCCCTTCCAAATAGATGATCAGGGGAGGAAGCAGCAGGCGGGCCAGCTTCCTACCCAAGGCCTCCTGGGACGACTCGCCCTGGATTTCGAGCTTCATGGCCTTGCCACCGCGGCGTTGAGGGTGGAACGGATGGCAGCGATCAGATCAGTCGCCAACAGCCCTTGCTCGCCATCGGCCGCCGCCCTATCCCCAGCCGCTGCATGCAGGCATACAGCCGCCGCCGCCGCCTCCTCGGGATCCAGACCCCGCCCCAGCAAGGCGGCAAGCATACCCGTCAGCACATCGCCGCTGCCCCCAGAGGCCATGCCAGGATTGCCCTGGGAACAGACGCCCGGGGGGCGCTGGGAGGGACCCAGTATCAGGGTCCCCGCCCCTTTGAGGACGATGGTCCCCCCATAAAGGTCTCTCAAATGACGGAGGGCGGAGAAGCGATCATTCTGGATCTCGCCCGTACTACAGTCCAGCAGCCGCGCGGCCTCGCCTGGATGTGGTGTCAGCACCCAATCTTCGCGACGAAAACGCGCCTTGGCCAGCCAATTCAAGGCGTCCGCATCCACCACCAGGGGCTTGCCCTCCCCCAGCACCCGCTCGATGAGGCCAACACCCCAGGGATCCTGACCAAGACCGGGGCCAATCGCCACCACGCTTGCCCGCTCCAGCAGGGGCGTCAAATCCCTGGCGTCAACAACACCTCGGACCATGAGTTCCGGACGGCCCGTGTTGAGATGAGCGGCGTGGGCTGGATGGGTCGCCACCGAGACCAGCCCCGCGCCAGCCCTCAGGGCACCTTCCCCCGCCAGTCGCGCCGCGCCGCTAAATCCCTGTGCACCTCCCACCACCAGCACATGGCCAAAATCGCCCTTGTGGGCATCACGGCGCCTGGGTTCCACCCAGTCGGAGGCCCTGGCCCAATCCAGCCGCCGCGCGGACAGGATCTCGCGAGCATAGATGACCGCCGGCACCCCCAAGCCGTCGAAATAGATGTCCCCACAGCAATCGGGACCCGCGCCGGTAAAGAGCCCTTGCTTTAGACCGATGAAAGACAGGGTGGCGGCGGCCCGGATGGCCGTGCCCAGCACCCGACCCGCATCGGCGTGGAGCCCGGTCGGGATATCAATGGCAAGTACTGGGGCGCGCTGGGTGTTAACCGCCTGCACCGCCCGCGCCCACTCACCCTCTACCGGCCGCTCGAGACCAATGCCGAGGAGGGCATCAACGATGACTTCCGAGCGGCGGGGCAGTTCCTGAAAGGTTTCCAGCTTGCCGCCCATCCCGAGCCAGGCCTCCAGCATCGCTCTGGCATCCGCCCCCAACCGCGTGATATCTCCCAGTTGAAGCAGGGTCACGTCCAGGCCAGCCGCGCGGGCGTGGCGCGCCAGCACATAACCATCGCCGCCATTATTGCCCGCCCCGCATAGCAGGGTGATCCGTCGTGCCTCTGGCCAGCGGGCGCGGAGCAGTTGATAGGCGGCCTCCCCCGCCCTTGCCATCAAGTCGCCGCCGGGCATACCGCTGGCAATGGCCGCCCGGTCGAGGGCACGTACCTGCGCCGCCGTGTAGAGGGCATAGGGCAAAGAGTCGCTGGGAGGCAGGGGGCGTGACATCATGGAATCCCAAGATATTGAGGGGCACGGATTGGAGAAGGCGTTATCCAGGACAAGAAAATGATTCATGAGTTCGGCCCCTGGAGGCTAGCAAAACCAGCCCAGGGCTGATAACAGACGCGGGCGATGGCTTGACCGCCCTGTCGATTGGGTTTCCAATGGGGCTCATGATGATTGCCTTGCTCGCTATCCTCGTCGCTTACCTGCTGGGTTCGGTCTCCAGCGCCATTATCGTCTGCCGTCTAATGGGCTTGCCGGACCCGCGCACCCAGGGCTCGAACAACCCCGGCGCCACCAATGTCCTGAGGATCGGCGGCAAGAAAGCCGCTGCCATCACCCTGCTGGGCGATAGCCTTAAGGGCCTGATCCCCCTCCTGCTGGCCCATGCCTTAGGGCTAGGCACTGCCGCATTGGCAGCGACGGGGCTCGCGGCCTTCCTCGGTCACCTTTTTCCTATATTTTTCGGTTTTCGCGGTGGCAAGGGCGTCGCCACGGCCCTCGGCGTCCAGCTCGGGCTCTACTGGCCCCTAGGCCTCAGCGTGGCGGCCATCTGGCTGTTCGTCGCCAAGGTTTTGAAAATCTCCTCCCTCTCCGCCCTCATCTCCATGGCCCTCGCCCCCTTCATACTCTGGGCGTTCTGGGATGACCCCTGGCTGATCGCCATGCAGAGCCTGATCAGCCTCATCCTCTTCTGGCGTCACAAAAGCAACATTCAGAACATGCTGGCGGGGGCCGAGGACCGGATCGGCGCCGAGGAAAATGGGCCGGACTAAAGGCCCTACCCGCTCACCCGGCCTCCGGATAGCACTTCCGAATCCTCTTAGGTACCCCCACCAGTCTCAAACCGGAGACAGTCCCGCCATATCCCAGCGCGCCCGCGGCGCGAAGGACAGGGGTTCAGTTTGTCCCGCCCGGAGCCGATGCCAGCCCGCGAAGGCGATCATAGCCCCATTGTCCGTACAAAAGGCTGGACGGGGATAGAAGGCCCGCGCGCCCTCCTTGGCCAAGGCCGCATCCATGGTGGCACGTAACCGCCGATTGGCACTGACACCACCGGCCAGGACCAGGCGGGGAAAGCCGGTCTGGCGCACCGCCCGTCGGCACTTAATCGCCAGGGTGTCCACGACCGCCTCCTCGAAGGCGCGGGCGACATCCGCCCGGGTCTGCTCTGGGTCGGGGCGCCCCGCGAGTTCCTCGCGCCAGGTGTTAAGCGCGAAGGTCTTGAGCCCGCTAAAGCTAAAATCCAAGCCAGGCCTGTCGGTCATGGGCCGTGGAAAGCGATACCGCCCCGGATCACCCTGCTCGGCCAGCGCCGCCAGGGCCGGTCCACCGGGATATGGCAAGCCGAGTAGCTTGGCGGTCTTGTCGAAGGCCTCGCCCGCGGCATCGTCCAGGGATTCGCCCAGAAGTTGGTAGCGGCCAATGCCCGCCACCCCTACCAGCTGGGTATGACCCCCTGAGACCAGCAGGGCGACAAAGGGAAACTCCGGCGCGGGTTCTTCTAACAAGGGGGCGAGCAGATGACCCTCCATGTGATGCACCCCGATCGCCGGCACCTCCCAGGCCCAGGCCAGGCTCCGCCCAAGGGCGGCACCCACCATGAGGGCCCCGATCAAACCCGGACCGGCGGTAAAGGCCACCCCGTCGATATCCGGCTTGGCCAGACCCGCTTCGTCCAGCACCTGACGGATCATGGGCAGGGTCTTGCGTACATGATCGCGCGAGGCCAATTCAGGCACCACACCGCCATACCGGGCGTGAATCTCGATCTGGCTATAGACGGCATGGGCAAGCATACCGCGCCCGCCTTCATAGACGGCAACACCGGTTTCGTCGCAGGAGGTTTCGATGCCTAGTACATGCATGGCTATCAGCGGTCACCTTGACAAGAATGGCGGAGGATCATGGTAAGGCCTTTTGCCCCCAGGACGTGAATGAGCTTTGCATGTCCCTGTTTGGATCAGTTAGAATTCCGCGTCTTTCCAAATCTCATGCTTGGCTCTAGCGAGCCCTAACCAGAAATCGAAAGGATAAATGTTTTATGCCCAGCGTCCGCGTTAAGGAAAATGAACCCTTTGAAGTAGCCATGCGCCGCTTCAAGCGCTCTTGCGAGAAAGCCGGCGTCCTGGCCGAGGTCCGCCGCCGTGAGTTTTACGAGAAGCCCACCTCCGAGCGCAAGCGTCGTAAGGCCGCCGCGGTCAAGCGTCACCACAAGAAACTGCAACGCGAAACCCGCCGCTGGGAACGCACCTTCTAAGCCAACCCCTTAGCCCCCTCCAGCAAGCCCAGATCCAGTTTCGAGTCAGAAGCCAACGCCATGCTCAAGCAGCGCCTCGTCGAGGACATGAAGACCGCCATGAAGGCGGGCGAGAAGCGGCGACTGGGCGTCATTCGTCTCATCAACGCCGCAATCAAGCAGCGCGAGGTTGACGAGCGCATCGAACTGGACGACGCGCAGGTACTCGCGGTGCTGGACAAGATGCTCAAGCAGCGCCGCGACTCCATCACCCAATATGAGGCGGCCAAGCGCGAGGATCTGGCGGAACAGGAACGCTATGAAATTGGCGTCTGCCAGGAATACCTGCCCACAGCCCTGAGTGATGACGAAATCGCTGCCCTGATCGAGACCGCCGTCGCCGCATCGGGGGCCGTATCCATGAAGGAAATGGGCAAGGTCATGGCCATCCTCAAGCCCCAGGTTCAGGGCCGGGCCGATGTCGGCGCCGTCAGCGCTCAGGTCAAGCAGCGGCTGAGTCCCTGAAGCTAAGCACCGCCCATCCGGGGGCCAAGCCTTCCCCTTCCGCGCGCTGATGCCAATGGCTGGCAGAATAACCCCCGACTTCAAGAGTGACTTACTCGCTCGCATTGATATCGTCGATATCATTAACCGCCATGTTCCCTTAAAGCGCGCCGGCAGCCTGTTTTCGGCCTGCTGTCCCTTCCACGAGGAGAAGACCCCTTCCTTCACGGTTACACCCGCGCGACAGACTTACCACTGTTTTGGCTGCGGTGCCCATGGGAACGCCATCGATTTCCTGGTTGAATACAACCATCTCAATTTCCCAGAGGCCGTCGAGGAGTTGGCGCGTCAAGCTGGGATGGAAATCCCCGAAGACGAGGGTGGGCCGATCCTTAAGGGCCCCAATACCCGCCCTCTCTATGCCGTCATGGCACAAGCCACCCTGCTTTACCAACAGCAACTGCGCCATCACCCCCAGGCCGGACGGGCGGTGGACTACCTGAAGGAACGTGGCCTAAGCGGCCAGATCGCCGCCGCCTACGGCATCGGCTATGCCCCACCGGCCTGGGATTTCCTCCTCGACCGCCTGGGCAGGTCCGGGCCGGAACGCGAACATCTGCTTCAGGCCGGCCTGGTCATCGCTCAGGATGGAAAGGTCTATGATCGCTTCCGCGACCGTGTACTTTTCCCCATCCGCGACCGTCGGGGGCGGGTCATTGGCCTTGGTGGCCGCATCTTGGGCGATAGCAAGCCTAAATACCTGAATTCTCCCGAGACACCCATTTTCCACAAGGGCCGGGAACTCTATGGTCTGCACGAGGCCCTCAAGGTTCACCGCCAGCCCGAGCGCCTGCTGGTAGTGGAGGGCTACCTGGACGTCATCGCCCTGGCCCAATTTGGCATCGACTATGCCGTGGCCACCCTGGGTACCGCCACGACCCCGGATCACCTGCGCCTGCTGCTCCCCCAAGCGCCCGAACTCGTCTTCTGCTTCGATGGCGACCGCGCCGGCCGTGACGCCGCCTGGAAAGCGCTGGAAACCTGCCTACCTCAGGCCAGCGGTCAGCAGGAGATCCGCTTCCTCTTTCTGCCCGAAGGTGAGGACCCGGATACCCTGGTACGCAAGGAAGGTCGCGAGCCCTTCGAAGAGCGTATTCGCCAAGCCAAACCCCTCTCTGATTTTCTCCTCGAGCACCTGTCCCAGGGTATTGACCTCACCAGCCTGGACGGCCGCGCCCGTCTGGGCTCCCGCGTCACGCCACTGCTGGCGCGCCTGCCCCAGGGCTTGCTCCGGGACCTGCTGCGCGATCGCCTAACCCGTCTCGTTGGCGTCGCCCTGCCCCGCCTGGTTGCAGGCCCCACCCAACCCCCGTCCGCGGCGGGCTCTTCCAGCCGCCGCCGGCCTGGTTACGCATCCGCGCGCCGTCCCGCCACCACCCCGCTCCGCCTCGCCATCGCCCTGCTGGTCCAACACCCGGCCCTAGCCAGCGCCCTGGCGGGCCTCGGCCATGACTGGCAACATCTGGACAACCCCGGCATCCGTTTGCTGGAGCGGATCATCGCCACCCTCGCCACCCAAACCAGTCTCAGCAGCGCCGCGCTGCTGGAGCGCTGGCGGGACGAAGAGGACTTCCAGATCCTGATCCAATTGTCGGACCCTCGCCTGCTGGCCCACATCCCAACCGAGGGACTGGAGCCGGAACTCACCGGCGCCGTCCAACGCCTGAACCAAGAGGCCCTCGCCACCCGCAGCGGCAACCTCTTCAACCGCACCAGCCCTACCGAATGGACAGAGGAGGAAAAGGCCACCCTCCGCCGGGCAGTTCAGCCAACAGGAGGCTAGTTGCCAAAACCCCTGTGGGTCGGCATCCGCCCTCCCCAGGGTCCGTCTCTCACCCCATCAAGGGTCGATATCGTCCTGCCAGCGAAACTACTTCGCCAAAAGACTTGGAAAATCGTACTGAACGTCTACTTTAAGTGCATCGGCTGCAGTCCCAACGTCTCCAACGGTGGGATTGCCTGTCCGGCCCCCAAAGCCATAGGATTTTGGCTGGCGATGATGAGTCAGAGTCTGCTATGATTTCTGGCTGACTTTTTGGCCCCATCCCAGCGACCAAATCCTCTAGCCTCCCCCCCAAAAAAACCAGGGTGCCACGCATGGATCAACAGCAACAGCAACAGTCCCAGCTGAAGCAACTGATAACGAGAGGCAAGGAGCAAGGCTACCTGACCTACTCCGAGGTCAACGATCATCTGCCAGAGGGCATCGTCGAGCCCGAGCAGATCGAAGACATCGTGCGCATGATCAACGATATGGGGATCGAGGTCCATGAGACCGCGCCAGCGGAACTTGACTCGACCCTTAGCGATACGGCTGTCTCAGACGATGATGCCGCGGAGGCGGCGGCAGCGGCACTCGCCAGCGTCGATTCCGAATTCGGCCGCACCACCGACCCGGTGCGAATGTACATGCGCGAGATGGGCACCGTCGAGCTGCTTACCCGTGAGGGTGAACTCAAGATCGCCAAGCGCATCGAGGAGGGCCTGAATCAGGTTCTCGCGGCCCTCTCCGTGTACCCGCGCAGCATTGAGCGCCTACTGGAAATTTTCGACCGCGTCGGCAGGGATGAGATGCGGCTATCCGATGCCATCTCTGGTTTCACCGACAGCGAGGAGCCAATCCCCGCCCCAGTACAGGTCGCTCAAGCACCCCCCCCCGTGGAAGAAGTCCATGCCGATGACGAGCACCCTGAGACCGTCGACGAACATCACGAAGAGGAGACGGAAGAGGTCGCCGCCGCTGATACGGGTCCGGACCCCGAGGAGGTCGCTCGCCGTGTCCAGTTGATGCGTGATCGCTACCTCTACCTCAAGGAGTGCCTGGAGCAACACGGACGCCTTGACGACCGCACCCGTCAGGCCATGGAAGAGGTCTCCGAGGTCTTCCTCCAATTCAAACTTGTCGCCAACATCTTCCTGGAACTTGCCGAGACGCTGCGCTCGACCATCGTGCGTATCCGAAACCAGGAGCGTGTCATCATGGGCCTGGCCGTGGATGCCTCCGGCATGCCTCGCAAAACCTTCATCAACTCCTTTCCAGATCATGAGACCAATCCCGATTGGCTCGAAAGTCAGATCGGCAGCGGTCAGCCCTTCGCCCCCGCCCTCTCCAGCCATGCCCAGGACATCCGCCGCGCCCAGCGCCGCCTCCAGGAGGTTGAGCGCGAGAACTACCTCACTATCAGCGAGATCAAGGAAGTCAATCGCAAAATGTCCATTGGCGAGGCCAAGGCCCGCCGTGCCAAGAAGGAAATGGTCGAGGCCAACCTGCGTCTGGTCATCTCCATCGCCAAGAAATATACCAACCGCGGCCTACAGTTCCTCGACCTCATTCAGGAAGGCAACATCGGCCTGATGAAGGCGGTGGACAAGTTCGAATACCGGCGCGGCTACAAATTTTCGACCTATGCCACCTGGTGGATTCGCCAGGCCATCACCCGTTCCATCGCCGACCAGGCTCGCACCATTCGTATCCCGGTGCACATGATCGAGACCATCAACAAGCTCAACCGCGTGTCACGCCAGATGATTCAGGAAATGGGACGTGAGGCCACCCCCGAAGAACTGGCGGTCCGCATGGAGATGCCCGAGGACAAGGTGCGCAAGGTACTCAAGATCGCCAAGGAACCCATTTCCATGGAGACCCCTATTGGTGATGACGAGGACTCGCATCTGGGTGACTTCATCGAGGATTCCGGTGTCGTCTCACCCGTCGAATCCGCCACCATCGAGGGCCTGCGCGAGGCCACCCAAAACATGCTTGCCAGCCTCACCTCCCGCGAGGCCAAGGTGCTGCGCATGCGCTTCGGCATCGACATGAACACCGATCACACCCTGGAAGAAGTCGGCAAGCAATTTGACGTCACTCGCGAACGCATTCGCCAGATCGAAGCCAAGGCCCTGCGCAAACTCCGCCACCCCACCCGCTCCGATAAACTCCGCAGCTTCCTCGACAACGAGGGTTAGGGCAGAATATCAGTCTCATCCCTTCCAGGGCCGTTAGCTCAGCGGTTAGAGCAGGGGACTCATAATCCCTTGGTCCGGGGTTCAAATCCCTGACGGCCCACCATAAATCAAAGACTTAAAGGCGCACGGATGCGCAACAGTCGCCAAAAATTGCCAAGTTCACGTCCCTGAGTGTACTTGAAAGTGTGCTGAGCACACCGCACCGGGCAGAAAGTACCGCCGGCGGGAACTTGCGGACAAATAGTCGGTATTCTTCTGGTAGCCTGCAGATACCCGATCTAACACAGTTACAAAGCCAGGCAAGTCGCATGGAGTTTTTGCGATGAGTGTCCTTGAACAATTTCAACTTTTGACGATCTTGCCGGATGAGTTGTTCGGTTGCCCGCTCAGAAGGCCTGGCGACTGGTTTGGTATCTTTGCCGTGTACACCTGTTACCCCTCGTAGCGGCCGCCCGGATGATTACACCAACCCAGATCACCGCCGCTGTGGAGCGACTCGCCCAAGCAGCCCAACCGGAGCGCATCCTCATCTTCGGCTCCCACGCCCGCGACGAAGCGCGGGAGGAGTCGGATCTCGACTTGCTGGTCATCGAAACCGAGGTCCCGGATCGCGCCGCGGAGATGGTGCGCCTACGACGTCTGCTACGTCCGCTGCGCATCCCGGTCGATATCCTGGTCTACTCCCATGCGGACGTGGAGCGCTGGGGCAACCAGCCCGGCAGCGCCCTGTTCTGGGCGCTGCGAGAGGGTAAGGTCGTCTATGGCTGAGCGCACCTTGGCAGAGACATTCCTGTTGGCCGCAGGGCGCGACGAGCAGGCATTCCGGAAGCTTGCGGATGACCCAACGCTGCACGACTCCCTGGCGGGATTCCACGCCCAGCAAGCAGTTGAAAAGGCATTGAAGGCGGTTCTTGCCAATGCTGGTGTATCGTTCCGCCGCACGCATGACATCGCCGAGTTGCTTGACGTGATCGAGGACGCCGGACTCGCCGCGCCACCCCATGCGGATGATCTGGACGAGTTAAATCCCTATGCAGTGGAGATGCGCTACGGATTGATCGAACCCGACGGCCTGGATCGAACCGTAACCGCCTGCCAGGTAAAGGATGTCATCCACTGGGCCGGCGCCTTGTTGGATATCGATAAGTAACTCTACCGTGCAGAGGAGATTCGTCTCGTTACAGATTCAAGGGTGAGACAGTGGACTATAAACACACCACATGGGCGGTTGCTCAAACCACAGCCTTTGTTCAGGTTAAGCCAGCCCGACGACCTGCTAAATGGCGGATTCCTCCCGGACTCCCCGCCCCCTCCGCCAGCTCGCACCCTGCCCTTGACGAGGGCGTTGCGGCGATGCTAGCGTCCCCTCGACTCTAGCCGCCAGGCGGCTGGATTTCCTAGCCCCTATCCCTATCCCACAGGATTTAAGTATGCGCCCACTCCGCTGGAAATCGCGTTACCAGACCGGGGATCCCGAAACTGACCGGCGCAATCACGGCTTCGTCGATTGCATGAACAGCCTGATCCAGGCCGCTGGGAAGCGTGAGCATTGCCACGAGATGGAGGAATTCATCACCCGATTCGAGACCGCAGCCGAGGAGATCCTGCTGCAGCGCCCCGCGGACCGCGACCTCAGGGCCGAATTCGGTGGGCGCCTGCTCGCCAGCCTCCCGCTCGGACCCTACGGCGGCACCTCCTGCCGCCTCTGCGGATTGTGCGATCTGGCCCAGCAGAAGATTGCCGAGCACCTGGAGCCCCCCGCCGAGTGTCTCTTCAAGCACTTGTGATGTCCGCCCCGCAGGATACGCCGAGGACTCGCCTGCCCTAGGGACCGGCAGCAACATACCCTCCCGACTCAGGCGGTCCCGGCCGCCTGCCCCAGGGGCGACCGGCGCACCCCGAATCTCCAAACCTCCGGCCAAACGCCAGGCCGTCCCCTCCTTCCCCCCAAAACGAACGGCCGCATATCCCCTCAATTCCGCGACAACTTCCCGCGCGGCGGGCCGTAGATCATGCGAGACTTACCCGCACGAGAAGAACAAGGCCGCCCCCCACACATGCAGCTCGAACAGCTCCAGACCAACACCGCCATCCGCGGCATCCTCCCGGATGCCCTGGTGACGGTAGTCAGCGTCCAGTGGTTCGGATCCGAGGCCCTGGAGCTGACCTATAAGACCCCAACGGGCAAGGTCGCCAACGAGCTGCTCTACCGCGATGACGAGTCGCGTCTGGAACTGGTTGAGCAGGGCAGACCCTGGAGCTTCGACGGCGACGGGGCGCTGTTTCGCCTGGTCTCCGAGGCCCACCGCATCCGCCTTGCCCACCTGTTCGACCCGGTCCTGGCGGTGCACACCTCGGTGGTCGATCCGCTGCCGCATCAGATCACCGCCGTCTACGAGGCCATGCTACCGCGCCAGCCGCTGCGCTTCCTGCTGGCCGACGATCCCGGCGCCGGCAAGACCATCATGGCGGGCCTGCTCATCAAGGAGCTGGTCGCGCGCGGGGACCTGCAACGCTGCCTCATCGTCTGCCCCGGCGGCCTGGCCGAGCAGTGGCAGGACGAGCTTTACCGCCGTTTCCATCTGCCCTTCGAGATCCTCACCAACGACAAGTTAGAGGCGGCGCGCACCGGCAACTGGTTCCTGGAGACCAACCTGGTCATCGCCCGCCTCGACAAGCTCTCGCGCAACGAGGACGTCCAGCAGAAGCTCCAGGCCCCCGACTGCCGCTGGGACCTGGTGGTGTGCGATGAGGCCCACAAGATGTCCGCCACCGTCTTCGGCGGCGAGGTCAAATACACCAAACGCTACCGGCTGGGCCAGTTGCTCTCGACCCTGACCCGGCACTTCCTGCTGATGTCGGCCACGCCCCACAACGGCAAGGAGGCCGACTTCCAGCTCTTTATGGCGCTGCTGGACGGCGACCGCTTCGAGGGCAAGTTCAGAGACGGCGTCCACAGCGCGGATGTCTCCGACCTGATGCGCCGCATGGTCAAGGAGAGCCTGCTCAAGTTCGACGGCACGCCACTCTTCCCCGAGCGCATCGCCTACACGGTCCCCTACAAGCTCTCGGACGCCGAGGCCGCGCTCTACCAGGCGGTCACCGAGTACGTGCGCGAGGAGTTCAACCGCGCCGAGGCCCTGGAGAACGACAAGCGTGCCGGCACTGTCGGTTTCGCCCTAACGATCCTGCAACGGCGTCTGGCCTCCTCGCCCGAGGCCATCTACCAGTCCCTGCGTCGCCGCCGCGAACGGTTGGAAGGCCGGCTGCGCGAGCTGGAACTGCTCCAGCGCGGTGGACAGGCCATGCCCACCCCCGCCAACGGGCTCCCGGCCCTGGACAGCGAGGACGTGGAGGACCTGGACGAGGCCCCGGACAACGAGGTCGCCGCCGCCGAGGAGGCCATCCTCGACCAGGCCACCGCCGCCCGCTCCATCGCCGAGCTGCGCATCGAGATCGACACCCTCCAGCGGCTCGAAGCCCAGGCGCTCGCCGTGCGCCGCAGCGGCATGGACACCAAGTGGCGAGAACTGGCGAGCCTGCTCGGGGAGGTTTTCACGACGCTCGCGCTGGACCAATGCGTCGAAGAGCCCCGGGTTCCCTACGGTGCCGGACCCATCCCGCCGCCCACGCCCTCGCCGCACCAGAAGCTGGTCGTCTTCACCGAGCATCGCGACACGCTAAACTACCTGGAGGGCCGCATCACCACCCTGTTGGGCCGCAAGGACGCCGTGGTCATCATCCACGGCGGCATCGGCCGCGAGGAGCGACTCAAGGTTCAGGAGTCCTTCAAGCACGACCCCGACGTCCAGGTGCTACTGGCCACCGACGCGGCCGGCGAGGGCATCAACCTCCAGCGCGCCCACCTGATGGTCAACTACGACCTGCCCTGGAACCCCAACCGCTTGGAGCAGCGCTTCGGGCGCATCCACCGCATCGGTCAGACCGAGGTTTGCCACCTGTGGAACCTGGTAGCCGAAGAGACCCGCGAGGGCGACGTCTACCGCAAGCTCCTGGAGAAGCTCGAACAGGCCCGCCAGGCCCTGGGCGGCCAGGTTTTCGACGTGCTCGGCAAGCTCCAGTTCGAGGGCAAGTCCCTGCGCGAGCTGCTGATCGAGGCCATCCGCCACGGCGAGCGGCCTGAGGTCCGGGCCTTCCTCACCACAGTGCTCGACACCACCCTCGACCGGGGCCACCTGCAAAACCTGATCGACGAGCGCGTGCTTGCCCACGACGCCATGGACTCCAGTCGGGTCCGTCGCATCCGCGAGGACTTGGAGCGCGCCGATGCCCGCCGCCTCCAGCCCCACTACATCGAGTCCTTCTTCCACGAGGCCTTCAAGCGCCTCGGCGGCACCGCCAAGCAACGCGAGCCCCGCCGCTACGAGATCACCCATGTCCCGGCCCCGGTGCGCAACCGCGACCGCCTCATTGGCATCGGCGAGCCCGTGCTGCCGCGCTACGAGCGCATCGCCTTCGAGAAGGACCTGGTCGCGCCCCAGGGCAAGCCACTTGCGGCCTTCGTCTGCCCAGGTCATCCGCTGCTCGATGCCGTCATCGACCTCACCCTGGAGCGTCACCGCGATCTGCTCAAGCGTGGCACCGTGTTGGTGGACGAGCGCGATCCGGGCACAGCACCTCGGGTACTGTTCTATCTGGAGCACGCCATCCAGGACGCCGGCCTCACCCGTGCCGGGGAGCGCCGGGTCGTCTCCAAGCGCATGCTCTACGTGGAGCAGGACGCCGATGGGGCCACCCGCCACGTCCACTATGCGCCTTATCTCGATTACCGCCCGATGAAAGACGACGAGCCGGGCATCGACGCCATCCTGGAGCGGCCTGAGTGCCAGTGGATCGACCGTGGGCTAGCGCAGAAGGCTCAGGGCCACGCCATCGCGCATGTTGTGCCGGAGCACCTGGCCGAGGTCAAAGGCCGCAAGCTAGAGCTGGTCGCCAAGACCGAGGCGGCCGTCAAGGATCGCCTCACCAAGGAGATCACCTACTGGGATCACCGCGCCGAGGAGCTGAAGCTCCAGGAGCAGGCCGGCAAGCCCAACGCCAAGCTCAACTCCGGCGAGGCCCGCAAGCGCGCCGACCTCCTGCAGGGGCGGCTGCAAAAACGGCTGGAGGACCTGAAGCTCGAAGCCCAACTGTCGCCCCTGCCCCCGGTGGTGCTCGGCGGCTCGCTGGTGGTACCGCTGGGCCTGATCCGGGCCATGACCGGGAGACCTGCCACCCAGCCGACCGCCCCCTTCGACACCCAGGCCAGCGCCGCCCGCGCCCGCGCTATCGTCATGGCCATCGAGTGCGGTCTCGGCTTCGACCCCACCGACCGGGAGTTCGAGAGGCTCGGTTACGACATCGAGAGCCGCGTCCCCGGCACCGGGAAGCTGCGCTTCATCGAGGTGAAAGGCCGCGTCTCGGGCGCACCGACCATCACCGTGACGCGCAACGAGATCCTCTACTCCCTCAACAAACCCGACGACTTCATCCTCGCCATCGTGGAATTCCTGGATGACCAGACGCACAAGGCCTACTACCTGCGCCACCCCTTCCAACGCGAGCCGGATTTTGGGGTGACCAGCGTCAACTACGACTTTGCCGAGTTACAGAGCCGCGCGGAGGCTCCAGGCTAATCGCCCTATCAACCGGCGGGCTTGTTCGCACCTTCCTCCAAGCAACGCCCTGAGTTGACGACCGCAAGGATCTTCCTTACCTTGGCGGTCGACCTTCATTGATCTGTCCACGAGGTGTCGGGATGCTGACCAGTAAACTCACCAGCAAGTCGCAAACCACCATTCCTCAGCCGGTGCGGGCGGCACTCGGGCTGCGTCCGGGCGACGAGATCCTATACCGCATCCACGATGGTCAGGTGGTCCTGGCCAAGGCGCGGACGATCCAGGGCGATGACCCCTTCAAGACCTTCGGCGAATGGGACTCCGAGGCGGATCGGCAAGCCTATGCCAACCTCTGAGCATGCTGGGACATTCCTACCCGGAGACGTGGTCAAGGTTCCCTTCCCCTACACGGATCGCCCGACTCGGCAGCGACGGCCGGCCCTGATCGTCTCCAGCCCGGAACTACAACGCCAGCATGGGCTTTCCTGGCTGCTGATGATCACGAGCGCCGCCCACCGCGGTTGGGAAGGCGACGTGGACATCGCCGACATCACCCTCGCTGGCCTGCCCGCCCCTTCTGTCGTGCGCAGCGCCAAGATCGCCACGATTGACTCGCAGGACGCGGAGTACCTGGGCCGTGTGGACCAGGAAGTCCTGAACGCCGTTCAGCGACACTTAGACGCGATCCTTCGATCCGATGACTCCCAACAGGACAGGTGACCATCATCAACGCAGGAAAGAAAAAGCTCATCGAGGTCGCCCTGCCGCTGGAGGCGATCAACCAGGCTTCGGCGCGGGAGAAGTCGATCCGGCACGGGCATCCCTCGACGCTGCATCTGTGGTGGGCGCGGCGGCCGCTAGCGGCGGCGCGGGCGGTGATCTTTGCGCAGATGGTGGACGACCCCTCGGCGCACCCGGACCTCTTCCCCACCGAGAAAAAGCAGGAAAAGGAGCGGCAGCGGCTGTTCCGCATCATCGAGGACCTGGTGCTGTGGGAGAACACCACCAACGAGACGGTATTGCAGCGGGCGCGGGACGAGATCTGGCAGAGCTGGCGCTACACCTGCGCCGAGAACGCCGACCACCCGTGCGCCAAGGAGCTGTTCGACCGCTACAAGCTGCCGGCCTTCCATGACCCCTTCGCCGGCGGCGGCGCCCTGCCGCTGGAGGCGCAGCGGCTCGGGCTGGAGGCTTATGCCTCCGACCTCAACCCGGTGGCGGTGCTGATCAACAAGGCCATGATCGAGATCCCGCCCCGCTTTGCCGGGCGGCCGCCGGTACATCCCGGGGATCCGCTGACCGGCAAACCGGGGAAGGGTCCGGGCGGATTGTTCAAGCGCGAGTGGCGGGGCGCGGAGGGGCTGGCCGAGGACGTGCGCTATTACGGGCAGTGGATGCGCGACGAAGCGGAGCGGCGCATCGGCCACCTCTATCCCAAGATCGAGGTCACGTCCGAAATGGTCACTGGGACCGCGGGCGTCTCGCCCCCTCGTCCGGACCTGAAGCCCTACCTCGGCCGCAAGCTCACCGTCATCGCCTGGCTCTGGGCGCGCACCGTGAAGAGCCCCAACCCGGCCTTCGCCAACGTCGATGTGCCGCTGGCCTCCACCTTCATGCTCTCCACCAAGGCCGGCAAGGAGGCCTATGTCGAACCTGTCCTGATTCCCTCCCCCCTCGCGGGGGAGGGCGGGGGAGAGGGGGCCGGCGGCTATCACTTTACGGTGAAGGTGGGCAAGCCGAAGGATGCGGTGGCGGCAAAGAACGGTACCAAGCTGTCACGTGGGGCGAACTTCAAATGTTTGATGTCAGGTACGCCGATGGCGAGCGAACACATCAAGGCCGAGGGGAAGGCGGGGCGCATGGGTGCGCGGCTTATGGCCATCGTCGCTGAAGGCGACCGCGGACGGATCTACCTCGCGCCGACGCCTGAGATGGAAGCCATTGCCCTGACTGCGAAGGCGACGTGGAAACCGGAGACCCCATTGCCAGCGGACATGCGTTCGCACTGGACCCCGCCTTACGGCCTGACGACCTACGGCGACCTCTTCACCCCCCGCCAACTCGTGGCGCTGACGACCTTCTCCGATCTGGTGCAGGAAACGCGGGAGCGGGTGAAGCGCGACGCCATCGCCGCCGGTCTGCCCGACGATAGTAACGCCTTGGAGAAATGCGGCGCCGGCGCTACAGCCTATTCGGATGCGGTTGGAGTGTATTTGGGTTTGGCCGTTAGTAGAACTACTAACACGATAAATGCACTCGCAGTCTGGTCCCAGAGCCGAGAACAAAGTGTGAACCTGTTTAGCCGCCAAGCGATACCCATGGCATGGGACTTCCCCGAAGTTAATCCGTTAGGAGGGGCTGCCGGCGATTTTGGTGCAACAACGGCATCGGTCGGTAAGACAATTTCAGTCGCTTTGAGTAGCCCAGCCCATATCTCCCAAGCGGATGCTCAGACGCAAGCATTCTCAATATCGAAAGTTGTCTCCACAGACCCGCCCTATTACGACAACATTGGCTACGCTGACCTATCGGACTTCTTCTATGTCTGGCTGCGCCGCTCGCTGAAGCCCGTTTTTCCCGACCTCTTCGCCACGCTCGCCGTGCCCAAAACCGAGGAGCTGGTTGCGACGCCCTACCGCCATGGCAGCAAGGAGAAGGCCGAGACCTTCTTCCTCGACGGCATGACTCAGGCCATGCACCGCCTCGCCGAGCAGGCGCACCCGGCCTTCCCGGTCACCATCTATTACGCCTTCAAGCAGGCCGAATGCAATGGTCTCGATGGGACGAGGAATACTGGCTGGGACACATTCCTCGCTGCCGTCATCGAGGCTGGCTTCGCCATCAGCGGGACTTGGCCGTTACGAACAGAACGCCCAACTGGAGTCAAAACAGGAACCAATGTCCTTGCCTCCAGCATAGTCCTCGTCTGCCGCCAACGCCCCGCCGACGCCCCCACCGCCACCCGCCGCGAGTTCGTCGCGGCGCTCAAGGCCGGGCTGCCGCAGGCGCTGGCCCATCTCCAAAGGGGCAACATCGCCCCGGTGGACCTGGCCCAGGCGGCCATCGGCCCCGGCATGGCGGTCTATTCTCGCTACGCCAAGGTGCTCGATGCCGAGGGCAAGCCGCTCCCAGTGCGCGCAGCATTGGCCCTGATCAACCAGACCCTGGACGAGGCCCTGGCCGTGCAAGAGGGCGACTTCGACGCCGATAGCCGCTGGGCGCTGACCTGGTTCGAGCAGAACGGCTTTACCGAGGGCGATTATGGTGTCGCCGAGCAGCTCTCCAAGTCCAAGAACACCAGCGTTGCCGGCCTGGCGGAGGCCGGCATCCTGGTCTCCAAGTCCGGCAAGGTGCGCCTGCTGAAACCCGCCGAGTTGCCCGCCGACTGGGACCCCGCCACCGACAAGCGCCTCACGGTCTGGGAGATGGTCCACCACCTGATCCGGGTGCTGGAGGCCGGCGGCGAGTCCGCAGCAGCGGCCCTGGTCGCCCAGCTCGGCAGCCAGGCCGAGACCGCCCGCGAGCTGTGCTACCGCCTCTACACCCTCTGCGAGCGTAAAAGCGCGCAAACGAGGCCATGGCCTACAACGGCCTGGTGCAAAGCTGGCCGGAGATCACCCGCCTAGCCCAGGCGTCGCCCCGCGCTGTCACGCCCGGCACCGGCGACCTGTTTGATGATGACGGAGGTCAATCATGAGTTTGATCGACGACGCACTGGCCTGCCTCAAACCGGCGGTGCCGGCTGGCACCCGGCTGATTGTGTTCGGCTCGCAGGCACGGGGCGATGCACGGGCAGACAGCGACCTCGACTTGTTGGTGGTGGAGCCGCATGTGCCCGACCGCTTCGGTGAAATGGCGCGGCTGGCCACCCTGCCGGGTCGGCGCCTGATCCCCGCCGACGTGGTGGTGATGAGCTTGGATGCCTTCGAGCGCCAGAAGACCCTGATCAATACCCTGGCGTGGCACGCGGCGCGGGAAGGACAGGCCTATGACTTGGCCGCTTGAGCATGCGCTGGCCCCTCTATCGTGTTCCCACGCTCAGCGTGGGAATACTGTCTTGGTCGCTCCGGCGGCCCGTCCCGCGCGGAGGATGACATGAACCCGCTATCGAAATTGGATGAGACGACCCTGACCCAGCTTTGCGAACGGCACCATATTCGCCGCCTGGCGCTCTTTGGATCGCAACTGAAGGGCACGTCCCGGCCGGATAGCGACATCGACCTGCTGGTGGAGTTCTTGCCGGAGGCACGCACGACCTTACTGGACATGGCGCAGATCAAGATCGAGTTGTCGGAGGCGTTGGGCGGGCACAAGGTCGATCTGCGCACCCCCCAGGACTTGAGTCGCTATTTCCGGGACGAGGTAGTGCGCACGGCGGAGGTGCAGTATGTCGCCGGATATTCGATGCAACAACGACTTGAGGACCGAACGATGCCAACAGAGCATTTTGACCTGAATGATATCGAGCACGAGCCCACGGATGAGCAACTGGATGCCTTGATGAAGTCGGTGGCCGCCGAGGCGAATCGACGTGCGGAACATGCACGCGAGGAGTTGATGCGCCGACTGCGCGAGACCATCGCCGCCACCAATCGTCATCAGGTTCCGACATGAGCGAGACCCTGAAGCCGCGTTTGATCGTCGTGGCCGGCCCTAATGGGGCGGGTAAGACCTCGATCACCGAGCAGTTGCTTCGCCACGAGTGGATGGGTGGCTGTGAGTATGTGAACCCCGACTTTATCGCCCGCGACGAATTCGGCGACTGGAATGCGCCTGATGCCGTCAATAAGGCCGCCAATCGCGCCGCTGAGGTGCGCGAGCGGTGCCTGACCCAGCGCAGTAGTCTTGCCTTCGAGACGGTGCTGTCGATGCCCGATAAGATCAATTTCATGCGCCGGGCCAAACAGGCTGGGTTTTTCGTCCGGCTGTTCTTTGTCGGCACGGACGATCCGTCCATTAACGCGAAGCGTGTCGCCTCGCGGGTCATGGAAGGCGGACATGATGTGCCCATCACCAAGATCATCGCCCGCCATACCCGATCGTTGGCGAACTGCTTAGTCGCGGTGAGCATCGCGGACCGCGCCTATATCTACGACAACTCCGTCGAATGTTTGCCGGCGCGCCTCCTGTTTCGTATTAGCGACGGAAAGCTGGTCAAGGACTATGGCAACATCAATCCATGGGCGCTCGAAATACTAGGTGGTATCAATCCGCAATTCAGCCTCAGGGACAGAAAATAGCATGGCCATTACCAACCACGAACGTGTCGGCAAGGCGCTGGAACTGCTGAAGGCGGGTCTCGGGCCCTTTGTTGACCGGGAGGTCCGGGCGGCCATTGCCGTTAATGCTCTGTCAATGGCCAAGGTCCGGGGCTTTGTCGAGGACCCGATGCTGGCCAACAAGGGCATCGAGGAGTGGGACATCGCGGCCCTGCTCAAGCTGATGGCGGAGACCTGGAACGAGGTTTTCCGCCAGACCCTCGGCTTTGCCGAGCGCGGTCTGGTGTCGGAGATCCGCACCTGGCGCAATAAGTGGGCTCACCAGGAGCCCTTCTCCAGCGACGACGCCTACCGCGCCCTGGATTCCGCCGAGCGCCTGCTGTCCGCCGTTTCGGCCCCCGAGTCGGACGAAGTGGACAAGATGAAGATGGAGCTGCTGCGCCTGCGCTTTGACGAGCAGGCGCGGGGCGAGAAGCGCAAGTCGGTCAGCCAGGCGATCGAGAGCGGGGTGACGGGCAGCCTCAAGCCCTGGCGCGAGGTGGTCATGCCGCATGAGGACGTGGCCAGCGGCCGCTACCAGCAGGCCGAATTCGCCGCCGACCTCTGGCAGGTCCATCTGGGCGAGGGCACGGCCGAGTATCGCGATCCGGTGGAGTTCTTCCGCCGCACCTTTCTGACTGAGAGTCTCAAGGGGATGCTGGTGGGTGCCCTGCGGCGGCTCACGGCCGGCGGCGGCGATCCGGTGGTGCAATTGCAGACCAACTTCGGTGGCGGCAAGACGCACTCGATGCTGGCGCTGTATCACCTGTTCTCCGGCATTGCCCCGACCGAGCTAGCCGGCATCGACACGGTGCTGTCAGCGGCTGGCACCACCACGGTACCCAAGGCCAAGACCGTGGTGCTGGTGGGCAACAAGATTTCGCCCGGCAACCCGAGCGTCAAGCCCGATGGCACCCTGGTGCGCACCCTGTGGGGCGAGCTGGCCTGGCAACTGGGCGGCAAGACCGCCTTCGCCCGGGTGGCGGCCGACGATGAGAAGGCCACCAGCCCCGGCGATGTGTTGCGCGAGCTGTTCAACGCCTACGGCCCCTGCCTGATCCTGGTGGACGAGTGGGTGGCCTACGCCCGTCAGCTGCACGACCAGAGCGACCTGCCGGCGGGCGGCTTCGAGACCCAATTCACCTTCGCCCAGGTCTTGACCGAATCGGCCAAGCTGGCCAAGTACTGCCTGCTGGTGATCAGCCTACCGGCTTCGGACACCTCGGGGGCGTCACACGGCGACGACGTGGAGGTGGGCGGCACGCGCGGGCGCGAGGCCCTGGACCGCCTGCGCAACGTGGTGGGGCGGGTGGAATCCTCCTGGCGGCCGGCGAGCGCCGAGGAAGGCTTCGAGATCGTCCGCCGCCGGCTGTTCCAGCCCCTGTCCGACCCAGCCCAGTTCAAGGACCGGGACGTGGTGGCGCGGGCCTTCGCCGAGTTCTACCGCGCCCAGCAGTCCGAGTTTCCGCCGGAGTGCCGCGAGGCCGAGTACGAGCAGCGCATCAAGGCCGCCTACCCGATTCACCCGGAGGTCTTCGACCGGCTCTATACCGACTGGTCGACCCTGGTTAAATTCCAGCGCACGCGGGGCGTGCTGCGCCTGATGGCGGCGGTGATCCACAGCCTGTGGGAGAAGGGCGACAGAAACCCGCTGATCCTGCCCGCCAACGTGGCCATCGACGACAGCCGAGTGCAGTCGGAGCTGACGCGCTATCTCTCTGACAACTGGGTGCCGGTGATCGAGAAGGACGTGGACGGGCCCAATTCCTTGCCGCTCAAGCTCGACAGCGAGCTGCCCAACTTGGGCAAGCTGTCGGCTTGCCGGCGGGTGGCGCGGGCCATCTATATGGGCTCGGCACCGACCACGGCGGCCGCCCACAAGGGCATCGAGGATCGGCAGGTCAAACTCGGCTGCGTCATGCCCGGCGAGTCCCCGGCCGTGTTCGGCGATGCCCTGCGCCGCATGGCCGGGGCGGCGACCTACCTGTATCAGGACGGGCCCCACTACTGGTACTCCACCCAGCCGACGGTGACCAAGCTGGCCGAGGACCGGGCCGAGCAGTTGAGGCGCGAACCGGACAAGGTGACCCAGGAACTGGAGCAGCGCCTGCGTAAGGATCTGGAGCGAAGGGGCGACTTCCCCCGTATCCACCCCATGCCGCAGAGCGGCGCCGATGTGCCCGACGACCTGGACGCCCGCCTGGTGGTGCTGGGCATTAGCCATGCCTATAGCAAGGAGGGCAATAGCCCTGCCGAGATGGCCGCCAAGGCCATCCTGGAGATGCGGGGTAACGCGCCCCGCCTCTACCGCAACACCCTGGTCTTTCTGGCGGCGGACAAGACCCGCCTGCAGGACCTGGACGAGGCGGCGCGGAAGTTCCTGGCCTGGGAATCGATCCTGGCCGAGCAGAAACACCTGAATCTCACGCCCTACCAGGTCACCCAGGCCGAGACCCAAGGCACCGCCGCCGAGAGCGCCGTGACGGCCCGGCTCCCCGAGACCTACCAGTGGCTGCTGGTGCCGGGGCAGGCCACGCCCTCATCACCCATCACCTGGGAGGCCCTGCGGCTGTCCGGGACCGATGCGCTGGCGATACGCGCCAGCAAGAAGCTGCGCTCCGATGAACTGTACCTGACCAGCTTTGCCTCGACGCGGCTGCGGATGGAGCTGGACCGGGTACCCTTGTGGCGCGGTGACCAGGTGGCCGTCCGGCAACTGATCGAGGATTTCGCGCGCTACCTCTATCTGCCGCGCTTGCAGGACCCGAGCGTGCTGCTGCGCGCGATCAGCGATGGGATGAACCTGCTGACCTGGGCGCAGGACAGCTTCGGCTTTGCTGACCGCTTCGACCAGGCCGCCGGCCGCTACCAGGGCTTGCGCGGCGGGCAACTGATGACCCTGCTCGATGCCCAAACCACGGGGCTGGTGGTGAGGCCGGACGTGGCGAGCTGGCAACTGGATGCCGAGCGGACAGCCCCGGCGCCGGGGCCCTCGCCCGCGACTCCGCCGGGGCCTGACGGCGCCAGGGCGCCGACCCCGCCGGGGGGTGTTACCGGTCCTGGCGGAACCCGACCGGTTGAGCTGCCGCCAGCAGCGGCAAAACCCCGACGCTTCCACGGCACGGCCGTCCTCGACGCGACCCGGGTCGGCCGCGACGCGAGCCGGATCGCTGAGGAGGTCATCGCCCACCTGGCCGGCCTGGTGGGGTCCAGAGTGACGGTAACCATTGAGGTGGAGGCCGAGATCCCCGACGGGGCGCCGGACCCGGTGGTGCGCACGGTCACCGAAAATTGCCGGACCCTGAAGTTCACGAGTCAGGGGTTCGAGAGAGACTAGACCAACCGACTGTGGCCCAGAAGGCGCGTTTGGCGCCGATCGCGTTTCGTGGTGAGGTGATCACGGCTCGTCCGTGTGATTTGATGCCGAACAGGGGCTGTCCTTTGTACCGGGCCCGAGAGCTTATGGGGCACCGAGTCGCGCCTCAGGGATCGAGATTCATGAAGCCTGGCCGGAAGTACAGAGTTCCTGCGCAATGCTTCAGTTGACGGGAACGGGGGAATATGGCGGGGAGAAAAGGCTCAAGGGCCGCTGGGACGATCCGCCCTTCGAGCAGGATGGCGGTGGCCTATGGATGGCGACTTTTGCAGCCCGAGGAGCCCAAAATAGTAGTCGGCGTAATCCTTGTCCGCGCCAACCATGTGGCTCACCAACCATTGGTGAAGGGATTGCAGGGTTTCACCCTCGAGTTGAATACTTTCTTGTCGCTCCAGATCTCGGACCATTTCGACATATTCGGCGAGTAAGAGGGCGTGTTCACTGCGATGAGAGGCCAGTTCCGGATAATCGATGGCGCGCATCAAGGCCTCTTCGTGTTGGAAATGCTCGCGTGCCAGTCTGGCCAGGTCATCAAGGGCCATCATAAGGGCCCCGTGGCGAGCCGACGGTTCACCCTGGGCCTCCCCTTCACCGGCTGCCAATGGCTCGGCGACCTGGTCAGGGTCCATGGTAAACCGGGTGGCGAGTTGGTTGATGCCATCCACCAGCTCCTGGTGTTCGGCGTCGATCGGGTCTATGCCAAGGGTCCAACATTCCTGCCAAAGGATCCTGGACATGGGGGGCCTCCGGATTGTGGGCTACTGCATCTAAACTAAGTGTGGCTGATGCAAGGCAAGACTGCCAGATCTGGCGACTATACCGGCTGGAGGGGTAACCTGACCGGCTTCGTTGAGATAGACCAGGGCAGATGGCGCTGGGTGACGGCCACAAGGTCAGAGAGATACCCAAAGTGAAGGCACTGAACATCGCGCCAACGGGGTGTTTGGCTGACGATTAAAGTTCTCCCGCTCTGAGGAATGCCATCATGAATCCCAGCATACGTTTGATCTCTGTTATCACCCTCTCTGTCATAACCCTGGGCTTCCTCGGGTGCGCCAGCACCATGAACGACGTTCAGCCTGGCAGGGTGATCATGGATAGATCCGGGGTTAACTACCTAGGGAGACGCTGAAGAATGACTCGATTTCTCTCGCATCGCCCTCGGAAAGCGTTTTTTTGACCTAGCAGCCCGATTTAACCGGTTTTTGGGCTCATTTTGGGCTCTCTAAGTGGCTCCTGGGGT
>WBZT01000672.1_pt1 | contig 26746 bp, 29 predicted proteins | sample 5204241 | NCBI WGS metagenome assembly WBZT01 (sample SAMN12344358, study PRJNA552823) | activated sludge metagenome | biome: Activated sludge suspended growth; feature: Nitrification reactor; material: Wastewater; isolation source: activated sludge from nitrification reactor of wastewater... | reverse complement strand
CGCTGCTGCACATGACCATGCACTCCCTGACCAAGTCGGCCATCTTCTTCGCCGTCGGCCACGCCACCCAGAAGGCGGGCACCCAGTTGATGGACGGCATCCGCGGCCTCATCAAGACCAATCCCACCATCGGCTGGGGCCTGATGCTGGGCACCGTCGCCATCCTCGGCGTGCCGCCCTTCGGCGTGTTCGCCAGCGAGTTCCTGATCATCACCACCGCCATGCACGAACACCCGTGGGCCACGCCCTTCCTGCTCACCGCCCTGGGCGTGGCCTTCGCCTCCATCTTCGGCAAGGTACAGCCCATGGTCTTCGGCGAGACCGAATTGCCCAGGCTGTCGCACCAGCCCGCCCTGGCGCCCGTGTTCATCCACCTGGGCCTGGTGCTGATGCTGGGCCTGTTCATCCCGCCTTATCTCGCCGGCTGGTACAAGCAGGCGGCGCAACTGCTGGGAGGCTGAGATGGAAACTCATCTGGGCGACATCGAACTCACCCTCACCCCCCAGGACGGCGGCGGCGCCATCTGGCGCTTCGCCCTGGAGGCCAAGCGCCTGCCTTCCTTCGCCCGCTCCATCCGCGAGGAAGGCGGTCAGCTGCTCGCCCTGTGGGGCTCGGACGACCGCCATCTGGGCCGGGGCTTCGCCCTGCACGCCGCTTTCCTGAGCGGCGTGGGCCTGATCTGGACCACCTGCGATCTGGACCCCGACCGGCCCGCCTATCCGGACCTCGCGTGCATCTTCCCCCAGGCCGACCGCATGCAGCGCGCCACCTTCGACCTGCTCGGCATCCGCGCCGAGGGCGCGGTGGACGAGCGCAAGTGGCTGCGCCACGGCGCCTGGCCGGCGGACACGTTTCCGCTGCGCAAGGATTTCGACGCCAGCCGGCCCGCCAGCCACGACACCGACGCCTACCCCTTCATCCGCGTGGAAGGCGACGGCGTGCACGAAATTCCGGTGGGCCCGATCCACGCCGGCACCATCGAGCCGGGCCACTTCCGCTTTTCCATCATCGGCGACCGCATCCTCAAGCTGGAAGAGCGTCTGGGCTACACCCACAAGGGCACGGAAAAGCGCTTCGAGGGCCTGGACCTGGATACCGGCGCCAGGCTGGCGGGCCGCGTCTCCGGCGATACCCACAGCGCCTATGCCTGGGCCTATTGCCTGGCGGTGGAGACCGCCACCGCCACCGCCATCCCGCCCCGCGCGGTCTGGCTGCGCGCCCTGTTCCTGGAGATGGAACGTGTCGCCAACCACCTGGGCGATCTGGGCTATCTGGGCAACGACGTGGCCCTGGCCTTCGGCTTCATGCAGTTCTGGCGCCTCAAGGAGGACTGGCTGCGGCTGACCGCCCGGCTGTTCGGCCATCGCTACCTGTTCGACCGCATCGTGCCCGGCGGCGTGGCGCTGGACCTGGCCGAGGCGGGCAAGGCGGAACTCGCCGCCCTGGCCGACCGCATCGAAACCGAAGTGGGCGAACTCAAGGCCGTCTACGACGAACACGCCGGCCTGCAGGACCGCTTCGCCAACACCGGCATCGTCAAGCCCGAACTGGCCGCGCGCATGGGTCTCACCGGCCTGGCCGGCCGCGCCAGCGCCCAGGCCTGGGACGCCCGCGCCCAGTTCCCCCAGGCGCCCTACGATCAACTGGACGTGAACATGGCCACCGCCCGCAGGGGCGACGTGCTGGCCCGCGCCGAGGTGCGCTTCGCCGAGGTCAAGGAATCCCTGCGCCTGATCCGGGAAATCCTGCGCCGCCTGCCGGCCGGGGCAATCCGCGCGCCCCTCGCGCCGGTGTCCCGGGTGTGCGAAGGCCTGGGCTGGGTGGAAGGCTGGCGCGGCGACATCCTGGTGGCGGTTCGCATCGGCGCGGACGGCCGGCTCGACCGCGCGCACGCCCACGACCCCTCCTGGCAGAACTGGCCCCTGGTGGAACTGGGCGTGCTGGGCAACATCGTTCCCGACTTCCCGCTCATCAACAAATCGTTCAACCTCTCTTACAGCGGGCAGGACTTATGACAATGCGTGAAGGGGGAAGGGTGAAGGGGGAAGGGTAAAACCCCGGCGCACCGACCTCCACCCTTTACCCTTCACCCTTCCCCCTTCACTCCAAATGGCTACCCACCTCATCCTCCAGAAAGGGGGAAGGGTGAAGGGGGAAGGGTAAAACCCCGGCGCACCGACCTCCACCCTTTACCCTTCACCCTTCCCCCTTCACTCCAAATGGCTACCCACCTCATCCTCCAGAAAATCTTCAAGACCGGCATCGTCTCGGAACCCGCGCCGGAGGCCGACCTGAGCCTGCGTACCCGTGAGCGGGAACTGCACGCGGAAATCCTCAAGGTGTTCGGCCAGGCGGTCAGCATCCGCTGCGTCGATGCCGGCTCCTGCAACGGCTGCGAGCTGGAGATCCACGCCCTGGGCGGCCCCCATTACAACATCGAGGGCCTGGGTGTGAAGTTCGCCGCCAGCCCGCGCCATGTGGACCTGCTGCTGGTCACCGGCCCGGTCACGCGCAATCTGGAAGTCGCGCTCAAGCGCACCTACGACGCCATCCCGGAGCCCAAGTGGGTGGTGGCGATGGGGGATTGCGGCTGCGGCCGCGGCCAGATCGGCGATCTGTTCGGCGAGAACTACGCGACCCGCGGAAAAGTCTCCGGCGTCATCCCGGTGGACGTGGAAGTGCCCGGCTGCCCGCCCACCCCCGAGGCGTTGTTGCGCGGCATCCTGGCGGCGGTATCCGGAAAGGCGCGCTAAACCCTTGTCCAGACCCGCGCCATGGCGGAAAGTGCGCCGCCATGTCCCGCGGCGAAATCCCTCTTTCCGACCTGGCTGACCGCTTCCATCGGCTGGGTGATGTGCTGGCCGACCATGACGGCCTCTGGCGCCCCGCGCCCTTCCATGTGCCGCGCCCGGCCTGGTGCGAGGGGCATCCCGATCTCGCCGGCCATGTTCTGGGTCTGGGGGACGAGGGGGTGGAATCCCTGGCGGGCGACGACCGCGCGCTGCTCGACCTGGTCGGGTGTTTCGTCCCCGGGCTGCGGGAATTGCCTGGCCTGATCGATCTGCCTCGCCTGGAAAGCCATCCCCCAGTTCACGACGCGCGCTCGGATCGCCATGTGCCCGGCCGCAAGCAGGCCCAGGTCGAGGCCTTCGCCGCCGGGGTCGGCGAGGCGCTGGCGCCGGTGCTGGAGTGGTGCGCCGGCAAGGGGCACCTGGGCCGGTGGATGGCCCGGCACTGGGGCTTGCCCGTCACCAGTCTGGAGTGGGACGGCGAACTCTGCGCCGAGGGGGAACGGCTGGCGGCGGGAACCAGCCAGGTCTTCGCCCGCGCGGATGCCCTGGACCCGGCGGCCAGCCGCTATCTGGCGGGCCGCCACGCGCTCGCCCTGCACGCCTGCGGCGACCTGCACCTGGCCCTGCTGCGCGGCGCGGTGGAGCGGGGCGCCCCCGCCCTGGACCTGGCGCCATGCTGCTATTACCGCATCGCCACGCCGGATTATCGGCCCCTCAATCCGGATGCCGGCCTTTGCCTCAGCCGGGACGAGTTGCACCTGGCGGTGACCGAGACCGTCACCGCCGGCGCCCATGATCGCCGCCAGCGGGACCGGGCCCAGGCCTGGAAGCTGGCCTTCCTCGAATTGCGCGCGGCCGGGGGCGTGCCCCGGGGGGCGACCTTCAAGCCCGTGCCCGCCGCCTGGTATCGCCCGGGTTTCGCCGGGTGGATGCGGCGGCTGGCCGACAGGGAAGCGGTGTCCTTGCCGGAGGCGCCCGATTGGCCGGGCTGGGAAGCCCAGGGCTGGAACCGCCGCCGGGAAGTGGCCAGGCTGGATCTGGCGCGCCTGGCGTTCCGCCGTCCCCTGGAAATCTGGCTGGCCCTGGATCGGGCCCTGTTCCTGGCCCGGCACGGTTACCGGGTGCGCCTGGCGGAGTTCTGCGAGCGCTCGGTGACGCCGCGCAACATCCTGATATCGGCGCGCCTGGGAGCGGAGCGGGGATAGGTGGGGCGATAGGCGTGGCGCCTGTTGCTCAGTCTTGCCCGGTTTTGTGCGCGGCCGGAAAGGCCAGGACGTGGGCGTCCGCCTTTGGCGCCTGGCGCTCCGCCAGCAGGCGCAGGGCCTTGAGGAAATCCCCTTGCAGGCGGCTCATGGTTTCCCGCGCGCCGGGCTGGTAATACAGGGCCTCGAAACCCACCGGCTCGTCCAGGCGGGTCCGCTCGTCGGGGCGGAAGCGGGTCCAGGCGATCTCCACCTCCCGCGCCGCTTCCCGGTGGGTGAAGATGATCTCCTCGGCGTCGATCACCGCCAGGACCTGCATGGAGCGGATGGGCACGAACACGCAGCCCGCCGACGCCCTGGCCAGCAGCAGGCGGGTCAGGTTGTAGTCCTCCGCCGGCAGGCTGCGGGCCTCCCGGGACAGGGGATCGTCACGGTAGAAGCGGATTTCCATGGCCGTTGTTTTATCATCGGGACGCATCCACGGCCAGGCCTCATGACCCTCCCGCTCAACACCACCGTACTCCAGACCGTCGTCCTGCTGGCCCTGTCCAACCTGTTCATGACGGTGGCCTGGTACGCCCACCTCAAGCACCTCAACGACAAGCCCTGGTGGATCGCCGCCCTGGCGAGCTGGGGCATCGCCCTGTTCGAGTACCTGTTGCAGGTGCCCGCCAACCGCATCGGCTACACCCAACTGACCCTGCCCCAGCTCAAGATCATGCAGGAAGTCATCACCCTGGCGGTGTTCGCGCCCTTCGCGGTGCTGTACATGAGGGAGCCCCTGAGCTGGAACTACCTGTGGGCGGGACTGTGCCTGATGGGGGCGGTGTATTTCATCTTCCGGGGGGCGTAAGGGGTGCGGATCGGATACATGGCGGCAATGCATACAATGCGGCACCATGTGGCTTGTACGTGTATTGCGCACAGGGACTAACCGCATTTCAGTCGAAGGTTGCCTGACGATTACAACGAAAAGATCCGTGGGTTGGATGAACGAAGCTGATACCTGTCGCAGGCTCGTTGTGCCCAAACTTCAGGCGGCGGGCTGGGACAACGAGCCTTGCTCGATCGCCGAGCAGCGCACCATCACGGATGGCAGGATCATTCCCGCTGGGCAGGGGTTTATCCGCAAGCCACCGCTTCGTGTGGATTACCTACTTCGCTATCGTCGGGATTTTCCCCTGGCCGTGGTGGAGGCGAAGCCCTCCTACAAGGCCGCTTCGGATGGCCTACAGCAGGCCAAGCAATATGCGGAGATGCTGGGCCTGAAATTCGCCTACGCCACCAACGGCCATGAAATCGTCGAGTTCGACTATTTCACGGGGCGGGAGACCCTACTGACGGATTACCCTACCCCTGAAACGCTGTGGCGGCGTTACGAGATGGGCAATGGCCTGGCCGATCCGACCGCGACCGAACGCCTGCTGACCCCCTTCAACCATGCGGTGGGCAAGGGCGAGCGCTATTACCAGCAGATCGCCGTCAACCGGGCCGTGGAGACCATCCTCAAGGGCCAGAAGCGATTTCTCGTCACCATGGCCACCGGCACCGGCAAGACGGCCGTGGCCTTCCAGATATGCTGGAAGCTCTGGACTTCACGTTGGAATCGCACGGGAGACCACCGCAAGCCACGAATCCTTTACCTGGCGGATCGAAACATCCTCGTGGACCAGCCCAAGGACGGCATCTTCGCCGCCTTCGGGGATGCCCGTTTCAAGGCCGAATCCGGCGAAGTGGTGCACAGCCGGGAAATATACTTCGCCATCTACCAAGCCCTGGCCGAGGACGAGCGGCGCGTGGGCCTGTTCAAGTCCTTCCCCCGAGACTTTTTCGATCTGGTCATCGTGGACGAATGCCACCGGGGCAGCGCCCGCGATGACAGCGCCTGGCGGGCCATCCTCGAATATTTCGAGCCCGCCTACCAACTGGGCATGACAGCCACTCCGCTGCGGGACGAAAGCCGCGACACCTATCTCTACTTCGGCAATCCCATTTACCAATACAGCCTGCGCCAGGGGATCGAGGACGGCTTCCTGGCGCCCTACCGGGTGCATCGGGTAGTCACCGAATGGGACGCCACCGGCTGGCGCCCGAGCAAGGACGAGCTGGACCGTTACGGCCGCGCCATCCCCGATGACGAATACCAGACCAAGGACTTCGAGCGTGTCGTCGCCCTGCGTGCCCGGACCCAGGCCATCGCCCGCCACCTCACCGAATTCCTGAAGAAGACCGACCGCTACGCCAAGACCATCGTCTTCTGCGTGGACCAGGAACACGCCAGCGAAATGCGCGCGGCCCTCAACGACCTCAACGCTGACCTGGTTGCCCGCTATCCCGATTACGTTTGCCGGGTCACGGCCGACGAGGGCGACATCGGCCGGGGCCATCTGAGCCGCTTCCAGGACGTGGACACCCGCACGCCCACCATCCTTACCACCTCCCAGTTGCTCACCACCGGCGTCGATGCCCCCACCTGCAAGAACGTGGTGCTTGCCCGGATCGTGGGCAGCATGAGCGAGTTCAAGCAGATCATCGGCCGGGGCACCCGGGTGCGGGACGATTACGGCAAGCTTTGGTTCAACATCCTGGACTACACGGGTTCCGCCACGCGCATGTTCGCCGACAAGGATTTCGACGGCGAACCCGCTCGGGTTACCGAAGAAGAAATCGCGGCAAATGGCGAAGTTCGCACGGTAATCGGTGGCTATGAAGAAGGGCCTGATGAACCCGATGGACCCTTGGGCGCCACGACGGGCGCAGGCACCATTCACGAACCTTCCAGCGATGAGGAGAAGCGCAAGTTCTATTTCGACGGCGGCCAGGTCGCCATCGCCGCCCACCTTGTTTACGAACTCGACCCGGACGGCAAGCAGCTGCGGGTGGTGCGCTACACCGACTATGCCGCGGAACGGGTGCGCACCCTGTGCCCGAACGTGCGGGAGTTCCGGGAAAAGTGGACCGATCCAGCCCAGCGCTCCGAGATCATCCAGTCCCTGGAAGCGCGAGGCATCGACTTCACCCAGTTGGCCGAGGCCGCCCAGCAACCCGAGGCCGACCCCTTCGACCTGCTCTGTCACCTGGCCTTCAACGCCCCCCTGCGCACCCGTCGCGAGCGGGCCCAGCGCCTGAAGAGCGAGCGCAAGGATTTCTTCGACCAGTACGGTCCCGAGGCCCGGCAAATCCTGGAAGAACTCCTGGAGAAATACGCCGACCACGGCAACGCCCAGTTCGTCCTGCCTGACGTGCTGCACGTTCCGCCCTTGTCTGGCCACGGCACCGTGCGGGAGATCAGCGCCGCTTTCGGGGGCCCCGACAAGCTGCGTCAGGCCGTGACCGATTTGCAGAACTTACTCTATGCCGCCTAAGCCGCTCCGAACGATTTGCCGTCACGCCGGCGAACGCCGGGGTCCAGTGATTTTTCTGGATTCCGACCTTCGCCGGAATGACGAGGTCGCGTAGCTCGGCGCCCGTATTCACTGAACCTTCCCATGCCAAGAACAAAGCCAAGCACCAGCGACAAACCCCTCACCACCGCCCAGGCCCTGGGCAGCCTGCTCAAATCCGCCCGCGACATCATGCGCAAGGACAAGGGCCTCAACGGCGACCTGGACCGCCTGCCCCTGCTCACCTGGATCATGTTCCTCAAGTTCCTGGACGACCTGGAACTGCAGCGGGAGGAAGAGGCCTCGCTGGCCGGCCGGCGCTTTCGGCCCGCCATCGAACCACCCTACCGCTGGCGCGACTGGGCGGCCGATCCCCAGGGCCTCACCGGCGAGGAACTTCTGGCCTTCCTCAATCAAGAGCAGGCCTGGGGACCGGACGGCAAGGTCGGTCCCGGCCTGTTCGCCTATCTGAAGAAGCTCACCAGCGCCAACGGCGACAATCGCCGCGACGTCATCGCCACCGTGTTCCGGGGCGTGGACAACCGCATGAAGAGCGGCTACCTGCTGCGCGACGTGGTCAACAAGATCAACGCCATCCACTTCACCGCCAGCGACGAGCTGCACACCTTCGGCGCCTTGTACGAATCCATGCTGCGGGAGATGCGCGACGCGGCCGGAGATTCCGGCGAGTTCTACACCCCCCGCGCCGTGGTGCGTTTCATGGTGGCCGCCAGCGACCCGCGCCTGGGCGAAGTGGTGCTGGATCCGGCCAGCGGCACCGGCGGTTTCCTGGTGGAAGCCTTCATGCATCTGCACAGGCAGGTCAACAACGTCACCGACCACAAGCAGTTGCAGGAGCGCTCCCTCCAGGGCTGCGAGCCCAAGCCGCTGCCCTACATGCTGTGCCAGATGAACCTCCTGCTGCACGGCCTGGACGCGCCCCAGATCGACCCGGGCAACGCCCTGCGTCACAAGCTCACCGAGATCGGCGAGAAGGAACGGGTGGACGTGATCCTCACCAACCCGCCCTTCGGCGGCGAGGAGGAGAAGGGCATCCAGGGCAACTTCCCCGAGGACAAGCAGACCGCCGAAACGGCTCTGCTCTTCCTCCAGCTCATTATGCGCAAACTCCGCCGCCACCCCTTCCCCGCAAGCGGGGGAGGGGCCGGGGGAGAGGGCAGGCCGCCCGCCAGGGCGGCGGTCGTCGTCCCCAACGGCACCCTGTTCGGTGACGGCGTCTGCGCCCGCATCAAGGAAGAGCTGCTTCGCAACTTCAATCTGCACACCATCGTGCGCCTGCCCAACGGCGTGTTCGCCCCCTACACCAGCATCCCCACCAACATCCTGTTCTTCGACCGCGCCGGTCCGACCCGGGAGGTCTGGTACTACGAACAGCCCCTGCCGGCAGGCCGCAAGAACTACACCAAGACCCAACCCCTGCAATACGAGGAATTCCAGCCCTGCCTGGACTGGTGGGGCGGCCCCGATCGGGAGGGCCGGGTGGAGAACGAGCGGGCCTGGAAGGTGCCGGTGGCGGAACTGCTGGCCGCCAACTGCAACCTGGACCGCAAGAACCCCAGCGCGAAAGCCGACATCACCCACCTGCCACCGGAGCAACTGGTGGCAAGCATCCTGGACAAGGAGCGGCGCATCGCGGAGATCATGGGGCGGATACAGGAGCTGCTCAAGTGAGAAGGGAAAGGGGAGAAGGGAAAACGGAAAATAGCGCGGGACAAGGTGGGGAGGTGCTGCTGTATCAAGCGGCGGACGGCGGGCCGGCGCTGGATGTGCGGCTTGAGCAGGACACCGTTTGGCTGACCCAGGCGCAGCTGGTTGAACTGTTCCAACGTGATCAGTCCGTCATTTCCAGGCATGTGCGCAACGTTTTCGCGGAAGGCGAACTGCCGGAGGAAAGCAATATGCAAAAAATGCATATTGCCGGCTCCGACAAGCCGGTGACCTTCTACAACCTGGACGTCATCATCTCCGTCGGCTACCGGGTCAAGTCCCCGCGCGGCACCCAGTTTCGCGTCTGGGCCACCCAGGTCCTGCGCCAGCACCTGGTGCGGGGCTACACGGTACACGAACGGCGTCTCAAGGAACTCAACCAAGCCGTGCGGCTCATCGCCGATGTCGCCCACCGCCGCCCCCTCAACGGCGACGAGGCCACCGCCCTGCTGGATGTGGTGGCCGACTACGCCTACGCCCTTGATGTGCTGGACGATTACGATCACCAGCGGGTCAGGCTGGGCGAGGTTTCACCCGGGCCCGTTGCGGCCTTGGGACTGGACGAGGCCCGCCAGCTGATCGCCCGCATGGGTGAACGCTTCGGCGCCTCGGGCCTGTTCGGTCGGGAAAAGGACGGCGCGCTGGAGGGGTCGTTGGCCGCCGTCATGCAGACCTTCGCCGGCCAGGAGATGTACCCCAGCCTGGAGGAAAAGGCCGCCCACCTGCTCTACTTCCTGGTCAAGAACCACCACTTCGTGGACGGCAACAAGCGCATCGCCGCCGCCCTGTTCCTCTGGTTCCTGGAAAGGAACCGGGCCCTCTACCGCGCCGACGGCGGCAAGCGCATCGCCGACAACGCCCTGGTGGCCATGACCCTGCTCATCGCCGAGAGCCGGCCGGAGGAGAAGGACGTGCTGTGCCGGGTGGTGGTGAATCTGATCAATCGAAGGAATGGGTAGGCGGGAAGGGATAATGGAAAAGGGAAAGGGGAAAGGGTGGGGGCGGGTGAGGCTGGGGGAGGTGCTGAGGCACCGCAAGGAATTCATCACCATCGATGACCTGGAGACCTACAAGCGGCCCCGCGTGCAGCTTCATGCCCAGGGCATCGTCCTGCGCGACAGCGTGCCGGGTGCCCTGATCAAGACCAAGAAGCAGCAGGTCTGCCGGGCCGGCGAGTTCCTGGTGGCGGAGATCGACGCCAAGGTGGGCGGCTTCGGCATTGTCCCGCCGGACTTGGACGGCGCCCTCGTCAGCAGCCATTACTTTCTGTTCGTCGCCAACGGGGACAGACTGGATCGCCGCTACCTGGGCTGGTTCATCAAGACCCCGGCCTTTCGGGAGCAGGTTGAGGCCCAGGGTTCCACGAACTATGCGGCCATTCGGCCCGGCGATGTGCTGGGCTACGAAATCCCCCTCCCGCCCCTGGCCGAGCAGCAACGCAACGTGGCGCGCATCGAGGCCCTGGCCGCCGAAATTCATGAGGCCGGCAGCCTGCGAGAAAGATCGGTCGATGAAGTTCACGCACTCGCCAGGTCGATCATTCGTCAGGACGGGAAGAACCAACGTGTCCCCATGCGCGACCTCGTCAGATTGCGACCTCCAGACGTACAAACACATCCCGATGAGTCGTACCAATTCGCAGGCGTGTATTCCTTCGGGAGGGGGGTCTTCCGCAGCCAAGTGAAACTGGGATTGGAGTTTGCCTACCCCAAGCTGACGCGATTACGCACTGACAACTTCGTATATCCAAAGCTCATGGCCTGGGAGGGGGCCTTTGGTGTTGTGCCGCCCGAGTGTGACGGCTGTGTTGTCTCGACCGAGTTCCCTGTATTCGATATTGACGAGGATAGGGTGTACCCGGAAGTGTTGGACACCTACTTTCGAACACCCGAGGTATGGCCAGAGATTTCGGGGGCCAGCACAGGGACAAACGTGCGCCGTCGTCGTCTAAATCCACTGGATTTTCTGGACTACCAATTCCCTCTGCCTTCCAGAGAAGTTCAGAAGAAATTTCGTAACGTGATGGCCGAGGTGGACACCCTCAAGCGCCACCAGGCCGACACCGCCGCAGAACTGGACGCCCTGCTGCCCGCTGTCCTGGACCGTGCCTTCCGAGGCGAGTTGTAGGGAGGGGCTGGGCATGTACGCCATCGAGACCGTCCCCGACGACGCCCCGGATACCCTTGAGCAATTGGGCACCAAGTACAAGTTCTGGTACCGGGACGTGTTTGGCCGGCGCTGCATGTTCAAGGAGGGCCGGCCCGGCACCGGGGAGAACTGGGCGGAAAAGGTCTGCTGCGAGCTGTGCACCCTCCTTGGCATCCCCCACGGCTACTATGAACTGGCGGTCTGGAAAGACCACAAGGGCGTGGTCACGCCCAGCTTCGTCCCCGAGGGCGGCCGGCTGGTGTTCGGCAACGAACTGTTGGCCAGTTTCGTCGAGGGCTATGAGGGTGAGCGAAGGGTGCGCGCGCGTAACCACACCCTGTCCCGGGTCATGGCTGTCATGGTGGGGGGAGGGAGCATCATCGAGATGCCCCAGGGTTTTACCCCGCCGCCTGAGATCCAGGGCGTGACCGGTGTTTTCCTCGGCTATCTGATGCTGGATGCGCTCGTGGGCAATCAGGATCGCCATGACGAGAACTGGGGCTTGGTCCTGCTGCCCGACGGTCGCGTCACCCTTGCCCCCACTTTTGACCATGCCTCCAGCCTGGGGCGCAACGAGCGGGACGAGGAACGCATGGAACGGCTGACCACCAACGACCAGGGGCGCTCGGTGGAACGCTACGTGGAGCGGGCACGATCCGCCCTGTACGGCCGGGCCGGGGAAAAACCGCTCACCACCCTGGAAGCCTTCGCAGAAGCCGCCAAACTTCAGGAGGTACGGGAAGCAAAGGGCTATTGGTTAGCGCGGCTGGCAGGAGTTCGGATTGCCGATTTCCGCTTGATACTCGACAATATCCCGCCTACCGAAATCAGCGATCCGGCGAAGGCATTTGCCCTCAGGATGCTGGAAATCAACCGCGAACGTCTGCTGCGTTGTTAATGCTGTTGTCTGGAGAACATTCATGAAGGCGCTCTATGTAGCCTGGCAAGAGCCGGATACACGACGGTGGGTGACCGTCGGCCGCCTGACCTACGAGGACGGCAAGTACAAGTTCGTCTATACGCAGGGCGCCCGGGAAGCCAGGAGCTTCACCCCCTTCGGGCGCATGGTGGATATGGACGCCGCCTATGTCTCCGACGTGCTTTTTCCCTTGTTTGCCAATCGTGTATTGCCCAAGTCGCGCCCGGAATATGGGGATTACCTGCGCTGGCTGGGCCTCAAGGAACACGAGCACAACGAGTTGGAAGTGCTGGCGCGCAGCGGTGGCTTGCGCGCCACCGATACCTTGGAGGTGTTTCCGTGCCCAGAGCCCACCGAGGACAGGAATTACGAGGTCTATTTCTTCAGTCACGGACTGCGCCACCTGCAATCCCAGGATCAGGCCCGGGTCAATGAATTACGGGCTGGAGAGCGTTTGTATTTGATGCGCGATGTCCAGAACGATTACGACGCCATGGCCTTGTTACTGCGTACCGGCGATCCGATCTCCAGCGTGGGCTATTGCCCCCGCTATTACTCGGGGGATTTCTCCCGCTTGCTGGACTCGGTCGGCCCGGACAAGGTGCGGGTGACCGTGGAACAGGTCAATCCGGATGCACCGATGCAGTTAAGGCTGCTGTGCAAACTCAGCGCGCCATGGCCTGCGAATTTCTCCGCCTGTTCTCTGGATCAGTTCCAGCCAACCGTTTCTTAAAAAACGACTCCGAAAATGGCCTTGCTGCTCGCTGTTTCGGACCGGTCTATCCGTGGAGATGGGGCGCCTAAGCCACCAGCCGAAGCGGCTGGTCAGGCGTCGCTGTTCTAGCGGTGAGGTGTTTGACGTCCGGGGCGCCCAACTGGTGGGCGGCCCGCGCGACATAGGTACGGTGGCAACGGGTGTGGTCGACCTCGTAGCACACCAGGCAGGCCGTCGTGGCGCGGGCGATCTTGGCCAGCTCCTGCAGGGTCTCCTGCTGGGTCTTCAGGTATGCGAGGAAGTCCCGGCTGTAGCGCTGCCAGTCGCCGTCGTCCTGATAGCGGTCGCGGATGGATTTGGGACAGCCCAAGGCGGGCATGTGCAGATAGGCGATGCCCGCGCGTTGCAGGTGTTCATGGAACGCGGTCTTGGAAAAGCCCTTCTTGCGGGACAACGGCAACTCGCGCACATCCACGACGGAGTGCACCTTCATGGCTTGCAGGCGGGCGATAAAGGCTTCGATGTCGAGGCCCTCGTAACCGAAGGTGAAGAGGGGGCCGGGATTGGGCACGATGGCAGTGTCGGGTATGGTTAAGACTTGTGCCGGGAGTGTAGCGCGACATTCGAATCGACCCAATCGCACTTTGGCGAAGTGGTGTTGGACCCTGACTCTGACCCTGCCCCAGCTGAAGATCCTGCAGGAGGTCATCACCCTGTCAGTGCTCGTGCCCTTCGCGGTGCTGTACATGAGGGAGCCCTGAGCTGGAACTACCTGTGGGCGGGCCTGTGCCTGATGGGGGCGGTGTATTTCATTTTCCGGGGGGCGTGATTCTGGAATGCCGGTGGCATTGAGCTTGTGAGTAAAGGGGATTGTCTGGGGGGGGGCTGGATGTCGGCTTCCAGGCCCTTCGCCGTTTCCGCCATATCCGCTCCCTTCCTGCGTTTTGGGTCGCCAGACCCCCTATGTTTTCTTGAGCAAATCCTTCAATCCCGCGAAGGGATTGTGGCTGGCGGGCGTGGACGGTTCGTTGGCCGAACGGGTCAGGGAAATCAGCGCCGCGTCCATGTCCCGGGAATGCTCCGCGTCGTGGCAGTAGAGGCATAACAGCTCCCAGTTGCTGCCGTCGGACGGGTTGTTGTCGTGGTTGTGGTCCTTGTGGTGGACCGTGAGCTGGGCCAGGTTGCGGCTGTCGAAGGTTCGGCCGCAGCGTCCGCACACCCAGGGGAACAGCTTGAGGGCTTGGCCCCGGTAGCTGTCGGCGCGGGCGTCGGCCTGGCGGCGGGCCTCGGCGACGACGCGGTCGAGGCGGGCATGGTCGGGCTGCTTGGACATGGCGGCTTCTCCCGGAAAACGGCGGATGGGGCCATGGTAAAATCCGCGCCTTCTTTTTTCCCGGAATTTTTATCATGTTTTCCGCCAGCCAGACCCTCGCCAACACCGATCCCGAACTGTGGGCCGCCATCCAGGGCGAAAACCACCGCCAGGAAGAGCACATCGAGCTCATCGCCTCCGAGAACTACGTCAGCCGCCCGGTCATGGAAGCCCAGGGTTCCCAGTTGACCAACAAGTACGCCGAGGGCTACCCCGGCAAGCGCTACTACGGCGGCTGCGAGTTCGTGGATGTGGCCGAGCAGCTGGCCATCGACCGGCTGAAGACGCTGTTCGGCGCGGATCAGCACGGCTACGCCGCCAACGTGCAGCCCAACTCCGGTTCCCAGGCCAACCAGGCGGTGCTCATGGCCTTCTGCAAGCCCGGCGACACCATCATGGGCATGAGCCTGGCGGAAGGCGGCCACCTGACCCACGGCATGGCCCTGAACATGTCCGGCAAGTGGTTCAACGTGCTGTCCTACGGTCTCGACGCCAAGGAAGAGATCGATTACGAGGCCATGGAAGCCAAGGCGCGCGAACACAAGCCGCGCCTGATCATCGCCGGCGCCTCCGCCTACGCCCTGCGCATCGATTTCGCCCGCTTCGCCAGGATCGCCAGGGAAATCGGCGCCATCTTCATGGTGGACATGGCCCATTACGCCGGCCTCATCGCCGCCAAGGTGTATCCCAACCCGATTCCCCACGCCGACGTGGTCACCTCCACCACCCACAAGACCCTGCGCGGCCCGCGCGGCGGCATCATCCTGATGAAGGCGGAGCACGAGAAGGCCATCAACAGCGCCATCTTCCCCGGCCTGCAGGGCGGCCCCCTGATGCACGTCATCGCCGCCAAGGCGGTGGCCTTCAAGGAGGCCGCGTCCAAGGAGTTCAAGCACTACCAGGAACAGGTGGCCGCCAACGCCCTGGTCATGTGCAAGGTCTTGCAGGAGCGGGGCCTGCGCATCGTCTCCGGGCGCACCGAGAGCCACGTCTTCCTGGTGGACCTGCGCGCCAAGAATCTCACCGGCAAGGAAGCCGAGGCCGCCCTGGGCCGCGCCCACATCACGGTGAACAAGAACGCCATCCCCAACGATCCCCAGAAACCCATGGTCACCTCCGGCATCCGCATCGGCACCCCGGCCATGACCACCCGCGGCTTCAAGGAGCTGGAGGCGGAAAAGCTGGCCCACCTGGTGGCCGACGTGCTCGACGCCCCCAACGACGAGGCCGTCACGGCCCGGGTCCAGGCCGAGGTGAAGCAGCTCACCTCGGCGTTTCCGGTGTATGGGAAATAAGTGAAGGGTAAAGGGACCGCGCCTTTGGCGCTCAAGGGTAAAGGGTAAACCCCCTTCCACCTTCACCCTTCACCCTTCACCCTTCCCCCTTCCCCCATGAAGTGCCCCTTCTGCGGCGCCTCCGACACCCAGGTGGTGGAAACCCGCCTGTCCGAGGACGGCGTCAGCATCCGCCGCCGGCGCAAGTGCAACGCCTGCGACAAGCGCTTCACCACCTTTGAAACCGCCGAGGTCCGTTCCCCGGCGGTGGTGAAGCAGTCCGGCGAGCGCCAGGAATTCAGCCGCGACAAGCTGCGCGAAGGCTTTCGCCGGGCGCTGCACAAGCGCCCGGTGCCCACCGAACTGGTGGACGCGGCCATCGACCGCATCGTCCACAAGGTGCTGGCCCTGGGCGAGCGGGAAATCACCTCGCGCATGATCGGCGAACTGGTGATGAACGAGCTCAAGCGCCTCGACAAGGTGGCCTACATCCGCTTCGCCTCGGTGTACCGCGCCTTCCAGGACGTGGACGATTTCCGCGACGCGATCCGCGAAGTGGATAAGGCGGATAAGACAGATAAGGCCGGCGTGGACCCGGACGCGGGGAGCGGGAAATCGGAAACGGGAAGCCGGAAGTAGGGAGTACGGATGTTTGCCCACTCCCCACCCCCCACTCCCCACTTCCCGTTCAGCGCCGAAGACCACCTCCACATGGCCCGGGCCCTGCGCCTGGCCGAGCGCGGGCTGTTCACCACCACGCCCAATCCCCGTGTCGGTTGCGTCATCGTCAAGGACGGCGAAGTGGTGGGTGAAGGCTGGCACGAGAGGGCCGGCGAGCCCCACGCCGAGGTACACGCCCTGCGGGTGGCGGGGGAAAAGGCCCGGGGCGCCACCGCCTACGTCAGCCTGGAGCCGTGCAGCCATCACGGCCGCACGCCGCCCTGCGCCAACGCCCTCATCGACGCCGGCGTCAGGCGGGTGGTGGCGGCCATGCGCGATCCCAATCCCCAGGTTTCCGGAAATGGCCTGGAATTGCTCACCCTGGCCGGCGTGACGGTCCAGGTGGGCTTGCTGGAATCCGAGGCGCGGGAACTCAATGTCGGCTTCATCGCCCGCATGACCCGGGGCCGTCCCTGGCTGCGCCTGAAGACCGCATCCTCCCTGGACGGCAAGACCGCGCTGCTCGACGGCGCATCCAAATGGATCACCGGCGAGGCCGCCCGGGCTGATGTCCAGCGCTGGCGCGCCCGCGCCTGCGCCATCCTGACCGGAGTGGGCACGGTGCGGGCCGACGATCCGCACATGAACGTGCGTGGCCCGGATGTGCCGCGCCAGCCCCTGAAGGTGATCGTCGACAGCCGGCTGGCCACGCCGCCGACGGCGAAAATCCTGATTGGCGGCGCCCTGATCGTCTGCGCGGAGGCCGATCCCGCCCGTCGCGCCGCACTGGAGGCGGCGGGGGCCGAAATCCTTGAAATGCCCAATGCGGTCGGCCGCGTGGGGCTATCCGCATTGATGCTGGAACTGGCCCGCCGCGGCATCAACGAGGTGCACGGCGAAGCCGGTGCCACCCTCAACGGCGCCCTGCTGGATGCCGGACTGGTGGACGAATGGCTGGCCTATTTCGCGCCCCTGGTGCTGGGCCACGAAGCCCGGGGCCTGTTCAAGCTGCCGGCCCTGGCCGACATGGCCGGCCGGCGTGGCTTCGATCTTCTGGACGCAACGAAGGTAGGCGCCGATCTGCGCCTGCGCCTGCGGCCGGTCTGATTTTCCTTTTATCCCTGGAAACGCCATGCAAATCAGCAGAAATCATGTGGTTACCCTGAAATACCAGGTCACCGATGCCGAAGGCCAGGTGGTGGACACCGGCCAGGAGCCCCTGGTCTACCTGCACGGCGGCTACGGCGGCCTGTTCGACGCCCTGGAGGTGGCCTTGCAGGGCAAGTCCGAGGGCGAGCCGTTCCGTGTCGAACTCACCGCCGACGAGGCCTTCGGCGACTACGACGATGACCTGGTCAGCGTCGAGCCGCGCGACAGCTTCCCCGCCGACATTCAGATCGGCACCCACGTCGAGACGGATGACGAGGAGGGGGACGGCCCCCTCTACACCGTCACCGCCATCGAAGGCGACAAGGTCGTGATCGACGGCAACCATCCCCTGGCCGGCATGGACCTGGTGTTCACGGGCACGGTGGTGGCCGTGCGCGCGGCCACCGCCAGGGAGATCGCCCGCGGCGAGGCGAACTAGATTTGCGAAAAGGGTTTCGCCTGATGACGTTTTTTTCAGGCATGTCATCCCAATGCTTGGCTGAATCCCTCTCCCCACCCCAACCCTCCCCGTCAACAGGGAGGGAGCAACCCCTCCCCCGCATGCGGGGGAGGCCGGGAGGGGGAGGGCCTCCGTTTCATGAAAATTGGCACATGGGCGAATTCAAGGACCATTTCTCGACCCATTCCCCGGACTACGCGGCCCATCGGCCCGGTTATCCGGCGGCCCTGTTCGATCATCTCGCCACGCTGACCCGGGAACACGGTCTGGCCTGGGATTGCGCCACCGGCAACGGCCAGGCGGCGCGGGGGCTGGCGGCCCGGTACGCCCGGGTGGTGGCCAGCGATGCCAGCGGCGCCCAGATCGCCGCCGCGCCGGCCCATCCGGGCATCGAATTCCGCGTCGCGCCGGCGGAAGCCAGCGGTCTGCCGGACCATTGCGCCGACCTGGTCAGCGTGGCCCAGGCCGCCCACTGGTTCGACCTGCCGGCGTTCTATGCCGAGGCGCGCCGGGTGCTCAAGCCCGGCGGCGTGCTGGCGATCTGGTGCTATGAGCGGCTGAGCATCGAGCCGGCCCTGGACGGGATCGTCAAGGCCTTCCACGACGACCTCCTGGGGCCCTATTGGCCGCTGGAACGACGCCACGTGGAGGCCGGCTATCGGGATCTGCCCCTCCCTTTCGCCGAACTGCCGGCGCCGGAACTGGGGATGGAAGCCAGCTGGAATCTGGACCAGTTGCTGGGCTATTTCTCCACCTGGTCGGCGGTCAAGGCCTACCGCCAGGCCACGGGCGAGGACCCGCTGCCGGCCTTGCGGGAAAGCCTGGCGGCGGCCTGGATTTCCCTTGCTTCCGCCAAAACAATAAAATGGCCGCTTTCCGTGCGGCTCGGTCGCGTCTAGTCGAGCACGTCGAGCGCAACTTTTCCAGGCGGTTTCCCCCATGTTTACCGGCATCATCCAGGCCGTCGGCCACATTTCCCATCTCTCCGAGTCCGGCGGCGCATCCGGCAAGACCGATGCCCGCGTCACCGTCGCGGCGGGCGGGCTCGATCTCGCCGACGCCCACCTTGGCGATTCCATCGCCTGCAACGGGGTCTGCCTGACCGTGGTGGACAAGACGCCCGAGAGCTTCAGCGTGGACGTGTCCGGCGAAACCTTCTCCTGCACCATCGGCTTCGCCCCCGGCGACCGGGTCAACCTGGAAAAGGCCATGCGCCTGTCCGACCGGCTCGGCGGCCACCTGGTCTCCGGCCACGTGGACGGAGTGGGGGAGGTCATCCACTTCGCCCCGGTGGCGGGCGGCGACGGCAGCTGGCGCCTGGACATCCGCGCCCCGGGCGCCCTGGGCCGCTACCTGGCGCCCAAGGGCTCCATCGCCGTGAACGGCGTCTCCCTGACGGTGAACCGGGTCCAGGGCAACGAGTTTTCCATCAACCTGATTCCCCACACCCTGGAGCAGACCATGCTCAAGGACCTGAAGCCCGGTACCCGGGTCAATCTGGAAGCCGACATGCTGGCCCGTTACGCGGACCGGCTTCTCCATTACGTCAACGAGCAGGATAAAGACTGATGAGCCTCGCCCCCATTCAAGACATCCTCGCGGAGCTCAAGGCCGGCCGCATGGTCATCCTGGTCGACGAGGAAGACCGGGAAAACGAAGGCGATCTGGTCATGGCCGCCGAGCATGTGACGCCGGAGGCCATCAACTTCATGGTCAGGCACGCCCGCGGCCTGGTCTGCCTGACCCTGACCGACGCCCGCTGCCGCCAGCTCGGCCTGAAGCAGATGGTGAGCGACAACCAGACCCCCCACGGCACCGCCTTCACCGTTTCCATCGAGGCGGCGGAGGGGGTCACCACCGGCATTTCCGCCGCCGACCGGGCCGTCACCATCCGGGCGGCGGTGGCCAAGAACGCCCAGGCCGACGACATCATCCAGCCCGGCCACATCTTTCCCCTGCGCGCCCAGCCCGGCGGCGTGCTGGTGCGGGCCGGGCACACGGAAGCCGGCTGCGACCTGGTGGGCATGGCCGGCCTGGAACCCGCCTCGGTGATCTGCGAGATCCTCAAGGAGGACGGCACCATGGCCCGCCTGCCGGATTTGCTGGAGTTCGCCGGGGAGCACGGCCTCAAGATCGGCGCCATCGCCGACCTGATCCACTACCGGGCCGCCAACGAGCGCCTGGTGGAGCGGGAAGGGGAGCGGGAGATCGCCACGCCCTTCGGCCCCTTCCGTCTGGTGGTGTACCGGGACAAGATCAGCCGGGCCACCCACCTGGCCCTGACCCGGGGCGACATCCGCGCCGACGCGGAAACCCTGGTGCGGGTGCACGAGCCGGTGTCCCTGGTCGACGCGCTGGACATGGGGGGCTCGGGCCACGCCTATTCGGTCCATGCCGCCCTCAGGATCCTGGCCGAGGCGAATGCCGCCGGCGCCGTCGTGCTGCTGCACCGTCCCGAGTCCGCCGACGATCTGGCGGCCCGGGCGCTGCCGGCGGACGTGGCCCCGGTCGCCCGCAAGTTCGACCTGCGCAACTACGGTACCGGCGCCCAGATCCTGCGCGATCTGGGGGTCGGCAAGATGAAACTCCTCGCCACGCCCCGCAAGATGCCCGCCATGGACGGCTTCGGGCTGGAAGTGATCGGCTACTACGAAGGAAACTGACATGGCCCGCTACGACAAGATCTTCGAATTCGAATCCAACCTGAGCGGCAAGGGACTGCGCATCGGCATCGTCATGAGCCGCTTCAACCTGGATGTGTGCGAGGGGCTGCTTTCGGCCTGCACGGCGGGACTGCTCAAGCATGGCGTGGCGGCGGAGGACATCCGCATCGCCACCGTGGCCGGCGCCCTGGAAATCGCCCTGGTGCTGAAGAAGATGGCGGAATCCGGCAAGTACGACGCCCTGGTGGCCCTGGGCGCGGTGATTCGCGGCGAGACCTATCACTTCGAGATCGTCTCCAACGAGATGGCCAGCGCCATCACCCGGGTCAACCTGGATACCGGCATCCCCGTGGCCAATGGCGTGCTCACCACCAATACCGACCACCAGGCCACCGAGCGCATGTCCGAGAAGGGCCGCGAGGCCGCCATCACGGCCATCGAGATGGCCAACCTGCTGAAGGCCATATGAGCGCCCCCGCCCGGCTGTCCGAAGGGGGCGCGCTCCCTTCCCCGGGGAGGTGGTCGCGCGGCGACCGGAGGGTCGTCCGGTGAGCGAAGCGGGTTCCGGAAAACGCCCCCCGGGCGATGCCCGGCGCGGTCCCAGCCCGCGCCGGGTGTCCCGCGAACGGGTGCTGCGCGCCGTGTACCAGTGGCTGGTCGCCGGCGGCGACTATGCCGGCCTGCTGGTCCAGGCCGAGGCGCACGATCCCGAGGAAACCGGCGATACCACCCGCCCCCACGAGGGTTTCCTGCGCGAACTGCTGGACGGCGTGATGAAGGAGACCGGGCAACTCGATATCGTCCTGACGCCCCATCTGGACCGGCCGGTGGCGGAACTGTCCCCCGTCGAGCACGCCATCCTTCTCATCGGCGCCTACGAGCTGAGCCACAGCCTCAACGTGCCCTACAAGGTCTGCATCAACGAGGCGGTGGAACTCGCCAAGCTGTATGGCGGCACCGACGGCCACAAGTTCGTCAACGGCGTCCTGGACAAGCTGGCCCGTGTAACCCGGACCGTCGAACTGGAGGCCGAGGGACGCTGAATCGGCGATGGCCAGGCTCGGAGGCCCCTCGCTCCCCACTCCTCCTTCCTCTCCCGGCATGCCCTCGGAGTTCGACCTCATCGCCCGGTTCTTCACCCGGCCCGCGCCCAACGCCGTGCTCGGCGTGGGCGACGACGCCGCCTTGCTGGCGCCGACCCCGGGCACGGAACTGGTGATCTCCAGTGACATGCTGGTGGCCGGCCGCCACTTCCTTGCCGATGCCGACCCCTACCTGCTGGGCCACAAGGCCCTGGCGGTAAACCTCTCCGACCTGGCGGCGATGGGCGCCGTGCCGCGCTGGGCCACGCTGTCCCTGGCCCTGCCCGAAGCCGATGAAACCTGGCTGGCCGAATTCAGCCGGGGATTCTTCGAGTTGGCGGACAGCTACAACGTCAGCCTGGTGGGCGGCGACACCACCCGGGGGCCCCTCAACCTGTGCGTCACCATCCTGGGCGAGGCGCCGGCCGGACGCGCCCTGCGCCGCAGCGGCGCAAAGGTGGACGACGGCGTCTGGGTGTCGGGTGAGCTGGGGGCCGCCGCCCTGGGGGTTCGCCACCTGAACGGGCAAATCATGCTGGACGCGGCGGATGCCGCCCTGTGTCAGGACCGCCTGCACTGGCCGGAGCCCAGGATCGTGCTGGGCAACATGCTGAGCTGCGTGGCCCATGCGGCCATCGATATTTCCGACGGGCTGCTGGCGGACCTGGGCCACATCCTGGAATGTTCCGGCGTGGGCGCGGAAATCGAATTCGATCGCTTGCCGGCCCACCCGGTGTTGGCGGCCAAGCGCGCCGATCCCCTGATCCGGCGCTGCCTGCTGGCCGGGGGCGACGATTACGAATTGTGTTTTACCGCGCCTCCGGACCGGGACCGGGCCATCCTGGCCGTGGCCCAGGCCGCCGGCGTGTCGGTCAGCCGCATCGGCCGGATCACCGCCGAACCCGGTCTGCGCCTGCTGGACGGAGAAGGGCGGGAAATGGCCATCGGGGAAAAAGGCTTTGACCACTTCGCCGCATAGCCCCCCTCAGGGGATGGAGGGCGGGAAAGGGAATGTGCGCGGCATGCCCGGCGTGCTTCGAGCGTTCCCGGAATGCGGTTCGGGGCGGGCTCGGCAAGTGAGGGAACAGCGGTGGCGGTGCGCGTGACGTTCAAATTCCTCCTTGCCCACCCCGCCCACTTCCTCGCCCTGGGTTTCGGCGCGGGTTTGTCGCCGAAGGCGCCGGGTACGGTGGGCACCCTGGTCGCCTTCCCCTTGTTCTGGCTGCTGGCGGAAACCCCGTTCTACTGGGCCTGGATCGCGGTTTTCCTGGCCGTCGGCGTCTGGGCCTGCGGCGTGGCCGGACGCAACCTGGGTGTCCACGACCATGGCGGCCTGGTCTGGGACGAGGTCGCCGCCTTCCTCATGGTGCTGCCCTTCGCGCCGGTCAGCCTGTTCGGCTTCGTCCTGGCCTTCGCCCTGTTCCGCCTGTTCGACATCTGGAAGCCGTTTCCCATCGGCTGGCTGGATGCCCGGGTGGGCGGCGGCCTGGGGGTGATGCTGGACGATGTCCTGGCGGCGGGCTATTCGATTCTTTGTCTTTTGGGGGTATCCGCATGGACGTGAGCCAGGACGAGCTCGAACATCTCGCCGCCCAATTGGGCCGGGCCCTGTTGCGCCATGGCTGGCGTCTGGCGGTGGCCGAGTCCTGTACGGGGGGATGGGCGGCCCAGGCCCTGACCGCCGTCGCCGGGAGTTCCCAGTGGTTCGAGCGGGGATTCGTGACCTACAGCAACGATGCCAAGCAGGACTTGCTGGGAGTGAGCGGCAGGACCCTGGTGCAATTCGGCGCGGTGAGCATGGAAACCGCTCGGGAAATGGCGGACGGGGTGTTGGCCAACAGCCGCGCCCAGGTGGCCTTCGCCATTACCGGCATCGCGGGTCCCACCGGTGGCAGCCTGGACAAGCCGGTGGGGACGGTTTGCTTCGCCTGGAGCTGGCCCGGAGTGGCGACCTTGGCGGGGCGTGAGCACTTTGAGGGCGATCGCCGCCAGATACGCGCCCAGTCCGTGCGTCATGCCCTCGGCCGGATGCTGGCCCTCATGACATAATCGCCAGGTTCGAAAAACAGACTCAATCCAGACCCAATCCAGGAGGAAATCCCATGGACGAGAATCGCAGCAAGGCCCTGGCCGCCGCATTGGCCCAGATCGAGAAGCAGTTCGGCAAGGGCTCCATCATGCGCATGGGCGACGGCAGCGTCGCCGACGACATCCAGGCGGTGTCCACCGGTTCCCTGGGGCTGGACGTGGCCCTTGGCATCGGCGGCCTGCCGCGCGGCCGGGTGGTGGAAATCTACGGCCCGGAATCCTCCGGCAAGACCACCCTGACCCTGTCCGTCATCGCCCAGATGCAGAAGCTGGGCGGCACGGCGGCCTTCATCGACGCGGAACACGCCCTGGATCCCCAATACGCCCAGAAGCTGGGCGTGAACGTGGGCGAACTGCTGATCTCCCAGCCGGATACCGGCGAGCAGGCCCTGGAAATCGCCGACATGCTGGTGCGCTCCAGCGCGGTGGACGTGATCGTCATCGACTCGGTGGCGGCATTGACGCCAAAGGCGGAAATCGAGGGCGAGATGGGCGATTCCCACGTGGGCCTGCAAGCCCGCCTGATGAGCCAGGCCCTGCGCAAGCTCACCGCCAACATCAAGCGCACCAACACCCTGGTCATCTTCATCAACCAGATCCGCATGAAGATCGGCGTCATGTTCGGCAGCCCGGAGACCACCACCGGGGGCAACGCGCTGAAGTTTTACGCCTCCGTGCGCCTGGATATCCGCCGCATCGGCGCCATCAAGAAGGGCGACGAGGTGGTGGGCTCGGAAACCCGCGTGAAGGTGGTCAAGAACAAGGTCTCCCCGCCCTTCAAGGAAGCCATCTTCGACATTCTTTACGGCGAGGGCGTCTCGCGGGAGGGCGAGATCATCGAACTGGGCGTGGCCAACAAGTTCATCGACAAGTCCGGCGCCTGGTACGCCTACCAGGGCGAGAAGATCGGCCAGGGCAAGGACAATGCCCGCGAGTTCCTGCGCGAGCATCCGGACATGGCCCAGGAAATCGAGGCCCAGATCCGCGAGAAGCTGGGCGTTAAACCCGCCGCCGCATCCATTTCCGCGTGACCCTGCGGGAGCGAGCCTTGAATCTGCTGGCGCGGCGGGAGCATGGCCGCGCCGAGTTGGCGCGCAAGCTGTCCCCCCATGCCGAGGCGGATGAACTTGCCGCGCTGCTGGATGTTCTGGAGCGGGAAAACCTGCTGTCCAATGCCCGCTACGCGGAAATGCTGGCCCATGCGCGCTCGGGACGGCACGGCAGCGTGAGGTTGAAGGCTGACCTGCGTGACAAGGGCGTGCCCGCCGAAGTGATCGACGCGGTGGTGATCTCCGCCCGGGAAACCGATCTGGAGGCCGCGCGCGCTGTCTGGCTGAGGAAATTCGGCGCCCCGCCCAGGGATGCGGCCGAGCGGGGGAAACAGATGCGCTTCCTGGTCGGACGCGGATTTCCGGCCGATGTGGTGCGCAAGGTGGTCGGCGGCGGAGAAGACTGAAAGCCGCTGATTACAGCCGCGCCCGCACGATGGCGGCGATTTCCTCGTCGGTCAGTTCGATGGGGTTGGTCAGCATGCTGGAACCCCGGCTGTTGGCGACGATGCGGGCCACATCCGACTCCCTGACATCGTATTTCCCCAGGCGCGGCAGATCCAGCCGACGGGTCCAGTCCTCCAGTATTTCCGGCAAGGCCGCGCGGGCCTCGGCATCGGAGAGTGGTTGCCGCGCGAGCAGGCGGCCCACGTCGGCGTACTTCTGCATGGCGGGATGGTCGGGCTTGCGCCGGGTCAGGGCGTCGATGTTCATGCGCGTGGCTTCCGCGACCAGGGTGCCGCACACCACGCCATGGGGGATCGGGAAGAAGGCGCCCAGGGGCGACGCCAGGCCATGCACCGACCCGAGCCCCACCTGGGCAAGCGTGATGCCCGAAAGCAGGGCGGCATAGGCCATGGCGGTCCGGTGTTCGGAGGTGTCGCCGGTTCCCGCATGCCAGGGAAGCAGGGCATCCCGGACTTTTTTCATGCCGGAAAGCGCCAAGGCGTCGGTAAAGGGATTGGCCTTGCCGGAGACATGGGACTCCAATAGCTGGGTGAAGGCGTCCATGCCATTGGCCGCAAGCACGGGAGCCGGGCAACTCGCAAGCAGGTCCGGGTCGATGACGGCATATTCGGCCACCAACTTCTCGTCGCGGAAGGACTTCTTGAAACCGCCTTCGCCATGAACGGAAAGCACGGCATTCTTGGTGGCTTCCGAGCCGGTCCCCGCCGTGGTGGGAACGGCGATGAAGGGCGTGGCGGGGCCGCGATAGGGTAGTTCCGGACCCACACCCTCGAGATGGTCCATGACCGAATTGCCCGCGCGCAGCAGCCCGGCGATGGCCTTGGCCGCATCCAGGGCGCTGCCGCCGCCGATGCCCAGGACGCAATCGAAACCCTTGCCCGCGCATGCGCCGACACACTGGTCGACGAGGGCTGGCGAGGGTTCGCCGGGAACCTGGATGATCTCCCAGGCGACGGATTCTCGCCTCAGCCCTTCCGCCAGGGTTGTCCAGTGAGGCCCCGCCAGGAATGATCGGCTGCCGGTAACGATGAGGGCGCGACGACCATATCCGGCCACCAGGCCGGGCAGGGCGGCAAGCCGTCCTGCGCCGAATTCGATGCGCGGCAGGCGCGCCAGATTGAACTTGAAGGGCACGGAAGACCTCATACCATCGAGATGGCACATCCTAAGCCGAACTGGCTGGTGTGGAATCGGATATAAAAGATGTTGACGTACCGCGTGGAGACCTATATAGTCTCGCTTCTCTCGGACGCGGGGTGGAGCAGTCTGGCAGCTCGTCGGGCTCATAACCCGAAGGTCACAGGTTCAAATCCTGTCCCCGCAACCAGTTTTACCAGTTCTTTAACAGTTTACTTACAGCCTTAAGGTGTGGGCATTGGGTGAAGTGGAAGCTGAGCGGGTTCAGGCCTGCGAGGTGGAGCGAAAGATAAACCTGATGCTTGCACTAGTCAGAAGATTCTGAAGAGTGGAAGCGGCTTGCTTCGGCAAGTTGTAAGAGTTAACAGAGATTGAACTGAAGAGTTTGATCCTGGCTCAGATTGAACGCTGGCGGCATGCTTTACACATGCAAGTCGAACGGCAGCACGGGGGCAA
>WBZT01000670.1_pt1 | contig 26759 bp, 17 predicted proteins | sample 5204241 | NCBI WGS metagenome assembly WBZT01 (sample SAMN12344358, study PRJNA552823) | activated sludge metagenome | biome: Activated sludge suspended growth; feature: Nitrification reactor; material: Wastewater; isolation source: activated sludge from nitrification reactor of wastewater... | reverse complement strand
GCGTTACCGGCGAGGCGCGGTTCGGCCCGCCAACCCGGGTCGCCATAGGCCTGGAAGGCACCCCAGGTGATGTCTTCCCGGTTCTTTTTCCAGACCGCCTTCCTGGCCTCGAAGACCGCCTCGCCGAACGGCCGGCGTTCGAGCAGCAGGCTGCGATAGAACGTATTGCCGAAGGTCATCGCCCCGGCATCGTCGACGGCCCAGCCAGCGACCACCACACAACGCACCCCGCTAGCGATCAACTCGCGCGCGACGCTGGCGGCAAGCAGGTTGCCGTCACGCACCGTACGTTCTGCCGACTGCCCGGCAGGACTGGCGACATCCACCTTGCCGAGATGACAGCAGCTCAGAAAGACCAGTTCGGGGACCGTTTCCATGGCCTTGATTTCGGCGGCAGTGATCAGCAGTCCATCCGACAGCACCACCCCGGTGCGCCGCCGGCCATCGACGTGCGGCTGGTCGAAAACGCCGTGCGCCGAGATGTGCACCAGCCGATACGCCTGCTGGTAGAGCCGGGTCAGCACGTCGCTGGCGCGCCAGTCACTGCCGATCGCCGCGACCACCTGGTACCCCATGCCCTGCAGCAGACCCGCCACCTCGTTCGCCTCGCTCTCCGCCCCGGCCAGAGGCGGTGGGTTGGCGGCCTGCGGCCGCTGCGGGTCGGGAAAGGCCTTGGCAAAGCCCTCGACCGACGGATTGCCGAGGACGAAGGCATTGCGTTCAAAGCCCTGACGCACCTGCCGGCGGAACTGCGCAGCCGCCAGTTGCCGGACCACCGGCGTGCGCAGCGCCAGCGGCAGCGTCCCGCCGGCACCCCCCACGGTACCGGCGAACATCAGTTCCCACGGCAGATTGGCGGTGTAGTCGTCGACCACCAGGACGATGCTCTCGAGCCGCCGAGCGGCATCCTTGAAGTCGTGCGGCACCATCAACTGGAACAGCACGCGGCCAAAGTTCTCCTGCCAGATAGCGCTGTGGATCTGCTGGCGGACCAGCATCTCGACCAGGCCCGGCTGCCGCTGATGGACGATCGATTCGGCACGGGCGCGCTGACCGAGGTAGAGGAAACGCAGCCGTTCGGCGATCGCCGTACGCGCCTGCCGCCGCGGCGGACTGCCATCGCTGACGGCGACCACGGCGGCACCGTCCGCCGGCAGCCAGTCCCGCGTTGGCTCACCGTCTTGCCGGTCGGCGTCGGTGACGATCAAGCGCGGCCAGTAACTCGAGTTGCCACTGTCGAACAGGCGGCGCCGCAGCCCTTCACCCTGCTCCAGTTGTGGCCGACAGACCAGCGCCACCGCGTAGCGCCGGGTCAACTCGGCGAGCCGCTCGGGCATCTGGCGCAAGGCATAGGCCGCGGTGATCGCCGTGTCCTGGTACAGTTCGACGATCTCCAGTCGGCTGACCCGAATGTTCAGCCGGGTCGTTTCGTGAAAGCGGGCGTTGGCTTCGATGACGCCACGCACGAGGGCCTCGACCGACGCCGCGACCGACAGGTTGGCCGACGAGTTGTAGCCGAGCAGCAGCGTCGCCAGCGGCAGCTCGCGCTCGTCCTTGCCGAGCACGTCGATGACCTGCAACAGATAGCGCAGCACGCCCGCGCGCACCGCCTCGGTCAGATCGTCGACGGTCAGGTTGCCGTCGTAGCTGCCGAGACCGCTGACCACGGCGCCGCTGAGGCTGCCGCGGCGACGTTCCTGTTCGTTGGGCACGCGCAAGACCACCGTCGCCGTGCCGCGCGGGCCGGCGTAAAGCCCGAGGTTGTAACGCTGGCTGAGGTCGCCGTCGAGCAGCTCACGGTCGATCAGCGCCTCTGCGCCGGCGATCAGATCCTGCTCATAATGGCCGAGCAGCACCGGTTGCGTCAGGAAACGCAGGTCCATCGCCTTGACCGCCACCTCGAGTCGGCGTTTCGAGCGTGGTGACACCCGGCTGCCCGGCGCCCCGCCAAGCAGTCCGCGCGCCACCGCCTCACCGCTTTCCAGCATCGGGGGGCCGGCGTCGTAGATCAGCGGCGCTGCCTCCGCGTCGCCGCGCACCGCCGGCGGCGTGCGCAACAGGGCGCCCGTCGCGCCGGTACGCAGCAGTTCGCCCAGCGCCGGGAAATATTCGCTGGTCGACGGCAGATCACCATGCGCCGCCGGCAGATAATAGTAGCGGCCGATATTCTCGATGCGCCCCGAATCCCAGGTCACCGTGCCATCGCCGCGGGTGGTGCCGACCATCTTCAGGCGCCCGTTCTCCTCGCGTAGGCCACAGGGGGTATTGCGCGCAACGCCGAAGACATAGCTCGATTTCTCCTCATAATCCTTGGGCAACGCCGGCGTCGCCTGACCATCCTGGCGCCACAACCAGCTACCGGCATCGAGTTGCTCCTGGCTCGGCGTCGCCGACTTGCCGTTGCCGAACCAGAAATCGAACACTTTCTTCTGGTAACTGCGCCAGGTCTCGGCCTTCTCGAAATGCTGATCGGCCAGACCGCCATCCGGATGACCCTGGAAGGTGTCTACGAAACCGGGCTTGGGCAGCAACTGCAACGCGCCGCGGAAACCGGAAACGATCGCCAGCACCTCCTGCATGTCGTGCTCGACGTCCAGACGCACCAGCGAACGCAGCGTATCGCCCTTGCCAAGCAGATTTTCGACCATCGAGTAGGCGCCCTGGTTGGGCGTGCCGAGCATCACCAGGCGCGCGCCCGAGCGCGCCATCAGCGCATCCATCACCGGTCGCCGTTGGTGGATGCAGGCGCGCACGACCAGGCCGCCCATGCTGTGCGCGAGCAGTCGGATCGGCTGCTGCGTCTCGCTCAGCAAACGGTTGAGCAACTCGGCCAGACGTTCGGCAAGCGCATCGATCGGCTGCCGCCAGTCGTAGGCGAAGTGCTCGACGCGGTGGCTGGTCGCCAGGAACCTGCAGAGGTCGCCGTAAAACATGCTGAACAGCTTCTCCGCCTCGATCCCCGGCTGTTCCCAGGCGATCCTGGCCAGGCCACCGCGGGCAATATCCAGTGGGTCAAACCAGACGCGGTCGCGGCGCTCGGCCCACAGGTGCGAACCCATCACCCCCGGCAAGACGACGACCACCGGCAAATCAGGCGGCGGCGCTTCGCCGCCACGTTGCGTCCTGGCGGCCACCGCCTCGACATCGGCAAAGGGGCCAGACAGCGGCTGGAATGCGGTCAGCGGCAGTACATTGCTGCTCACCAGCCAGTCGCGCAGTGCCGCTCGCGTATCGATGTTGGTGAAATAACGGAAATGCGACACATCGGCACCGCGATCGAACAGCGCCCGCGCTCGCGCCTGCGGCGCGATGCCGGCAAACATCGAATCCGTGTTGACCACCAGGTCGTTGTCCACGTTGTCGAAGAGCAGGAAGTCGGTGAGCAGAACCCCCAGGCGCTTGAGCAGGTTGCCGCCTTCGATGTCGCCGGCGATCACCGCCATCTCGACCCCGCCACAGACCGGGGAATCTCGCAGCAAGCGAGCCATCGGCGACTCGGGCAGCATCGCTTCGATGCCCGGCACCAGATGCGCATTGGTGCGCTTGCGTGCAACTTCCAGAACCACCCGTTTGAACGCCGAATAGAGCGGGCTGCCAAAAAAGAACGGCACCTGCCCGATCAAGGTCAGCAGACCGGACAGGAAAAGGTCCAGATTGCCACTCGCCAGCCGCGTCCCCTGCGCCGGGCTGGCCACCCGCACGTAACGCTGCAGCACCAGCTTCTTCGCTCTCAGTTCGCCGGCCAGATGCCGCAACTGCTGCCGTTGCTCGGCATGCGCCGGGTCGAGCTCGCCCCCGACGCGCTCCGCTTCCGCCTCGTCGGCATCGCCGGTACCGGGCAGATCCGACCGGTACTGTTCGATCAGCTCGTCGAAGCGCTCCAGACACAGCAGGTCGGCAACCAGGCCGCCGCGCGAGTGCGACACCAGGCTGAGCTGCAGGCCGGCCGGCAGGGCCGCGAGCAGTTGCCGCGCATTCTCGATCGGGCCCTCGGACAGCGTGCGGTGCTCGAAGGCATAAATACCCCCGGTGAAATGGCGCTCGAGCACGCTCCACAGATCGCGCTCGTCGAGCTGCAGATCGCCGAAGCTGCCCAGCGTGTTCGAGCCGGTACCGTGGACGAAGACCAGCGCCGGCAACTGCTCGGCGGCAGCCTGCGCCAGATCCCGCTGCGCCTGTGCCTGGGCGTCCTCGTCAGAGATCTCTCGACCATTGGCGCCGCGCCGGCCCTGCCAGCAGTAGACGCCGGGCTGACGATCGAGGCGCTTTTCTATCGCCCACATCAAGGCCTTGGTGCCAAGCCAGGAAACGCCGAGTTCGGCGACTTCGCCGAGCTTGCCCGACGTCAGTTCAGCGAGCTTTGCCCGGGCGTCGTCGATGATCGGGTCGCTGCTCTTCCCCACCGCGATGGCAAAGACCCGGCTGATCAACCCACCGACGGCTTCGCCGATGAGGCCACGAGTCGCCGCGCCCTCACGGCGCAATTGATCAAACAGGATCTCGCCGTGCGCACCGATCAGTTCGGGCCGACTGCGTTCGAGCGACGCCTTGAGCTTGGCGGCAGAGGTGATCAGCACGCCGCCGTCGGCCAGCTCGATGACCAGCACCTCGTCGTCCGCGGCGTCGTATTGCTGGGCAACCCCAGCGACCCCGCGCACGGCGGCACCGACCTCGAAACACGCCCGGGTCTGCAGGTAACCGGCCGGCAGGAAGGGATCGTCCGCCTCGCCGGCCGAACGTCGTGCCGTGTGCAGCAGGGCCGGCAAAGGTGCCTGGTCTCTCTGGCTACCGGTCAGATTGAGAGTGATGGTCTTCGGCATCGTCTTGTCCCTTTCGCGCGCTGCTCACTGCGGATTATCACGGAAGTGGTCCCAGCGACGCACCCACCTCCCCTCGCCCGCTTGCCGGCGAGGGGTCAGGGGAAGTGTCGTCACGTCACCGGTCCGGCGGACGAGCCCTGACGGTTTTCGGCAGCACCGCCCACCCCCCCAGGCGGTCGCGTCGGTTGCACCACAGACCCGGCCCCCTGCCTGGATCAACTGAAGATCTTGCGCTTGCGCGCGTCGGCGCTGCCAAAGATCTGCGGACTCTGCGGATACGACGCCGACGGCAGGTAGCCGGGATTGATCCTGGCGTGCCAATCGGCGTACGTGGCGTTGGCGGGCAGCGCCCGCAGTGCCTTCAGCGCGTAGTAGGTGAAGGCACCACACGGGCGGCCAGCGATTTTCGCGTCGTAGCTGAAGTTGTTCGGGCCTTCCTTGCAACCGGCGAGCAGCAGGTCGCCGGCCATGCGCGACAGCGCGCTGGCAAAGGGCGACAGACCGGAAGTGACCTGCACGTTCATCAACGGCTGGCCGCTGAAGCCACGCGGCAACTGATCGGCCGGCAGCCAGTTGCCCATCGGCATGAAGCGCGGGCGCGGCGCGTCGTCCGCATCGGGGTCGCTGGCGGCAGCGCGCGTGACAGTCCCCGAATGGCAACTGTCGGAAATCAGCGCCAGCCTCACACCCGCCTTGCGCGCGCTGAACAGCGTGTTGATCTCGTCGTCGATCAGCGCGGCGCCGTTGGTCTGCAGGTCGTAAGGGCACAGGGCCTCATCGAGACCATCGGCCTCATCGCCATTGACATCGGGCACATAGGTCCCGTGCCCGGAAAAGGTGATCACCACCACGTCGCCGCTGACCGCCGAACCGATCAGCGACTGGATGCCGCTGACCATCGCCGCCTTGGTCGCCTGACTGTCGATCAGCTTGCTGACCGCAAAGCCGCGCGCCGCCAGTTCCGCCGCCCAGTCGTTGGCATCGTTCACACAGCCGCTGAGATCCATGTGCGTGCCCGGGTAGTTGTTGATGCCGATACAAAGTGCGCTTTTGCTCATGACCGTCTCCTGGGGAGTGATGATTTATCGGGGACTACGGTGTTCAGTCTAGCAAGTCACGACGGAATAACAAACCTCGCGCGCGAATCAGGTTGCGCAGTAGTCGGGAGGCAGGTGGCCGCGCCAGGCAGCGGAGGGAACGACCGTCCGCCGCAGGCCCCGCCGCCGGGCAAACAGCGGACAAAAAAACGAGCCCACCTGGGGCTCGCCTTGCTGCACGACCGGCTTCTGTCGCTACTGCACGCGGATCTCGACGCGACGCCCTTCTTCCGGGCTGCCGCTGCCGACGGTGGATTCCGGCTTGCGGAACTTGACCCGGGCGGCCTTCACGCCGCCGGCAACCAGCGCGTCCCGCACGGCATGCGCGCGCGCCGTGGCGAGTTCGGCGTTGTGCTTCGGATCACCTGAAGCATCATGAAAGCCGGACAGGAGAACGATCGCCTGCGGATGGGCGGCCAGCGCAGCCATCGTCTGCGCCACGACGCCGTGGTCGGCATCATTCAGCGTCGCCTGGTCGACGCCGAAATAGACCTTGGCCAGGGCGTCGCCAACCGGAGCGATCTCCGCCACTGCAGCCGTTGCCGCCAGCGGGCCCTTCGACAAGCCGCCGCTGAAGAACACGGCCGCAACACAAAGCGCAATTCCCCCAACCACCCCAGCGACCACACCGGCTACTTCGTCTTCATCATCATGCGCCGACATACGTACCTCCAGAAAGGCAGACTCGTGGGCCAGCCGCCCACACCAGAGCGAATTCTATTCCGAATCCCCCAAGAACAAAACGGTAGACAGCTTTCCTTTCGTAGTCGATGGCCCTGATCTTGCGCCGGAAAAAAACAGAATTGCACCGCGAGTACAGCGTTTGGCGCCCTGACTGCGCTATGCTGTGCCAGCATCGCGTTCACCAGCCAACCCGGAAAACTGTCGCGGAAGGATATATGGCACTAACCACCAGCTACGCCGAGGTCGAACCATCGCGCGGCGAGATTTTGGCCATCGAAGGAGCGCTGGTCGTCGAGTTCGGGGCGCCGTGGTGCGGTCACTGTCTCGCTGCCCAAGCTTTGCTCGAGAGCGCCTTCTCTGCGTATCCCGGAACTCGTCACCTGAAGATAGAAGACGGCCCTGGCCGCAAACTGGGACGCTCATTCGCGGTCAGGCTCTGGCCGACCCTCATCTTTCTCCGCCAGGGCCAGGAAGTGGCGCGCCTGGTCCGGCCATCCGACGCGGGGATGATCGAACAGGCACTCGCCGCCCTCGATCGGGGGTCAGTCAATCCGGATGGCCACGACGCGGTATAGGTGGGCAGTGCCGTTACGCCGACGAACGGCGCCGGACCCTGACGTTCAGGAAGGTTCGCCTGCCGGTAGAACAAGTTGATGGCGAGCTGCGCGCCGGCCGACGGCTGGCCGCGAACCACCTCAGCAGCTCGCTCCGGCCGCACAGCGTGCGACGGCGCTGGTCATCGGCGCCAGCGCCCGGCCCTCGGCGGCCCAAGCACGAATACCGTCCTTGACGTTGTACACCTTCCGGTAACCCGCCTGCTGCGACAGGAACTGGCTCGCCGCCTGGGTCCGGTTGCCGCTGCGACAGATGACGATCACCGGCTGGTCCGGCTTGGCCACCCCCTGCAACTTCTGCAACCAGGCGGGCGGATCAGCGCGGCCGCGCTCGTCGAAAAAAGTGAGCAGCCGGCTGCCCGGAACGATTCCGCTTTCCTTCCATTCGCCCTCGGTGCGAATGTCGACCACCGGCACGCCTGCGGCAAGCAGGCGGGCCAGCTCGGCATTGCCGATGTCGACCACCTCGGCGCGTGCCAGCAGTGAGGAAGCCACGGCAAGAAGAAAGAAAACAATCTGGCGGATCATGATCGCTGCTCCCGAGACAGGTCAGCCCTCATCTTACCTGTTCATCGGTCGCGTCACCACCTGCCGTCGTCCAACAACGACTCGTGCCTGGGCCATGCAACGGCCGAGCCACACGGCGCCTGATCGACCGGGGCAAGCGCCGGGCAGCAATGCTTCACGAGTCGCGAATGCAGGGCGCGGCGCGCTTGACTGCGGCAACCCCGGGCAACCATACTGTGCCGTGGGAGTCGCTGGCGCGACCTTCACGACCAGGAGGACATCGCAATGGCGCGCGCTTTCATCATTCGCCCGTTTGGCAAGAAGTTCGATTCGTCGGGGAGGGAGTTCGATTTCGAACGTGTCGACCGCGAGTTGATCTCGCCCGCCCTCCAGGACGCCGGGCTCGATGGGGGAACGACCGGCCAGTTGGTCGACGCGGGCAATATTCGCGAGGACATGTTCGCGCTGATCCTCGAGGCCGACCTGGTCGTCTGCGACATCAGCATACACAACGCCAACGTCTTTTATGAGCTGGGGATCAGGCACGCGCTGCGCAGGAAGCACACGCTGATGATCAAGGGTGAGCCGAGCAACGACAAGCCGCCGTTCGACCTGTCCACCGATCGCTACTGCACTTACGAAATCGATCAACCCGGCGGCGCCAGGGACAGGATCACCGCAGCGATACGCGCGAGCATGATCAGCGATCGCGAAACCGACAGCCCGATCTTCCAGTTGCTGCCCAGCCTGGCCGAGGCGAACCCGTCCGAGATCGTCGTCGTGCCGCTCGACTTCAGCGAGGAGGTCACCCGCGCGCAATCGGCCAGGGCCAAGGGATGGCTGCGCCTGCTGGCCGAGGAGGTACAAGGCGAACGCTTCGTTTGGGAGGGCCTCAAGCGGGTGGCCACGGCGCAATGGGATATCGGTGATCATGACGGCGCGCGCGGCAGTTGGGAAAAGATCCGCGAGGTGTATCCCGACGATATCGCGGCCAACCTCGCCGCGGCCAACATCTACGAGCGCACCTATCGCAAAAGCGGTCAACTGAGCTACCTCGAAGTTTCCGACCAGGCGATCGATCGGGTCCTCGCGAACCCGGCGACCAGCCGCAAGCAGCGCGCCGAAGCCAGGGCACTCAAGGCGCGCAACTACAAGACGCGCTGGCGGACCGAGCTCGACAAACTCGGCAGCGCCGAAGATCGTCGGCAGGAGGCGCTCAAACCCTCACTAATCGACTGCTACGAGGCCTACCGCGAGGCCTACTTCGCGGATCTGAATCACTTCTACCCGGGGCTCAACGCGCTGCAGGTCGGGACGATCCTGCTCGAGCTGGCGCAAACCGATGCCTGGTCGGACCTCTTCAACGACGACAAGGCGGCCGGTCGCTATCGCGAAGATCTCCAGGAGATGGTGCCCTCGTTGCGCTGCCTCGTGTCGGCGGCGGTCGCCGTGGCGCTGCGGCAAATGTCGGACGATGATCCCGACCGCGTCTGGGCAGAGATCAGCAGTGCCGACGTACTCTTCCTGAGCGAGCCACAGAGCGAGCGGCGTGTCATCCGCGCCTACGAGTCGGCGATCCCGCGCGACATGCCGTTTGCCTGGGACGCGACGCGCGGGCAGTTGCAACTCTTCGCCGATCTCGGCATCCGTAGCGACCTCGCCGCCAAGGTAATCCAGGCGCTCGATCCCCGCTTCGCCGACCCGGCAGCGAGCAAACCCGTTCATCTGGTGATCTTCGCCGGCCACGGCGTCGACCAGCCGGGACAGCCTCGGCGATTCCCGGCGGCGCGCGAAGAAAAGGCCCGCGGGCTGATTCGCCAGGCCTTTGGAGAACTGGCCGATGACCAGCATGAAGCGATCGTGCTCGCCTCGGGCGCCCCGGGGGCGGACATTCTGGCGCACGAAGTGTGCGCCGAGCTTGGCCTGCGCAGCATCATGTGCCTGCCGATGCCGCCCGACGCCGTCGTTCCGCTGGCCTTCGCCGGCCTCGATGCCTGGCGCACGCGTTTTCTCAATCTGTGGAACGTGCAGCAGAAACAACAATGCAACCTCGTCCTCAGCGACCAGCCCGGGCTGCCGCGCTGGCTGCAGCGCAGTGGCGTGGACCCCTGGGAACGCGGCAACCGGTGGGTGATGAAGCTGGCGCAGGCCTGGGGCGCGCAGCGCCTGACGCTGCTCGCCTTCTGGGATGGCAAGGAAGCCGGCAACGCGCCGGGCGGGACCGGACACATGGTCAGTCTGGCTCGGAAAACCGGCAACCTGCACATCAAGATCATCGATTCGAACCAGCTTCTGGACCATGCCGACTGACTCCGACCAACCAGCCAAGTAAGGACTGCGCAAATGACGCGACGTAATCGTGACGAGCACCTTTTCAGCCCTGGACCGAAACGTATCCTCGCGCTCGATGGCGGCGGTATCCGCGGCATCATGACCGTGCAGATCCTCAAGCGCATCGAAAGCCTGCTGCGCAGCCGGGCGGGGGGCGATCCGGCGTTTCGCCTGTGCGACTATTTCGACCTGATCGGGGGCACGTCTACCGGCGCCATCGTCGCGGCCGGCCTGGCAACCGGGATGTCGGCAGATCAACTCGAGGATCTCTACGCCGACCTGGGCAAGGAAATCTTCGAGCCGAATCTCCTCCGCTGGGGCGTGCTGCGCGCCAAATTCTCGAAGAAGCCGCTCGAAGCGGCGCTCAAGCGACAGTTCAAGGACATCCTGCTCGGCGACCCGACACGCCTGCACACCGGCCTGGCGATCATGCTCAAGCGGATGGATACCGGCAGCCCCTGGGTCGTGCACAACAATCCGCGCGGGCGCTACTTCACGCCCCGGCCAGGCGGCAAGGCGCTGGCCAACAGCGAGTTTTCGCTCTGGCAGCTCGTCCGCGCGAGTACCGCCGCGCCGCATTATTTCGATCCCGAGCGCTTCGTCGTCGGTCGCGATGCCGACGGGAAGGAGCAGACTGGCCTGTTCGTCGACGGCGGCGTCAGTCCGCACAACAATCCGTCGCTGCAGTTGCTGATGCTCGCCTGGCTACGGGGCTATGCACTGCAATGGCCGTCGGGAGCCGACCAGTTGTTGCTGGTCTCGTGCGGCACCGGGATCAATGAAACGGCGATGGAGGCGGAAAAGAGTGGCCGGGTGGCGGCGGCCGACGCAATCAACGGCCTCGCCTCGCTGATGGACGACGCGCTGGCGCTCAACGAGCAGATGCTGCAATGGATGTCGGTCAGCCCGACGGCGCGGGTGATCGATCGCGAGGTCGGCGATCTGTCGACCGATCTGCCTGGCGGCGGGCCGGCGCTGCTGACCTACCTGCGCTACAACGCACATCTTGACGGTGACTGGTTGCGGGCAAATGTCCGGCCGGACTACCGCGATACCGACGCCAAGGCACTGCGCGAAATGGACCAGCCGGAGAACATGCCGAGACTCGTCGAGATCGGGCAGGCCGTCGCCCGCAAGGTCGAGGAAGGCCATTTCCCGCCGAACTTCGATCTCCGTGCCTGACCGACTGCCGCACAGCGCCGGGCCACCGCCGCCGGCGCGGCCCTTTCCTGCCGCCCCTCCGCCATGCCTGCCCTGCTGCGTGCGCTGAACGCCGACATCACCACGCTGGCGGTCGACGCCATCGTCAACGCCGCCAACTCCTTGCTGCTCGCCGGTGGCGGCGTGGACGGCGCGATCCACCGCGCTGCGGGTCCCGAACTGCAGCAGGCGTGTCGTCTGCTCGGTGGCTGCGCGACCGGCGACGCCAGGCTCACCGGCGGCTACCGCCTGCCCGCCCGCTGCATCATCCACACCGTTGCGCCGCTCTGGCGCGGCGGCGGCTTTGGCGAAGCCGAGCTGCTGGCGTCCTGCTATCGGCGCTCGCTCGAGGTCGCGGCCGCCCATGCGGCGCGCAGCGTGGCGATCCCGTGCCTCGGTACCGGCATCTACGGCTACCCGATCGACCCAGCCGCGCGCATCGCGGTAGCGACGGTTCGCTCGTCGTTGTCGCAATGGGCAGTGATCGAGGAAGTGATCTTCTGCTGCTTCTCATCGCGCGACCTCGCGGTCTATCAGGCGCTGCTGGCCGAACCCGCCGGCACAGACCCGGGCAGCCCGCTGGGTAGCGACTCCTTGTCGCCTGAAACATAAGGCTTTCCTCCACCGAAGCGCAGCGTTAGTATGACGTCTTTCGCGGCCAGCGGCCCCGACTCCTTGCGATGAAAGGAACTCTTCCTCTTGAAGCCTACCGATATCGGCGCAGTCGATTACTTTCACAAGGTCGTTGATTGCCAGTGGGCCTGCCCGGCCCACACTCCTGTTCCCGAGTACATCCGCCTCATCGCCGCAGGCCGCTACAGCGAAGCCTATCTGGTCAACTGGGTGTCCAACGTCTTCCCCGGCATCCTCGGTCGCACCTGCGACCGACCCTGCGAACCGGCCTGCCGCCGCAGCCGCGTCGAGGACGAGACGGCCGATGGTCACCAGCGCAAGGAACCGGTCGCCATCTGCCGCCTGAAGCGCGTCGCCGCCGACTACAAGGAAGATATCCGCGGCCTGCTGCCGCAACCGGTAGAACAGAAGAACGGCCGCCGTGTCGCCTGCATCGGCGCCGGGCCGGCCTCGCTGACCGTCGCGCGCGACCTGGCGCCGCTCGGTTACGAGGTCGTCCTCTACGACGGTGATGCCCGCGCCGGCGGCATGATCCGCACCCAGATTCCGAAATTCCGTTTGCCGGAAGAAATCATCGACGAGGAAACCGGTTACGTCCTCAACCTCGGCGTCGAATTTCGCAGCGGCCAGTACGTCGCTTCGCTCAGGGATCTGCTCGCTGAAGGCTACGACGCGGTGTTCATCGGTTCCGGCGCACCGCGCGGCCAGGATCTCGACGTTCCCGGACGCAAGGAGGCGGCCAGGTACATCCACCTCGGCATCGACTGGCTGGCGAGCGTCGCCTTCGGCCACGTCACCTCGATCAGCCCGCGGGTGATCGTGCTCGGCGGCGGCAACACCGCGATGGACTGCTGCCGCTCGGCCCGCCGCCTCGGCGGCAGCGACGTCAAGGTCATCGTCCGCTCGGGTTTCGAGCAGATGAAGGCCAGCCCCTGGGAAAAAGAAGACGCGATGCACGAGGGCATCCCGATCCTCAACAATCTCGTTCCGCGGGCCTTCACGCACAACGGCGGACGGCTGACCGGCGTCACTTTCCAGAAGATACGTTCGGTGTACGACGAGCGTGGCCGCCGCACCCTGGTGCCGACCGGCGAGCCGGACGTGCACTTCGAGTGCGACGAAGTGCTGGTCGCCGTCGGCCAGGAAAACGCCTTCCCGTGGATCGAGCGCGACATCGGCATCGAATTCGACAAGTGGGGGCTGCCCAGGCTTGACGAGCGGACGATGCAGTCTACGCTGCCGCAGGTCTTCTTCGGTGGCGACGCCGCCTTCGGTCCAAAGAACATCATCTGGGCGGTGGCGCACGGCCACGAGGCGGCGGTCTCGATCGACCGCCTGCTGAACGGCGAGAACATCGCCGTGCGTCCGCCACCGATGACCAGCCTGGTGTCGCAGAAGATGGGCATCCACGCCTGGCGCTACGACAACGCGATCTCGAACGACCGCCGCCTGCGCGTACCGCTGCGCGACGTCGCTGCAGCGCTGAAGAGTATCAAGATCGAGGTCGAACTCGGCTTCGATCCCCAACTCGCGTTCAAGGAGGCGCAGCGCTGCCTGAACTGCGACGTACAGACGGTGTTCACCCCCAAACTGTGCATCGAATGCGACGCCTGCATGGACATCTGCCCGATGGACTGCATCAGCTTCACGCACAACGGCGACGAGGAAGACCTGCGCCTCCGCCTGCGCGCGTCGGCGCTCAATCTGGGCCAGGATCTGTACGTCTCCGAGACGCTGAAGACCGGGCGGGTGATGGTCAAGGACGAGGATGTCTGCCTGCACTGCGGGCTGTGCGCCGAGCGCTGCCCGACCGGGGCCTGGGACATGCAGAAGTTTCTGCTCGAGATGGCGCACGCCGGCTGCCGCCACGCCGCCGCGCCCGATACGCAGCAAGCAGCCGCCTGACCGGCATGACTTTGCCACACCCCCTCAACGGTCATGCCGGTCTCCCTCACCCCCGACCCCTCTCCCGCAAGCGGGCGAGGGGAGGTTCGTGAGTCTCTGAGGCGACTTCCCAGGTAAGGAGCGAAAATGCAGAAGATCGAAGCGGTCAATGATTTCGTCATCAAGTTCGCCAACATCAACGGTTCGGGGTCGGCGTCAGCCAACGAACTGCTGGCCCGCGCCATCCTGCGTATGGGCGTGCCGGTGTCGCCGCGCAACATTTTTCCCTCCAACATCCAGGGGCTGCCGACCTGGTTCGAGGTGCGCGTCACCGAACACGGCTATCTCGGCCGCCGCGGCGGCGTCGACCTGATGGTCGCGATGAACCCGCAAAGCTGGGATCAGGACGTGCGCGAGATCGACCCCGGCGGCTACCTGTTCTACGACAGTTCGAAGCCGCTGCCGCGGACCAAGTTCCGCAGCGACATCCACGTCCTCGGCATGCCGCTCACCGAGATCTGCAACGACCACTACAGCGACGCGCGCCAGCGCCAGTTGTTCAAGAACATCATCTACATCGGTGCGCTGACGACGCTGCTCGAGGTCGACCCGGCGGAGATCGAGAAACTCTTCAGCGAGCAATACAAGGGCAAGGAGAAACTGTTCGACTCCAACGTCCAGGCGCTCAACCTCGGGCGCGAGTATGCGCGCGCCCAGCTCAAGCCGATCGCGCTCAAGGTCGAGCGCCGCGATTGCGTCGGCGAGCGCATCTTCGTAGACGGCAACAGCGCCGCCGCGCTCGGTTGCCTCTATGGCGGCGCGACGGTCTGCGCGTGGTATCCGATCACCCCTTCGTCGTCGGTCGCCGAAGCCTTCCAGCGCTACGCACAAAAACTGCGCGTCGATCCCGAGACCGGCCACCAGCGCTACGCCATCGTCCAGGCCGAAGACGAACTGGCGTCGATCGGCATGGTCATCGGCGCCGGCTGGAACGGCGCACGTTCCTTCACCGCCACCTCCGGTCCCGGCATCTCGCTGATGTCCGAGTTCATCGGGCTGGCCTACTTCGCCGAAATCCCGGCAGTGCTGATCAACATCCAGCGCGGCGGCCCGTCCACCGGCATGCCGACGCGCACGCAGCAGGCCGACGTGCTCGCCTGCGCCTACGCTTCGCATGGCGACACCAAGCACGTGCTGCTCTTCCCCGAAGACCCCTGCGAGTGCTTCGAGATGTCGGCCCAGGCGCTCGATCTCGCCGAACGTCTGCAGACGCCGGTGTTCGTCATGAGCGACCTCGACATCGGCATGAACCAGCGCCTGTGTCGCCCCTTCGCCTGGGACGACAGCCGCGAATACGACCGGGGCAAGGTGATGACGCGCGAAGCGCTCGACGCCGGCGCCGAATTCGGGCGCTACCTCGACGTCGACGGCGACGGAATTCCCTACCGCACGTATCCCGGCACCCACCCGACCAAGGGCGGCTACTTCACCCGCGGCACGACCAAGAACGCCTACGCCGGCTACTCGGAAGCCGGCGCGGACTACGTCTACAACATGCAGCGGCTGCGCCAGAAGTTCGAGACCGCCAAATCGCTGGTGCCGCTGCCGGTACTCTCGGCGGCACGCTTCCCGGCGCGCTTCGCGGTCATCTTCTACGGCTCGACGAGCCCGGCGATGCACGAGGCGCTCGACGCGCTCGCCGACCACGGCATCTACATCAACGCCCTGCGCGTGCGTGCCTTCCCCTTCCAGAACGAGATCGCCGACTTCATCGCCGCGCACTCGAAGGTCTTCGTCCTCGAACAGAACTTCGACGCGCAACTGACGACGCTGCTGGTCAACGAAGCGCACGTCAGCCCGACCAGCCTGATCCCGGTGCTGCATTACGACGGCACGCCGATCACCGCGCGCTTCATTACCCAGGAGATCGCCGAGCGCGTTTCGCGGCTCAACGTGCGACCCCTGCGCGAAAACAGGGTGGCCTGAAATGACCTACATCGCCAAGCCCAAGCTGCACCATCCCTCGCTGGCCAAGAACCGCGTCGGCTACACTCGCCGCGACTACGAGGGCCGCATCTCGACGCTGTGCGCCGGTTGCGGCCACGACTCGATCTCGGCGGCGATCATCCAGGCCTGCTGGGAACTCGACATCGAGCCGCACCGCGTCGCCAAGCTGTCGGGAATCGGCTGCTCGTCGAAGACTCCCGACTACTTCCTCGGCAACTCGCACGGCTTCAACACCGTGCATGGCCGCATGCCGTCGGTGCTCACCGGCGCCTACCTGGCCAACCGCGAGCTGATCTACCTCGGCGTCTCGGGCGACGGCGACTCGGCCTCGATCGGCCTCGGGCAGTTCGCGCATGTCATGCGCCGCGGCGTCAACATGACCTACCTGGTCGAGAACAACGGCGTGTACGGACTTACCAAGGGCCAGTTCTCGGCCACCGCCGACAAGGGCTCGAAGTCGAAGAAGGGGCAGACCAACAACGACGCGCCGATCGACCTGGTGACGCTGGCGCTGGTCATGGGCGCCACCTTCGTCGCGCGCGGCTTCTCCGGCGACAAGGCGCAGCTCGTGCCGCTGATCCGCGCCGCGCTGGCGCACCAGGGCGCCGCGGTGATCGACATCCTCTCGCCGTGCATCGCCTTCAACAATCACACCGGCAGCACCAAGAGCTACGACTACGTGCGCGAGCACAATGAAGCCGTCAACCGCCTCGACTTCTTCCCGCAGCGCGAGGAGATCACCGCCGACTACGACGCCGGCCAGGTGATCGACGTGCGCCAGCACGACGGATCGATCGTCCGCCTGCGCAAACTGCACGCCGACTACGACCCCGGCGACCGCATCCGCGCCATGAGCTACGTGCAGGAGCACGCCGCGCGTGGCGAGGTAGTCACCGGCCTGCTCTATGTCGACACCGACGCCAGCGATCTGCACCAGCAGATCGGTACGGTTGAGCACGCGCTGAACACGCTCGGCGCCGCCGAGCTGTGCCCCGGATCGGCGGCGCTCGAGCGGATCAACGCGGCGCTGCGCTAGGGCGCGCTGCACTCCGGCGTGCGGCCGCGGAATCTCCCCGGCAAGCATTGAGCGTCGGGGGATGCCCAGGCCTTACGCCAACATCGACCTCGGAACGGCAATGTCGATCAAGGCGCCGGCAGCAGTCCGACGCCGTATAATCACGCCTCCACTCCCCCAGGCTCAACCGTGTTCGATCGTCTCGCGGTACTCGCGCAGTACCTGCTGCCCAAACAAGCACTGACCACCCTCGCCGGGAGACTCGCCGAGAGCGAAGCGGGCAGCCTGACCACCCGCGTCATCCGCTGGTTCGTCAAGCGCTACGGCGTCGACCTGAGCGAAGCCGTCGATTCCGATCCGGTCAGCTACCGCAGCTTCAACGAGTTTTTCACCCGCCCGTTGCGCCCCGGCGCGCGACCGCTGGCCGACGCCGACTTCGTCTGCCCGGTCGATGGCGCGATCAGCCAGTTCGGCGCCATCGAAGGTGACCAGATCTTCCAGGCCAAGGGCCACCATTACTCGACCACGGCGCTGGTCGGCGGCGACAGCCAGCTCGCCGCGCGCTTCGCCGACGGCGCTTTCGCCACGCTCTACCTCAGCCCGCGTGACTACCATCGCATCCACATGCCGGTCAGCGGCCGCCTGAGGCGCATGATCCATGTCCCCGGCGCGCTGTTCTCGGTCAATCCGGTGACCGCGCGCGGCGTTCCCGGACTGTTCGCGCGCAACGAACGCGTCGTCTGCGTCTTCGACGGCGACTTCGGCCCCTTCGTGCTGGTGCTCGTCGGCGCCACCATCGTCGGCAGCATGGCCACCATCTGGCACGGCACGGTCAACCCGCCGCGCAGCGGCGCGCTGCGCGAGTGGCACTACGCCGAGCAGCCGATCGTTCTCCAGAAAGGCGAGGAAATGGGCCGCTTCCTGCTCGGCTCGACGGTGGTCATGCTCTTCCCGCAGGATACCCTGCGCTTCAACCCCGCCTGGGCCCCCGCGCGGTCGATCCGCATGGGCGAGCTGATGGCCAGCAGGTTTGCCGATCACCCACCCGCCGGCGCGCAACAGCCGCGTGGCTTGGGCTGAGCCGGCGAAGGCCAACAGAGCAGCCGCGCAGATGACACGGCCCGGTTCAAGGACATCGTGAGTCGCTGGCGCGCCTTTCATCGAAGCCAATCTCCCGCTCCTGATCGTCCGCCATGGCCATCTTTCGCTGCAACAAATGCGCCCACCTGCAGGAACACGCAGACGATCAGATTGGCGCGACCGTCGCTTGTCCCCGCTGCGCCCACCCGGCACAGGTTTACCCGACGCTCTTTTTCATTGGCCGGCTGCTCGAAAAATACTTCGACGCCCAGCGCGAAATCATTCGCCTGCAGACGCCACCGGCTGAAACCCCGAGTCGACCGTCGGTGGCGGCACCTAGCCCCGCACCGCAGGCAGCCGTCGATCTCTCGAACACCGACCACCTGGCCAGCGAACGGCAGCACGCACCGATTGGCGACTGGTTCAGCCGCAAGCAGATCACGGTCCAGGTCGAGAACGAGGCGGTAGACACGACGGGCTTCTTCGACGAAGTCGCGATGGCCCTCGGTCGCAACCTGCCGGTATTGAAGGAGGTCGTCGATCGCATCCGCGGCGCGCAGCAAAGGGGTTATTCGAGCACCATCATCGCCTTCGACGGCAAATCCGCCGACGACGTGCGGGCGATTACTTCGTTCTGCCAGCAACTCTACGATTTTTCCTTCGTTGCCCGCTCGATCCCCAACCGGCAGAAGAACAATCTCCTGCTCGCCCTGCAGACAGCGGCTGCGGTGCGGCACTTCTTCAACGGCGAGTGGCTCGAATGGTTCGCGCTGATGACCTGTCTGGAGTACACGAGGGAGCGCAACAAGCGTTTCTCCTGCGCGCGCAAGCTCGGTATCACGCTGGCCAACGACGACCGGCACGAGCTCGACGTCTTCATGCTGATCGATGGTCAGTTGCCGATCGTCATCGAGTGCAAGAGCGGCGAGTTCCGCTCGGACATCGACAAGTACGTCACGCTGCGCAAACGCCTCGGCCTCAACGGCAAGAACATCGTGCTGTGCATCGCCGGCCTCCCCGACGACCAGGCCAGAGGACTGACCGCGATGTACGACCTGAGCTTCGTCAGCGAGCGCGGCCTCCTCCCTCACCTGAGCAGCCTGTTCTGACGTTCGTTTAACGCCCGCTAACGGTCATGACTTTTCCAGGCACCCCCGATCATGAAAGTCATGACCGTTTCCCTCTCCCCCGACCCCTCCCCCGCGCGGGGGAGGGGAGGTTCGTGAGTCGCATACGCGACTTTCACATTAACGTCAGCCGTCCAGTCTTCAAGCCTGAGCCCATCGACTTGGGCAAAGGCCCGGTCGTTGCTTACCAGTACCGCTCCGGCATGCAGGCCGTGCGCTGCAATCAGCAGGTCAAGTGGCGCGAGCGTCCTGCCCTGCCGCTCCATCGCCGCCCGTGCGGCTCCGTAACGTTGCGCAACCCCGCCATCCCACGGCAGCACATCGACACGGCGCAGGAACTCCGATACCGCAGTATGCAAGCGTTTCGCTTCAGGCCGTCGCGCCAGTCCGAAGAGTAGCTCACCTTCCGTTACCGAGGAGAGGTACACCGCCGCCATGGGCACAGCCAGCAAACGCCGGACGACCGCGGGATGCTCGCTGATCAGGTGGCTTACCGTGTGGGTATCCAGCATGTACCGGGTCATTCCTTCCACCCGTCAAACGGGTCTCGGTCCTGTGCGTCCGGTCGCCGCTCCCCGACGGCCAGAAAGTCTGCCGGAACGTCGGCATCCTTGAGCGCAGCGAAGAAGCCCTCCCACGTTGTCGGCTTGCGCGAAAGGATAACGTCCCCGGTCTCCGGGTCGCCCCGGATCTAGACCTGCGTGCCGGCGCAACGGGTTTCGGCAGGCAGGCGCACCGCCTGACTGCGGCCATTCTTGAACAGCCTGGCGATAGGTCACAGCGCGCCTCCTGTGATACACCGAAATCTATACCTTCAACTCGACCCTATCAAGACCTGCCAGGCAAGGCGATGGCTCTGACGCGCACGGTCGATCGTCGCCGGCTTGCGCGTTTGGCGCTCCCTGGCCGCGCACGACCCAGCCGTCGACTGGCGCTTTGCTGTCTCGACGAAATCGCCCGACACGGCGAGCCAGGCACTTGCCGCGCCGGGCGCATTCCCATCGGCTGCTGTGGTAGTCTTGCGGCAGACACCGCGCCCGGCCGGGTGCGGCGGCAGACCCACGAATCCGACATGGCGGCCCTCAGGATCTTCATCAGCCACAGCTCGCGATTGCGCGACGACGAAGCAAGCGACCCGCTGGCGCAGGCCAACTGGCAGCTCCTGCAGGACACCTGCGGCGAGCTGAGCAAGGTCTATGGCGACAAGATCGAGGTCCTCGTCGACTACCAGGAATTGCATCCGGGCGACGAGTGGGAGCGACGCCTGCATGTCATGCTCGCTGATGGCGATGCCGCGCTGATCCTTTTCACCCGCCGCGCGCTCAAGGAGTCGGACTGGGTGAAAATCGAAACGACGATTCTCGTCCATCGCCGGCTGCTTGATCCCGAATTCCAGCTCTTTTCGGTGACGCTGCCCGGCCAGACGACGCCGGCCGACCTCGAGCACGGCGGCTTTCGCGAGCTGCACCTGGCGCGCTGGCAGGTCGTTCCGAATGCCGCATCGGCCGAGGAAATCGTTCGCGCCATTCAGCCGACGCTAGGCGATCCGGCGACGTTGCCGGGAAAGCGGCAGACCGCGTTTCAGCGCAAGCTGGTGCACCTTGCGCAGATCCTCGAGGCAGCCGGACGAGACACGCTCGTCGATCGCTGGGACGCGCTTTGCCCGGGGACGCCGCCCCGACCGACCCACCTCCACCCAGCGCAGCGTTACGCCTGGGCGATCGCCGAATTCCTGCTCAGCGAGGGAGATCAGGCCCTGGCGCGCGCCAGGCAGGTGCTCCGCCGCGAGCCGGCGGTGCTGCGTGGCCAGCCGGCCGAAGACCTGTTGAAGTGTCTCAATGCCCTGTGGGTCGAGGCGGCTGCGGCCGCGCTGCTGCGCGAACCCGATGCCGGGTGTCTGGCACTGAACGGATTTCTCGTCGCCAGGGAAGACCGGGAGCACAACGACCGCCCGTACTACACGCTCAATCGCTACTGCAAACGCGCCTGGCCGGAAAGCCGGGAAGTCCGGCTGATTCCGCTCGCTCGGCGGGTCGAAAGCGCCAGCGAGATCAAGGATCAGATTCGCGACAAGTACCAGGGTGGCCGCCGCTTCCCGCTCAGCGACGACGAACTGGGCCGACGCCTCGCCGAAGACGGTCAGGTGATCGTCTTCCTCGCCGCCACGCTCTGGCCCGAGGGGACCATCGATCAAAGGCTGGTCGGCGAACTGCAGAACCTGAAAGCTCGTTACCGCCCGCTGGTCTTTGTCGTCGGCATCGACGGCGAGATGCGCGACGACCTGCCCGACGGCGTTCAGAAGGTTCTGCCGGCACTCGACCTGGCGAACGAGGACCGGCAATACGCAACCGAAAACGACGCCTGGACGCTGATCAACCGTTGACAAGGAGCCTCCCGATGGGCGCAAAGCAACCCTGGGACCTGGTCCCACCGCCGGACTTCTGTTCCCCACGTGACGAAACGCTGAAGATCGATCCCTACCTCTTCTCCGAGCCGGTGGTGATCGCGCTACGCGTCGCTCTGGCGACCCGCCGGCCGCTGCTCGTTGCGGGTTCTCCGGGATGTGGCAAGACCTGCCTCGCCGAGGCTCTCGCTGCACAGATCGGCTGGAGCTTTCTGCGCGAGACGATCACCTCGCGCACGCGTCTCGACGACCTCACCGTGGACGTCGACCACCTGCGTCGCCTGCACGACGCGCAGCGCGCCAGGGCGGACAACGAACAGCGCACGCTGGCGCCTGACGAGGCCTACTACAAGCCGGGAGTATTCTGGTGGGCGTTCAGCCGCGAGACGGCAAGCTGGCGCGGCCTGTCGCAGAAAGACATTGGTGATCACCCGCAGATGCAGCTCGAGTTCCCCGGCACGCCACGCCGCCGCAGCGAGGGGCCGCAGGGCACGATACTGCTGATCGACGAGATCGACAAGGCCGAGCCCGACCTGCCGAACGATCTCCTCGAACCCCTCGACCGGCGCAGCTTCCCCCTGCCCGGCGGAAAGACGGTTGCGGCAGACAGCGAGCACGAGTTGCTGACGGTCATCACTACCAACCGCGAACGCGAGCTGCCGCAAGCCTTCCTGCGCCGCTGCGTCAGCTTGCTGCTCGACGAACCGAAAGCCGACCGGCTGATCGCGATTGCGCTCAAACACATCGCCGGCGCCGACCGGCCGCGCGTCGAGGCGCTGGCCGACAAGATCGTCGCCTTCCGCAGCAAGGCCAGGGAGAGAGGGCGGCGACCACCGGGAACCAGCGAGTTCCTCGACGCGGTCCGCGCCTGCGAAACGCTCGACATCCAGGTCGACGACCAGAACGAAGTTTGGCAACAGGTCGAGCGGGCCGTTCTGCTGAAGCCAGGCGAACTCGAGAATGAAGCCGGCCGACCCGACTAGAGGCGAAATCCACCTCGCCGAGCTGATCACGGCGCTCGCCACGCTGCATCCGCGCGATGCGGCGCAGGCGCAGATGATCGCCGGCTGCCTGGGTTTCGGGCTGGCGGCGCCCGATCTGGCGCCGGCCACCCGGCGCAGCGAACGGGTCTACGATCCGGGCCGCTGGTCGCCGCCAAAGCAAGACCCCAGCCGTCCAGCCAGATCGCCGTCTGGTTTTGCCAGCCCGCCAGCCGGGCAGACGCAAGTCGAGCTGCCGCCACAGCAACTCGCCGGCAGACTGCAAGCGCTGCCGTCCGGGCCGGACAGCGCTGGCGCCGCCGCGCCGTCCTGGCTGAACGGCGGCTATCAGCGCCTCGAGCGCACGCCGGGCCGGTCGCCACCGCGTCAGGCGCTGTTTCCCGGCCGGACGGAGCGCGGCGTGCTCAGCGCGGCGCTGCTGACCGCGCGCCCGGGCAGCGCGCTCGAGGTCGACGCACTGATCCGCTGCGTCGTCGAAGGACGCATTCCCCGGCAGGCGCCGCGGCTGCCGACGCCGACGCTGGCGCGCGGTTGCCAGGTGCTGCTCGATTTCAGCGACAGCATGCTGCCGTGGTGGGAAGACCTGCGCCAGCTCACCGGCCAGCTCGCCGCACTGCTCGGTGACGAGCGGGTAGCCGTTTTCGATTTCGCTCGCCCAGCGGCTCCGGCCACCGCCAGTCAATGGCCAGCCGGCAGGGCCCGGCCGACGCGCTGGCGGCCCGAAGCCGGGCGGCCGATCGTCGTCGCCAGCGGCTTCGGCATCGTCGGTCGCCGCGCCGGCCAGCGCGCCGGCAGCGGCTGGCAGCAGTTCGTCGATCGCTGTGCCGAGCAGGGCTGCCCGCTGCGAATTCTCGTCCCCTGGTCACCGGCGTACTGGCCGACCGACCTCGGCCCGCACGCCGAGCTGGTGCACTGGCACCCGCAGACCAGCGCGGCGATGCTCAACCGCCGGCTCGACAACGACCGCCGAGTGCGATGAGCTGGCTGCAGCCGAGCCGCTTCGAAATCGACGTCGTCGCCAACGTTCGCCGGCGCTGGCCGGAAATCGTCCCGCTCGCGCGCCTGCTCGCGGCGGCCAGCCGGGTCGAGCCCCTGTTGCTGCGCAACGCCCGGCTGCACTTTCTGCCCGGCAGCAGCACTGAACTCGAGTTTCTCTTCTGGTTCAGCCCGCTGGTCGGCGCGCGCAGCAGCAGCGAAGTGATCCTCCATCCCGGCGCGGCGCGTGTGCTGGTCCACCGACTCTGGCGCCGCGAACCGAAACGTTTTGCACAGGCGGTGCACTTCATCCGGCAGCATACCCGCCACTGGTCGCCGGAAGACCGGCTCGAACAGGAGTTGCGCCTCGACGCGATGGCTCGCGACGAGGCCGCCGTGCTGCGCGTGCAGCACGGGCTGCAGGACATGCTCAAGCGTCTGCACGACAATGAGCCCGAAGAAGACGGGCACCAGGAGGATCCCGAGCAACGGCGGATCCGGCTGGCCCGTTGGAGCCGCCGAACGCTGACGACGGTCGGCGGCGCCCAAAGCCGCCTTCCCGAAGCGCTGTGGCTCTCCCAGTATGCCAGCTACAGCCTCGGCACGCTCGCTGCGCTTCCACCCGGCAACGAGGCGCTGCCGCCACCGCCGCGCTGGCTGGAAGCAAGCTTGCCGGCGCCGTATCGGCAGGCGCGGCTGGCGATCGAACTGCACTACAGCGCCGACCGTGGCCTGCTGGTGCTCCACTTCGTCGCCGCTTCCGCCGACGCGCCGGCCATCGAGCTGCCGTCGCTGCCGGCGAACCTGCACGTGCAGCGCGAGAGCGACAGCGGCCACTGGTGCGTCGTCCATACTGACGCGCGCCTCGAGCTGGCGGCAACGACGCGCGTCGTGCTCAGCACGATCACCGGCCGCCGTTACGAAGTTCTGGTCGAGCTGCCGCCACCGCCCGACGTCCCCGCTCAGCTAGCGCCGCTGCTTTATCTGAGCCATCTCGCCGAAGACGCCGGGCAGGCGGGCGCGATTGCCGGCTGGCTGCAACAGCAAGGCCTGCGCGTGATCCTGCGCCAGGAAGGCCTGCCTCAGGCCACCGCTTCACCGCTGGTCGACGGCGGCGAACCCGCCCGCCTGTTGCGCCTGTGGACACCCGCGGCACGGCAACGGGCGGCCAGCGCGGTCGTTGAAGAACCGGCCGCCGGGACGCGCGAGGCTCTGCTGCGCATCGACCCGGCCCTCGAGCCCCCCGAACCCGGCTACCGCGCGGAGACGCTGCTCGACCTGCCCGACACCTCGCAGACGAGCGGGCAAACGGCGGAGACCGATGGCTTCATCCGGGCGTTGCACGAATGGTTGGCCGAGCCCAGGCGCGTCAACGAATCGACACCCGCGGCCGGCAGCGACGAAGCCGCCCGCCTGCTCGCCGAACTCGAAGACCCCCAGACCCCCCCACCCCGCCGACTCGCAATCGGCGATCGGCTGGCCGAGATCGGCGACCCGCGCCCCGGCGTCGGCGTACGCGAATTCGTCTTGCCCGAGGTCGTTCCGGAAGGCACCGACGAGCAGGCGACGCCTTCCGAGACCGAAGCCAAACAACTGCTCGCCGAACTCGCGCAGCCTGAAACGCACCCGCCGCGCCGGCTGGCGATCGGCGACCGCCTCGCCGAGATCGGCGACCCACGCCGCGGCGTCGGCCTCGACGCGCGCGGCCTGCCCGAGATCGACTGGGTCGAAATTCCCGGCGGCGGGTTCATCTATCAGGAGGGCCAGCGGCGGACGCTGAAGACCTTCCGGATGGCCCGTTACCCGATCACCAACGCGCAGTATCAGGCGTTCATCGACGCCGGCGGCTATCGCGAAGAGCGGTGGTGGAAGAACCTGAAGCGGCCGGACCCGGAGGGAGCGAGATGGTCACAGCCGAATCGGCCGCGCACGAACGTCGATTGGTACGAGGCGGCCGCCTTCTGCCGCTGGTTGAGCGCGCAACTCGGCTACGAAGTGCGGCTGCCGACCGAGGAGGAATGGGAACGCACCGCACGTGGCCGGGACGGACGCGAATACCCCTGGGGCAGCACTTACGAATCGGGTCGCGCCAACATCGAAGAGACGTCAAGCTACCGCCGCGTGGGCGAGTGGAATCTCGGTCAGACGACCGCCGTAGGTCTCTATCCGCACGGGGCGTCGAACGAAGGGGCGCTCGATCTGTTGGGTAACGTTTGGGAGTGGTGTGTCAACAAATACGACCATCTGGAGCAGATCGAGGCCGACACGAGTGGCCAGACGCGCGTGGTCCGCGGCGGCTCTTGGTACAACTCCGCTGACAGAGCGCGCGGCGCGCTACGCAACTGGTTCGGTCCTGTCAGCCGGAATGGCGACCTCGGTTTTCGCGTCGTGTCGTCTGCCCCCATTTCCTGATCCGCTGTCTGCTGATGACCGCCGCGCAGCGGCGGTCGCGAAAATTTTTTCGGGTGCCGAGTCCAGGATCTGCGACAGTCGCCGGGCTGGCTCGTCCAGTGGGGTGCCCCGGAATCAGACGCGCGTGCTGCGCGGCGGCTCGTGGAACAACACCGCCGACAACGCACGCGGTGCGCAGCGCAACAGGAACAACCCTGACAACCGCAAAGGCAACAACGGTTTTCGCCCCATCTCGCACTCGGCTTGCCGGCGGGCAGTGCGTGCTGCGTAGGTGCGTAGGTTGGGCTGAGGAACGAAGCCCAACACCCCCACCGTCCCGGTCTGGCGTGACTGCCGTCTGGCGAAACCTGCGGGAAGCATCATGCACGCGGGGGCTGTTGGGCTTCGCACGCTCAGCCCAACCTACCTCGCTTCGCGGTCGTCATCAGACGACAGCGGATCAGGAAATGGGGGCAGACGACACGACGCGAAAACCACGGCAGTCATTGCGGTTGACAGGATCAACCCAGTAGCGCAGGGCGGCGCGCGCAAAATCGGCGGAATAGTTCCAGGAGCCGCCACGCAGGACGCGCGCCTGACCACTCGCGTCGGCCTGGGTCTGTTCCGGGCTCTCGTATTTGTTGCTGCACCACTCCCAAACGTTACCCGACAGATCTAGAACCCCTTCGCTCGACGCCCCGTGCGGATAGACACCGACAGCGGTCGTCTGCTCGAGCAGCCAATCGCCGACGCGATCACCAAAGTAGCGCGCCGTCTCGTCGATGTTCGCCCGCCCGCTTTCGTAAGGGCTGCCCCAGGGGTATTCGCGTCCGTCCCCCCCGCGCGCCGAACGCTCCCACTCCTCCTCGGTCGGCAGCCGCACCTCGTAGGCAAACATTTCGCTCAACCAGCGGCAAAAAGCGACCGCCTCGTGCCAGTCGACGTTCGTCCGCGGCCGGTTGGCCTGCTGCCAGCGCGACGGTTCGGGC
>WBZT01000669.1_pt1 | contig 26764 bp, 14 predicted proteins | sample 5204241 | NCBI WGS metagenome assembly WBZT01 (sample SAMN12344358, study PRJNA552823) | activated sludge metagenome | biome: Activated sludge suspended growth; feature: Nitrification reactor; material: Wastewater; isolation source: activated sludge from nitrification reactor of wastewater... | reverse complement strand
GCACGCATTCTAGCGCGGGGCGGGCGCGGCCCAAAGCTTCGCCGTCTCGGCGGGCCGGCGCTGGTCGCGAATGAAGGTTGCGACGGTCTCCGCGACCAGCGGACTGAGCAGATAGCCGTGCCGGTACAATCCGTTGATACGCAACAAGTTATCCTGCTGAACGATACGCGGCAAATGATCGGGCAGGGTCGGTCGGCACTGAACCTTCATCTCCACGATCTCCGCTTCGGCGAAAGCCGGGTGCAAGGCGTAGGCCGCCGACAGCAATTCCAGGGCGGAACGGACGGTCGCGGGCCGCAACGAGTCGCTTTCGATGCTGGTCGCCCCGACCACGAAACGATTTCCGGGACGCGGCACGATATACAACGGATAACGGGGATGCATCATGCGGATCGGACGACGCAGACGAACCTCGTCGGTGCGCAAGGCCAGAATCTCGCCCCGAACACCCCGCAAATCCGTGATCCGATCATTGGCCGCCAACCCTCGACAATCCAATACCCAGTCGAAGGTCTGGCGTTCGTCCCGTGCCGTGATCTCTCCCGGCGCCAAATCCTGAACCTCGGTCTCGAAACACAGCGTCGCGCCGTCTTGGCGTAGCGTTTCGACCAAGGACGGCAGCAAGGAACGCGGATCGATCTCGCCTTCTGGAGAGAGGTACAGACCTTCGCCGAAGCGGCCTTCCAGTTCGGGTTCCAACTCACGCAATTCGTCGCGCCGCAACCATTGCAGATGCGCGCCGAAGCCGGCGTGCTCGACCCGATCGGCCAGATGTTGCATGCCCGCCCGGTCTCGATGATGCGCAACCACCAGCGTGCCTTCGCAGCTCATATGCACGGGTTGGGCGAGGGTCGGCACGATTTGTCGCCACAGCGCCAAGGCGGAAACGCCCCAGCGAGCGACTTCGGCTTCCGCCTCGCTCAGCTCGCAGTACGGGGCCAGCATCCCCGCCCCGACATGGCTGCAATGATGATCCAGGCACTCGCCACCCCGTTCGAAGAGGGTGATCCGATGCCCCTGGCGTTGCAAGCACAGGGCCTGGGTCAGACCGGTAATTCCCGCGCCGATCACGGCGATCTTGTACGAACGCACATCAGTCTCCCAGATGGGTGGACACAGGCCCCGGTCGCCGCTTCAAGGCAACAGCACGGTGGAACCGGTGGTCTTGCGCGCTTCCAAATCGCGGTGCGCGCGGGCGGTTTCGGCCAACGGATAGGTTTGCCGCACTTCGATCTTGACCGCTCCGCTGGAAACCACCTCGAACAGTTCGGCGGCGCTGGCCAGCAAATCGGCGCGCTTGGCCGTATACGTCATCAAGGTCGGCCGGGTGAAGAACAGCGAACCCTTGGCGGCCAGGATCGCCGGCTCGAACGGCGGCACCGGCCCCGAGGCGTTGCCGAAGCTGACCATCATCCCCAGCGGCCGCAGGCAATCCAGCGAACCCATGAAAGTATCCTTGCCGACCGAATCGTAGACCGCCGCCACGCCCTGGCCGCCGGTGATCTCGCGCACCCGCTCGGTGAAATTCTCGCGGCTGTAGACGATGACGTGATGGCAACCGTGGGCGCGAGCCAATTCGGCTTTCTCGTCGTTGCCCACCGTACCGATCACGATCGCGCCCAGATGCTGCGCCCACTGACTGACGATCAGCCCCACTCCGCCGGCGGCGGCATGCAGCAGGATGGCGTCACCCGCTTGCACCCGGTAGGTGCGCCGCAACAGGTATTGCGCGGTCAGGCCTTGCAGCATCATCGCGGCGGCGGTTCGATCGTCGATGGCGTCGGGCAGCGCCACCACCCGGTCGGCCGGGATCAGTCGGACTTCGGCGTAGGCGCCGACCGGCGGGCTGGCATAGGCGATCCGGTCGCCAGGCTTGAATTCGGTCACACCCTCGCCCACCGCCTCCACCTGTCCCGCGCCTTCCATGCCCAGCGTCCAGGGCAGCGACGGCAAAGGATACAGACCGGTGCGATGATAGACGTCGATGTAGTTGAGGCCGACGGCGCCGTGGCGTACCCGAAGCTGGCCAGGGCCGGGCTCGCCCACCTCGACCTCTTCCCAGCGCAACACTTCGGGACCGCCGTGTTCATGGATGCGGATGGCTTTGGGCATGACTTTTCCCCGCTGAAAGTTAGAACCTTTGTAAGTCTAGGTGAATACTCGCGTTTTGAAAAATAACCCTCACCCCAAACCCCTCTTTCACGAGGAGAAGGGAGTGTTTGCCGTTATCGGATGTCTGCTGGAGCCGTTTCATGCGATGGCCCACGCCTCCGACAACACTTCGGCCTGTTCCAGCACCGTCTGCGTCGCCTTCTCCTGCTTGTCGGGCGGGTAGCCGAACTTGCGCAGGATACGCTTCACGTAGACGCGGAGCTGTGCCCGGACATTGTCACGGATCGTCCAGTCGATGGTGACGTTGCTCCGCACGGTGGTAACAAGCTCGCGCGCGATGATTTTCAGCGTCTCATCGCCCATGATCTTGACCGCGCTATCGTTGGTCTCCAGCGCGTCATAGAAGGCAAGCTCGTCCTCGGAGAGCCCGAGCGCCTCGCCCCGAATGCCCGCCGCGCGCATGTCCCTGGCGAGTTGGATCAGTTCCTCAATCACCTGGGCCGTCTCGATGGCGCGGTTACGGTATTTGCGCACGGCCTGCTCCAGCATTTCCGCGAACGACCGCGCCTGGACGAGATTGTGTTTGCCCCGCGTCTTGATCTCGCCCTTCAACAGCTTCTCCAGCAATTCGACCGCAAGATTGCGCTGGGGCATGCCGCGCACCTCGGCCAGGAACTCATCGGACAGGATGGAAATATCGGGTTTCTTGAGACCCGCGGCGGCAAAGATGTCGACGACCTCGTCGGAAATCATCGCCTCTGAAATGATCTGACGAATGGCGTGGTCCAGATCCTCGTCGGTCTTTCGTTCACCAGCAAGGTTCTTGGCCATCACCGCGCGCACCGCTTGAAAGAACCCCACGTCGTCGCGGATGCGCAGCGCCTCTTGATGCGGAACCGCGAGCACGAAGGCTTGGCCAAGCTCGGTCACCGCACGCAGTAGCCGCGCCTTGCCGTCCTCCTGCGCCAGGACGTGCTCCTGCGCGGCCGGCAGTAGGGAAAGCCGAGCTTGAGGCGTGCCCGTGGTCCAGGGCGATCCATCGAAACCATGGAACAGTCCCTGGCAAACCTCGTACTTCTCCAGCATCAGCGCCACGGCCTCGGTCTGATCGAGCGCCGCCGCGCCGGTGCCGCCCGCTTCCGTGTAGGTCGCCAGCGCCTGCTTTAGCTCGTTGGCCAAACCCAGGTAGTCGACCACCAACCCGCCGGGCTTGTCCTTGAATACGCGGTTGACCCGCGCGATGGCCTGCATCAGGCCGTGCCCACGCATCGGCTTGTCCACGTACATGGTGTGCAGGCTGGGTGCGTCGAAGCCGGTGAGCCACATGTCGCGCACGATCACGATCTGGAACGGGTCGGCTGCGTCGCGGAAACGGGTCGCCAGCGCCTCTCGGCGTGGTTTGTCGCGGATATGCGGCTGCCAGTCGAGCGGGTCCGACGCAGAGCCGGTCATCACGACCTTGAGCGCGCCCTGCTCGTCGTCGTTACCGTGCCAGGCCGGGCGCAGCGCGACGAGCTCGCGGTACAGCTCGACAGCGATGCGGCGGCTCATCACCACGACCATCGCCTTGCCGTCCATCGCGGCGAGTCGGTTCTCGAAGTGCTCCACCAGATCGCGGGCGATGAGCTTGATGCGATTGTCCGAGCCGACCACCGCCTCTAGCTGCGCCCATTTGCTCTTGAGCCGCTCCTTGCGCTCGACCTCCTCGCCTTCGGTCGCCTCCTCGAACTCCGGGTCGATCTTCGGCCGCTCGGATTCCTTCAGCTCCAGCCTGGCCAGCCGGCTCTCGTAGTAGATGGGCACCGTCGCGCCATCAAGGACGGCGCGCTGGATATCGTAGACGCTGATGTAGTCGCCGAACACCGCGCGCGTGTTGGCATCGGTTTTCTCGATCGGGGTGCCAGTGAAGCCAACAAACGACGCATGCGGCAGCGCGTCGCGCATGTGCCGCGCGAATCCGTCGATGAAGTCGTATTGGCTGCGGTGCGCCTCGTCGGCGATGACGACGATGTTGCGCCGCTCCGAGAGCACCGGGTACCGGTCGCCTTTCTCCTCGGGGAAAAATTTCTGAATGGTGCTAAACACCACGCCGCCAGAGGCGACAGTGAGTTTCGCGCGCAGGTCGGCCCGGTCGGCAGCCTGGGTCGGGTCTTGGCGCAGCAGGTCGCGGCAGCGCGCGAAGGTACCGAAGAGCTGGTCGTCGAGGTCGTTGCGGTCGGTCAGCACGACGACGGTCGGGTTGGTCATGGCCGGATGCAGCACCACGCGCCCTGCGTAGAAGGCCATCGTCAGGCTCTTACCCGACCCCTGCGTGTGCCAAACCACGCCGACGCGCCGGTCGCCGGGTTCGCCGCCAGGTCGTTGGCCCGCCTCGTATCGACCTGGCGCTTCCGCCGTCCGATCCTCAGCCTGCATTTGCGCGGCGCGCAGCGTCTCTTCCACAGCCGCATTCACCGCATGGAACTGGTGATAGCCTGCCATCTTCTTAAGGAGCTTGCCGCCGTCGGAGTCCTCGAACACCACGAAGTAACGGAGTAGGTCGAGGAAGCGGCGCTGCTCGAACACGCCCTCCAGCACCACCTGCAACTCGGGCATCCACACGGGCGCGTCTTCCCGGCCGCTGATCGTGCGCCAAGGTTTGAACCATTCCCTACCCGCGCCCAGCGAGCCGATGCGCGCCCGCACACCGTCGGAGATCACCAGCGCGGCGTTGGTTGCAAACAGCGCCGGGACTTGCGCTTGGTAGGTCTGAAGCTGCTGGAAAGCGGACCAGATCGTGGCATTTTCATCGGCTGGGTTCTTCAGCTCGATCACCACCAGCGGCAATCCGTTGACGAACAGCACTATGTCTGGACGGCGGGTATGCCGCCCCTCGGCGACGGTGAACTGGTTGACGGCCAGCCAGTCGTTGTTGGCAGGCATGTCGAAGTCGATGATGCGCGCCTGCGCCCCAGCGATCGAGCCGTCCTTGCGGCGGTACTCCACCGTCACGCCATCGACCAGCAACCGGTGTACGGCACGATTGCGCTCCACCAGCGAGGGGGCATCCACGCGCGTGAGTTTGCGGTAGGCATCGTCGATGGCCTCGGCGGGGAGCGACGGATTCACCCGCACGAGCGCACTGCGCAAAGCGCCGGGGAGCAGGACCTCCGAGTAGCTCGCGCGCAATGCGTTCTCGCCGGGAAGCAGGTCTTGGCTGGAGAGAATCGTGTAGCCAAGCTCGCGCAGCCAATCGAGAGCGGCTTCTTCGATGACGGATTCGGTGAACTGCGTCATGCTCCCCCCGACCGACTCATAAGGGCCGCAATCGCTCCATGCGCGCAAGCCAGTTGCCGAAGTGCTTGCACTCCGCGCGGATGCGGTCGAGCCCGATGCGCGCGGCGGCAACGGGTCCGTGCAGCACTTTTTCGAAGCCCGGTTTCAACATTTTCAGCCGAGCCGCGGGATGAGTTTGCGGCCCATCGTTGATGTATTCCGGGCTATCCACCCCAGCTCTGATCGCCCACAGGGGTTCCGCCGCTGCTCGCCAGGCCGGTTCAATCTCCACCAGCCGGTCAATGTCGGAAAACAGCAACGCTTCGAACTCGTATGGCTGAATGTGTGGCAGAAAGCGATCCGCACGACACCCTGCCTCGTTGACAACGGCTTCCGCGAGCCGAATTTCAATCTTCGTCGCCCGTTCGAGGGAGTCGGCAACCCGCTCGGCTTCGGCGCAGCCCGGAAAATCGCGGTGCAAGGCATAAAGATCGAAGAATGTCGCAACATAGACATCCTGCCGCTCGCGCAAGGTATTGCGTAGATAACGCAGGACGCGGTCGCGGTTCAGTGCGCCACCCCGTGCATGTCTGGAAGTGGGAATCAGGCGGGGCTGGACGAATATCCGTCGATCGGCCAGCGGCGGCGCCAGAACGTCGCGGATGAAGGTTTCCTCCGTCGGCCCTTCCCCCACGATGATCACCTCGATCATCGCGTTGGTCTCCCACCAAGCACATTCATTTTCCACAACTCGCCAAGAGCATAATCCCGCAGCCATTCCTTGAGCCGCTCCGGATCGAGCCGCTCGAACGCGGAGGCTCCGTCCTTGCGACTGACGACCACCACATCCTCGGGAGTGAACTCGTTGACCAAGTCCACCGACTGGGTCGAAACGATCAATTGCCGCGCGCCGCTGGCTTGACGCAATAACGCGCCGAGTACCGCCAGTGCGTAGGGGTGCAGACCGAGCTCGGGCTCGTCGATCAGAATGGTATCGGGTTGCAAGTAAACCGGTTGCAGCAGCAACGTTGCCAGGCAAATGAAGCGCAGCGTGCCGTCCGACAACTGCCGTGGACCCCGTACGGTATCGGGATCGTCGGCCTCGAACCATTCCAGTTCAATGCGCTCTCCGGGGTCCTTGCGATAAACGAAGTCGCCAAAAAACGGCGCGACCATGTGGATGGTCTCGACGATGCGTTGGTAATGCTCCGGATAGCGTTCTCTAAGCAGGCGCAGGAAAGCGGCAAGATTACCGGCATCCGGTTTCAACCGCAGATTGTCCCGTACCGCCTGAGCTTGGCGAACGGCCGCCGAAGTGCTCGTATCGTGGAAGTGGTAAACGCGCCAACCGGCGATGGCTGGCCTGACGTAGGGAGCAAACGTATCGTCCTGTACCTCGGGCAGCCGCGCCTCGTCGTGCCCGGCTCCCAAGGGGTGGGGCTTATCCGTGAAATCGCCGCTGAACCAGGTTTCCTCGCGTGCGAAGATCAGCCGCTCACCGCTGGGCTTGAGGGAAATCCGATAGCCATTGCGTGCGAAATAGAATTCCGCGTCCATCTGCGGCGTACGCTTTCGCGTGCCAAACAGCAAGGAATCGGGGCCGTCCTGATCCTGGACGAACAGTTGCAGGCGCTTCTCCGACAACTCCGCCAACATGCGGAACAGGCAGATGAAGTTGCTCTTGCCCGCCCCGTTGGCCCCGATGAGGGCGTTGAGGCCGCCCAGTTCGAAATCTTCGAGCGCGCGAATCGATTTGAAGCCACGGACAGTGAGGCGGTTGAGCTGAGGCATAAGTCATCAAGTGTACCGGGCAACCAAAGACTCCGCGTCCGAGATGCGCAACTCGCCCGAGATGAGCTTGGGCAACAGCGTGTCGCGCAGGGCGGCGAGGATGCGGGATTCCTCGCTATTTTGCTTCTGACGAGCCCAAAACGGGCTCGCAAGACTCGCATGGGCTTGCTGAACTTCGAACGGAGGACACAGGACGGGGATGCTGTAGAAATCTTCGCGACTCGTCGATGGAATAGCCGAGCCACTATCCATGCTATTGATGTCATAACGCAACAATTCGTAGTAAACCCATCGCAAATCGACACATCCCCCTCTCGGCTCAACGTAGAAGGCAGTATCAATCACATAGAATGGCTCGTCGCAGAAGTGAATGCCACGGTATGCGCCCTTGCGACCAACGATGACTCCCGGATGTTTGCAGAGTGGTGCCGAATAGCGACCAATTCTGCCGTTCGTGCCATAGACCGGGTACGATCCAGCTTGCTCGTTATATCCGCTAAGGCTCTTCCCGTATTCGAGAGTCACTAACTCGCCCCAATATGTCGGGCGCCACCCCCTCGGAATCTCCCCCAGCTCCGACTCCTCGAAGGAATCCGGGAAGAGGTCGGCGAAGGACTGGGGCAAGCCACAGCTCCCCTCTCCCTTCGGGAGAGGGGCCGGGGGTGAGGGAATACCGCCCGAACGCTCCACCACCGCCGCGTAAATCGCTTCCAGCACCGCCTCGGTTTCCCCGAGCACCTCGTTGTTCCAGAACCGCAGCACCCGGATTCCGTGGCCCGCCAGGTACTCGTCTCGTCGGGCGTCCCGCCTGCGACCGACCTCCTCGTTGTGTTGTCCCCCATCCAGCTCCACCGCCAGCTTCAGCTCATGGCAGTAGAAATCGAGGATGTAGGGTGGGAAGGGATGTTGGCGACGGAACTTCGCGTTGGCGATCCGGCGACCTCGCAGCAAGCGCCACAGGAGGTTCTCCGCATCGGTGGCCTGACGCCGCAGTTGCCGGGCGAAGTCGAGAAACCGGGTGGAAATTGGGGCGTTGGCGCGTGGGGCCGGCTTGGTTCCCTCACCCCCAACCCCTCTCCCGGAGGGAGAGGGGAGATTCATCTTGGCGCGGACGGGGTCGAAATCCACGAACCACGACTTAAAGAGCGCCCGCGCCATCGCCTCCAGTGTCTCGTTCATCCGCCGGTTCAGCTCGATCTTGTCGTCCAGCGTGCCAAGGATGTGGGCGATAGCGCGTTGTTCAGGGAAAGGAGGTACATCTACCGGTACGGGATGAACGAAGTTGCGGTTCAGCGATGGCTGTGCGCTTCCGGAATTGTAGCCCTGAAAGTCGAACTGCTGGAGGAAGTAGTAGGCGAACCGCTCGTCATTCCCATGGAAATCGATGACGTATAGCGCTGTGTTGAGTGGCCAGTAATCCACCTGCGAATAACTGACCACCCCGAACGAGGCACCGCTTCGACCAACAGTGACACCAGGGCCGCATGCTTTTGCTTCATCGTGCCAGCCGGTTATTCCAAACGAACCAAGGATTGGCACTTGACCAGGCCGGCGTCTTTCGTCGGGAAGATCATGCCCACGCTGAAGCGTCACGAGTTTTCCGAGCGGCATCCTCGTCCATTCACCCCCCATACCCAAACTCCTTCAGGTTGGCGGCGATGGCGGCGTCCAGCTTCGCGGCCTCGACCTGCTGCTCGCGCAGCGTCGCGACAAGGCGCTGCATCTTCTCTTCGAACGGTTCGCTGTCGGCTTCGGCGGCTTCAGCGCCGACATAGCGGCCGGGGGTGAGGACATGACCATGCTTGCGGATGTCGTCGAGCTTTGCGGATTTGCAGAAGCCGGGGATGTCCTGATAGGCCGTTCCCTCACCCCCGACCCCTCTCCCAAAGGGAGAGGGGGGAGCAAAGTCCCTCTCCCAAAGGGAGAGGGGTCGGGGGTGAGGGTCGCAGCGCCAGGTGTGGTAAGTACCGGCGATCCTGGCGATGTCCGCGTCGGTCAGCTCGCGGTGCGTGCGATCCACCATCGTACCCAACTTGCGCGCGTCGATGAACAGCGTTTCGCCACGCCGGTCGATGGCACCCTCACCCCCAGCCCCTCCCCCAAGGGGAGAAGGGAAGCGGCGCTTGTCGCGGCGCAGGAACCAGAGGCAAACCGGAATCTGGGTCGAGTAGAAGAGTTGCCCCGGCAGTGCCACCATGCAGTCCACCAAGTCAGCCTCGACGATGGCCTTGCGAATCTGGCCCTCACCGGACTGGTTGGAGGACATCGAACCGTTGGCGAGCACGAAGCCGGCGAGCCCGTTGGGCGCAAGATGGTGGATGAAATGCTGCACCCAGGCGTAGTTGGCGTTGCCCGCCGGCGGCACGCCGTAGACCCAGCGCTTATCGCTCTTCAACAACTCACCGCGCCAATCGCTATCGTTGAAAGGCGGGTTGGCCAGCACGTAGTCAGCCTTCAGGTCCGGGTACGCATGCTTATGAAAGGTGTCGCCGTGAGCGATCTGCGCATCGATGCCGCGAATCGCGAGGTTCATCTTCGCCAACCGCCAAGTGGTGTAGTTGGACTCCTGACCATAGATCGAGATGTCACCGAGCTTGCCGGCGTGCGCCTCGATGAACTTTTCGCTCTGCACGAACATGCCGCCGGAACCGCAGCAGGGGTCGTAGACACGACCCTTGTAGGGGGCGAGCATCTCCACCAGCACCCGCACCACATGCGAGGGTGTGTAGAACTGCCCGCCGCTCTTGCCTTCGGCGCTGGCAAAGCGTGCGAGGAAATATTCGTACACGCGGCCGAGCGTGTCCTTGGCGCGGTCCACCCTCACCCCTAGCCCCTCTCCCGAAGGGCGAGGGGAGTTGAAGGCAATATCGCTCACCAGGTTGATGATCTGCCCGAGGCGCTGCTTGTCGAGGCCGGCACGACCGAAGTCTTTCGGCAACACGCCCTTCAGCGTCGGGTTGTCGCGCTCGATGGCGGTCATCGCGTCGTCCACGAGCGTGCCGATGGTGGGCTGCGGGGCGTTGGCCTTGAGAGACGACCAGCGCGCCTCTTTCGGCACCCAGAAAATGCCGGTGGCGCGGTACTCGTCCGGGTCCTCCGGATCGGCGCCCTGCGCTTTCTGTGTTTCGAGCTCGGCGTGTTTAGCCTCGAAGGCGTCGGAGATGTATTTGAGGAAGATCAGGCCGAGAACGACATGCTTGTACTCGGCCGCATCCATGTTATTGCGCAGCGCGTCAGCGGCGGCCCAGAGCTTGGCCTCAAAACCGAGGTTGACGGCGGTGCCGTTGGCGGCTTTCGAGTTGTTCCTTCGCATTGCCAATCACACCCTTACGACCGCCTGGCTTGCCGCCGGACGTATCCAACACCGAAGCATGAAATCTCCATCACCCCAACCACCACCGGGCGTTGCGGAACAGTCGCAACCAAGGTCCGTCTTCGCCCCAGATGTCGGGATGCCAGGAATGCTGCACCGTGCGGAACAACCGCTCTGGATGCGGCATCAGGATGGTGAAACGGCCGTCGCGGCTGGTCAGGCCGGTGATCCCGCCCGGCGAGCCGTTGGGATTGGCCGGATAGGTTTCGGTCGGCTTGCCGTGGTGGTCCACGAAGCGCAGCGCGACCAAACCCGACGCCAGCGCCGCATCCGCGCCGCCCGTATCGCGGAACTCCGCCCGTCCCTCCCCGTGCGCCACCGCGACCGGCAGCCGCGAACCCTCCATGCCACGCAGGAACAACGATGGCGACGGCAACACTTCCACCAGGCTCAAGCGCGCTTCGAACTGCTCCACCCGGTTGCGCACGAAGCGCGGCCATGGTTCGGTTCCGGCGATCAACTCATGCAGATTGGACAACATCTGACAGCCGTTGCAGACACCCAGCGCGAAACTGTCGGGGCGGGCAAAAAAGGCGGCGAACTGCTCGCGAGCGCGGGCATTGAACAGGATTGACTTGGCCCAGCCCTCGCCGGCACCCAGCACGTCGCCGTAGGAAAATCCGCCGCAGGCAACCAGACCGTGGAAATCGGCCAGTGAGACCCGTCCGGCCATGATGTCGCTCATATGGACATCCACCGCCGCGAAGCCGGCGCGGTCGAAAGCCGCCGCCATTTCAATCTGACCGTTGACGCCCTGCTCGCGCAGGATGGCCACTCGCGGACGCGCGCCGTTGGCGATGAACGGCGCCGCCACATCCTCGGCGGGATCGAAACTCAGCCGCGCGCTCAAGCCCGGATCGGCCGGATCGCAAGCGGCGTCGAATGCTTCGCGGGCACAATCGGGATGGTCGCGCAGCGCTTGCAACCGATAACTGGTTTCCGACCACAGCCGCCGCAATTCGGCCCGGCTGGCGGTAAACACGGTTTCGCCGGCGTGGCGCAGAATCAGCCGATCCTGCGCGTTCGGCGCCCCGATCACATGGCTGCACTCGCCCAAGCCGGCGGCGACCAAGCGCCCCAACACCACGCCGCGATCCCGCGCCCGCACCTGTACCACTGCACCCAGTTCCTCGGCGAACAGCGCCGGCAACAACTCCTCGCCCAGATCGTCCAACAGCACCGTCACGCCGCAGCCGCCGGCGAACATCATCTCCGCCAGCACCGCCAGCAAACCGCCATCGGAACGATCGTGATAGGCCAGCAGCCGTCCGGCAGCGTTAAGTTCTTGAATCGTCGCAAAGAATGCCGCTAGGTCCCTTGGCTCATCCACATCGGGAACGGCATCGCCTAACTGGTTGTAAACCTGCGCCAGCGCCGAACCGCCAAGCCGGTTCCGGCCACGCCCGAGGTCGATCAGGATCAGGTCGGTATCACCCCGATCAGCGCGCAATTGCGGCGTCAGGGTACGGCGCAGGTCCCGTACCGGGGCGAAGGCGGACACGATCAGCGACAGCGGCCCCACCACGCTCTTGGATTCGCCGGCCACGTCCCAGACCGTCTTCATCGACAGCGAATCCTTGCCCACCGGAATGGCGATGCCCAGCGCCGGGCACAGATCCATCCCCACCGCCCGGACGGTATCGAACAACCGAGCATCCTCGCCGGGATGGCCGGCCGCCGCCATCCAGTTGGCCGACAGCTTGACATCGCCCAGTTGGTCGATGCGGGCGGCGGCAATGTTGGTCAGCGCCTCGCCAACCGCCATCCGGCCGGAAGCCGGTGCGTCCAGCAGCGCCAGCGGCGCGCGTTCACCCATGGCCATCGCCTCGCCGGTATCGGCATCGAAACTGGTGGCGGTCACCGCCACATCGCTGACCGGTACCTGCCACGGTCCGACCATCTGATCGCGACAGACCAGGCCGGTCACGGTGCGATCGCCGATGGTGATCAGAAAACTTTTGTCGGCCACCGCCGGGAAGCTCAGCACCCGCGCCACTGCTTCGCCCAGATCGACGCCTGCCAGATCGAGCGCCCCAGACACGGCCGAGGCGCGCGTCGCCTCGCGTAGCAGCTTCGGTGGCTTACCGAACAGCACGTTCATCGGTAAATCCACCGGCCGGTTGTCGAATTGGCGATCCTCGACCGTCAAACGCGGTGCTTCCGTGGCGGTACCGATCACCGCATACGGACAGCGCTCGCGTTCGCATAGCGTCTTGAACGTTTCCAGATCTTCGGCGGCAATGGCCAATACATAGCGTTCCTGGGCCTCGTTGCACCAGATCTGCATCGGCGACATGCCGGGGTCGTCGTTCGGCACATCGCGCAATTCGAACCGCCCGCCTCGTCCGGCGTCATGGACGATTTCCGGCACAGCGTTGGACAGCCCACCCGCACCAACATCGTGAATCGAGAGGATGGGGTTGGCCGCGCCCAGCGCCGTGCAACGGTCGATGACTTCCTGGGCACGGCGCTGGATTTCCGGGTTGCCGCGCTGCACCGAGGCGAAGTCGAGCTCCGCATGCGAACTGCCGGCCGCCATACTGGACGCCGCGCCGCCGCCCAGCCCGATCAGCAACGCCGGCCCGCCCAAAGCCACAATGGCGGCCCCCGGCGGTAGTGTAGCCTTGTGGACATGCGGTTCGCGGATGTTGCCCAATCCGCCGGCAATCATGATCGGTTTGTGATAGCCACGCCGCTGTCCGTCGGGACCATCCTCCTCGAAGGCGCGAAAGTAACCGGCTAGGTTGGGACGACCGAATTCGTTGTTGAAGGCCGCCGCGCCGATGGGACCCTCCAGCATGATGTCCAACGCCGAGACGATGCGGTCTGGCTTGCCGTAATCCCGTTCCCAGGGCTGGACGAAATCGGGAATACGCAGATGCGAGACCGAAAAGCCGCACAAACCGGCCTTGGGTTTGGCCCCGCGCCCGGTCGCGCCTTCGTCGCGGATTTCGCCGCCGGAACCGGTCGCCGCGCCTGGGAAGGGCGAAATGGCGGTCGGGTGATTGTGCGTCTCCACCTTCATCAGGATATGCACGTCTTCCGGGTGATAGCGGTACTGACTGTCGGCCGGATCGGGGAAAAAACGTCCGGCGGAAAATCCCGTCATCACCGCCGCGTTATCGTGATAGGCCGACAGCACATCGGCGGGGTGGCGCTCGTGAGTGTGGCGGATCATCGCGAACAGCGAGCGATCTTGCGCGATACCATCGACGATCCAATCGGCGTTGAAGATCTTATGTCGGCAATGTTCCGAGTTCGCCTGCGCGAACATCATCAGTTCCACGTCGCTGGGGTTGCGTTCCAAACGGATGAAGCTGTCGAGCAGATAGTCGATTTCGTCCTCCGACAGCGCCAACCCCAGTTCGCGGTTGGCGACCACCAGGGCGTCGCGCCCACCGCCGAGCAGGTCCACGCTGGCCGGCGGCGCCGGCTCGGCCTGGGCGAACAGCAGGGCGGGATCGTCGTCCGGCTCCAGCACCGCTTCGGTCATGCGGTCATGCAGCAATGGTTTCAGGAGCGCCTGTTCCTCGGCGGTCAACGCCCGTGTCGATTCGAGATAATAAGCCACGCCGCGTTCGATGCGGCGGACGTGTTGCAAGCCGCAGTTATGGGCGATGTCGGTGGCTTTGGACGACCAGGGCGAGCGGGTACCGGGGCGGGGCACGACCAGGAAGGTGGGTTCGCTGGTCAGATGACGTTGCGTCGCGGTGGGACCGTACTGAAGCAATCGGTCCAGCACCTCGCGATCATGCGTGATCATGCGGCCGTCCACGAAATGGACGAACTCGGCGTAGATCTCGGTGACGACTGGAACCCGCCGACGCAACGCGGTCAGCAGCTTCTCCAGACGGAACGGCGACAGGGCGGGGCTTCCACGGAAACGCAGCATCGCGAACACTCTCCTGGATCGGCTGGAAAGCGCGGATGATAGCAGCAATCGCCGATTCACCGACCATGATGGAGCGGTACGAACCCGGACAATCTCGTCATGTGGCTCTTGACGACGGGCTCGGGCAAGGCCAACCGAAAACTTGGGTCGTTGGAGATGACCGATACTGCCCAACCCTTATCCGGCTTTATCGGGCCGAGCGAAGACCATCGCCTACTTTTCCTACTTCCCCACCCGCAACAGGCTGCTCAAGCCCTGCTGGTCGAGAAACATATTGGCGTGCTCCCGGATGGCGGTGGCGTTGTCCATCCGCATCGCCTCGGCGAGCACATCCTGAGTGGCTTCATAGCGAATACTGCGGATCATCCACTTGATCTTGAGCAAGCTGCCCAGATTCATGCTCAGGCTATCCACGCCCATCGCCATCAACAGCAGGGCGGACGCCGGGTCGCCGGCCATCTCGCCGCACACGCCGACCGGCTTGCCAGCGGCCTGGCTACCCTCGACCACCTGGCGGATCGCCAGCAGCACCGCCGGATGCAGCGGATCGTACAGCTTGGCGACCCGGTCGTTGTTGCGGTCCACCGCCAACAGGTATTGGGTCAGATCATTGCTGCCGACGGAGACGAAATCGACCATCCGCACCAAGCGATCGATCTGATACACTGCCGACGGCACTTCCACCATGATGCCGACCCGCGGCGTTCGAACCGGCACCCCGTCCTCCCGCAATTCCACCTCGGAACAACGCAGCAAATCCAGCGCCTCGCTCAACTCGCCAACGCCTCCGATCATCGGAAACAGGATCGCCAGATTGGGATAGACCGCGCCGGCCCGCAGCATCGCCCGCAACTGCGTCTTGAACAGGTCGGGTTGATCCAGGCTGATGCGGATGCCACGCCAACCAAGGAATGGGTTCTGCTCACTGATGGGAAAATACGGCAACGGCTTGTCGCCACCCACATCCAAGGTGCGCAGCACCACCGGATGCGGTTCCATGATTCGCAGCACTCGGGTGTAGATGGTGGCCTGCTCTTCCTCGCCGGGAAAACGATCGCGCAGAAAGAAATGCAGCTCCGAGCGATACAGCCCCACGCCCTGTACCCCACTGTTGCGAGCGGCGGCGATATCGGCGAACAAGCCGGAATTGGCATGCAGTTCCAGGCGATGCTCGTCCAGGGTCTCGGCCGGCAGATCGCGCAAATGCTGCAAGCCACGCGACAGTTCGGCCTCCTCGGCAATCAGCTTCAGATATTCCTGGCGCAACGCCGAGCTAGGCTGGATGCAGACCCGGACCGTGTAGCCATCCACCGCCACCTCGCGGCCGTTCAAGCGACCCGGCGGCAGGTTGCTGACGCCGAACACCGCCGGAACTCCCAACCCACGCGCCAGTAGGGCAACGTGCGAGGTACCGGTGCCACGCACCGACACCAGTCCTTTCAATTTCTCGGGTGGCACATCCAACAGTTGGGAAACGCTGATCTCCTCGCCCATCAGGATGGTGTGATCGGGATAATGGCGATTGACCACCTGCTCCTCCTGCAAGCGGTCCAGCAAGCGTTGGCCAAGGTCGAGGATATCGGCGGCACGCTCGCGCAGGTAGGGGTCGTCCATTTCCGCGAAAATATTGGCGTATTCCAGGACCGTGGCCCGCAGCGCGCCGGGCGCCCAGTTGCCGGCGATGATCCGCTCCAAGGTACCGTTGACCAGGCTGTCGCTGCTCAACAACAACCCGTACGCGTCGAACAACGCCCGATCGCCAGCCGCCAGCAGCAGCCGCATCCGCTCACTCAGGCGTTGCAGCTCAGCCAACTCCGCCGCCACCGCCTGGCGGAAGCGCGAAGCCTCGGCCTCTGGATCGTCAATGTCCTTGTCCGGCACCCGATCCAGCGCGGTGGCTGGAAACACCACCACCGCCTCACCGATCGCCAGACCGCGGGCACTGGCCACCCCCTCCAGAAACAGCGTGCCCGACAGCGCATCGTCGTCGAGCCGTTCCAGCGCCTGGCGGATTTCCGCCTGATTGATGCAGCCGGCTAGTTGCGCCGCCAGCGTCACCAAAAACGACTCTTCGTCGGCGGTGTACTTGCGCTGCTCGCGCTGCTGCGACACCAGCACTCCAAACACCTTGCGGCGACGGACGATCGGCACGCCGATGAACCCGCGGAACGGGGCCTCGCCGGTGGCGGCGATGTAGCGGAAAGCGGGATGGGCGGGTGCGTTATCGACGTTGACCGGCTCGGCGCGGGTGGCGGCCAGCCCAGTCAACCCTTGACCGAGTTTCAGTCGCACCTTGCCGACCGCGCCCGGCCGCAGACCATCGGTGGCCATCAGCACATGTTCGCCACGGGTATGATCGGTCATGTATACCGAGCAGACATCGGTGTGAATCGCGGCCTTGACTTCGACCACGATCAGGTTGAGCGCCTCGCTCAAGTCGCGGGTGGCGTTGATGTCCTGCACGATACGCCGCAGGATGTCCAGCATGGAACCGTCCTCAACAGGCAGCGAAGCGGGAACCGTCAGCGCCGGAACATGCGGTGCGGACGCAATGCGGTCGGGTGCGGCGAGCAAACCTCGTCCGGGGATGACATGACAACCGGCGACGGCTCCAGCGCCGGCATGGAGGGCGTCGCCTCCAGCCCGCCCAGGCGCCGCGCCGAAACCACCATGCGGGTGATGACGGGGTGCTGACCGATCTCCACTCGTCGCAGCGGCAGTACCACCACATGCTTGACCACGGTGGCGGGTTGCCGGGGGGGCGGCTCGGGTAGCCGGGACCGGGCCGGCGGCGACGGACGGGATACGGTCGTCTTAGGCAGGCTGGAATCGCGCGGTACCCGCCGTGCTGAGCGGTCGGCAAACAGTAGCGGAGCCAATTCGTACAGCGCTCGCCAGTAGACATGGCGCTTGAAAGGCACCACGGCGCGCAGCGGGTACCAGTAGTCTACCCATCGCCAGTGGTCGAACTCGGGGCGTTCGGATAAATCCAGCCGCACCGCTTCCTCGCCGCCCAGCATCCGCAACAAGAACCAGATCTGTTTCTGGCCGATGCAGGTCGACTTGCCGCCGCGCCGGATCAAACGTTTGGGCAAGCGGTAACGTAGCCAGCCCTTGGTGCAGCCGATCACTTGAACGTGCTCCGGCCGCAGGCCAACTTCTTCGGCCAGCTCGCGAAACATGGCCTGCTCGGGCGATTCATCCCGCTGGATGCCACCCTGGGGAAACTGCCAGGACCGCTGCCCGATCCGCTTCGCCCAGAAAAGGCGTCCTTCTTCGTTACACAGAATGATGCCAACGTTCGGCCGATAACCCTCCGAATCAATCACGGTTGGAAACCGATAGGCTGCAATGAATAATTCATCGTATTTTTTCATAAGTATCAATCCTTGTTCCACTGGAATATCCATCGCAGTCACAAATTTCTCGTAAACCTCGCCGTCCGGGCCGGGGTGCGAGTCACATTCGCGCCCAGCCAGCCGCTCAGGAACCCGCTATCATCAATACGATCAAGCATAGCCCGCGATTTGGGCAAGCGTCGGGGCACGCCCGCTCCAATCGCCCTCGTCGCCATGATTTCAAGGAGTCCGCGATGCGCCGTTTCTCGTTGCCGTTCTTCCTGCTGGCGCTACTGCTGTCGGTCGGCGCCCACGCCTTCGACGATCCGACACTGGCGGTGACCGCCACCCAGTACCTGCAATCCATTCGCGACAACCGCAACCCTGCGGGTCAGCCAGCCGCCATACTGACGCAACAGGCTGAACAACTGACCCGGCAACACAATCTGACCGCCGCCATCGAGCGCTACGAAACCGCCCTGGTCGCCAGCGCGCCAGCGGCGGTCTGGCTGGATCTGAGTCAGGCATGGCGCGCTTTGGCGCAAAGCAGCAAAGACTCGCAAACCCAGCAGCAGGCGCGGGAACGCACCCGACAGGCGGCCTGGAACGCCCTTCAGGCGGCACGCGCGCCGTTCGAACGAGCCCGCGCCCTGTTCTGGTTGGGTGAACTGTACGATCAGAGCCGGTCGTCCAAACAAGCCATGGCCGCCTTCCGCGAGGGGCTGGAACTGGAAGACAACCCGCGCATCGCCAAGCGTTATCAGGAGCTGGCCGACGCCAACGCCTTCCAGATCAAGGGCGTTTCGGTCGAATCCGACAGCGCCGCGCCGAAAATCTGCCTGAACTTCTCCGACGACCTGGCCAAAGACCGACGCATTCATTATGAGGATTACCTGCTCGTCCAACCCGCCATCCAGATGGTCGCCAGCGCCAAGGAACAGCAACTCTGCGTGGAAGGGGTCGGCCATGGCCAAAGCTACACCATCACCGCCCGGGCCGGCATCCCCTCCGCCACCGGCGAGAAAACTCGCGCCAGTCAGGAGTTCACCGCCAAGGTCGAGGATCGCGAACCGACCCTGGGTTTCCGCGGTGCGACCTACGTACTACCCAAGACCGATGGCCAACATCTACCCTTGACCAGCGTCAACCTGGACGCGGCACGGCTGCGGGTGCTGCGAATCAACGACCGCAACCTGCTGCGGGAAATCGAAAACCGTCGCATCACCAACCTGCTGGACGGCTACGACCTCAACGCCATCGCCAAGCAATCCGGTGAGCAGGTGTGGGAAGGAACCCTAACTTTGGCCACCGGCGAGCGCAACCAGGAAATCACCACCGCCATCCCGATTGGCGAGATCCTACGCGACCCGCAACCGGGCATTTACATTGTCTCCGCCGAGCCGGTCAGTCAGGACCCGGACAGCTATGAGAATCGGGCCACGCAATGGTTGGTGGTCTCCGATATCGGGCTGTTCACCCTGCGCGGCGACGATGGTCTGCATGTGTTCGCTCGCTCGCTGGCCGGCGCCAAACCGCTACCGGGTATCGAACTGCGGCTGTACGCCCGCAACAATGGCGAACTGGGCAAGGCGGTCACCGACCGCCAAGGTTATGCCCGGCTCGATCCGGGTCTGCTACGTGGTGCCGGCGGTCGCGAACCAGCGGCGCTGATGGCCTTCGGCAAGGGCGACTACAACTTTCTCGACCTGACCAAACCCGCCTTCGATCTCAGCGACCGAGGCGTCGGAGGCCGCGCCGCGCCGGGGTCGGTGGATACCTTCTTATATACGGAGCGCGGGGTCTACCGGCCCGGCGAGACGGTGGAGTTGATGGCGCTGGCGCGCGACAGCCGCGGTTACGCTCTCCCCGAAACGCCGCTGACCCTGAAGGTGTTCCGCCCGGATACGGTGGAAATCGCCCAGTTGCGGCCGAGCAACCCGGCGTTGGGTGGCTACCATGTCCAGTTGCCGTTACCGCTGAACGCTCGCACCGGCGAATGGACGGTCAAAGCCTATACCGACCCCAAGGGTGAATCGGTCGGGCAACTGAAATTTCAAGTCGAGGATTTCGTGCCGCAGCAGTTGAAGTTGGCGTTGAGCTCGACGGCGACGGTGCTGAAACCAGGTGAGCCAGCAGTGGTGGACATCGACGGCCGCTTCCTGTACGGCGCCCCGGCCGCCAATCTCAAGGCGGAAGCCGAACTGGTGCTGGACGAGGACGCCAACCCCTATCCAACTTTCCCCGGCTACCGTTTCGGATTGGCGCAGGACAGTTGGACCGCGCAACGTTTCCCAGTGGCGCTGGCCGGCACCGACGCCCAGGGCAAGGCACAGGCGTCGATCGAGCTGGAGCAGACACCCGACACCAGCCGACCGTTACTGGCCAAGGTGCGGGTATCGCTGTTCGAACCGGGTGGGCGGCCGGTAAACCGCAGCCTGGATCTACCCTATCGGACCCAACCTTTCGCCATCGGCATCAAGCCGCGCTTCGGCGACGGCGGCGTCCAGACCGGCCAGGACGCAGTATTCGAGGTGATCGCACTCGACTCGCTGGGCCAGCCGCTGGCCAAGAACGGGCTGCGCGCCGAACTGGTGCGTGAGGACTATCAGTATTATTGGTATCACGATGAAGGCCGTTGGAACTATAAGCTGATCATCCGCGATAGCACGCCGGCCGGCGGTCAGACTCTGAACCTCGCCGCCAACCAGCCGACCGTGGTGACCCAGCGGGGTCTGGACTGGGGCCATTACCGCCTGGACGTGCTCGATCCGGCCACCGGCGTCGCCTCCAGCGTGCGCTTCACCGCCGGCTGGTTCGAAACCCCCAGCGAGGGCGACACTCCCGACCAAATGAAGGTGACGCTGGATAAACCGCGTTATCAGGCCGGCGAAACCGCCAAGATTTTCGTGCGCGCACCCTTCGCCGGCGAGGTGCTGCTGAACGTGGTCGGCGACCGGCTGTGGCTGAGCAAGACGGTCAGCGCCGGTACCGATGGCGCGACGGTGGAACTACCGATTCCCGCCGAGTGGGGTCCGGGCGTGTACATCACCGCCACCGCGTTCCGCCCAGCGGACAGCGCCCAGCAACGTGGACCGGGCCGAGCCATCGGCGTGACCTGGGTGGGACTGGACCCCGCGCCACGCACCCTGACCGTAACCCTCGACGCCCCGGCCGAATGGAAGCCGCGCCAGACTGTGGAACTACCGGTTACGGTTAGCGGACTCGACGCCGGCCAGCCGGCTTGGCTGACGGTGGCGGCGGTGGATGAAGGCATCCTGCAACTGACCGACTTCGCCACGCCGGACCCGGTGCAATACTTCCTCGGCAAGCGCCGGCTGAGCATGCAGGTACTGGATCTGTACGGCAAACTGATCGAAGCCGGCGGCCGGCCGGGCCAGCTTCGGGCCGGCGGCGACGCCGGCAGCCGGCAACTGGACGCCTCCGGCATCCGCACGGTGAAAACCGTGGCGTTATTCTCAGGGCCGGTGGCGCTGGACGGCGACGGACGAGCGCGCGTGCCGCTGGCACTGCCTGACTTCAACGGCCAATTGCGGTTGATGGCGGTGGCCTGGGACCGCAATCGGGTCGGCCAAGCCGAAGCCAAACCGCTGGTGCGCGACCCACTGGTGGCGCAAGTCTACCTACCGCGTTTCCTGGCACCGGAGGACGACAGCCGGATCACCGTGACCGTGCGGAATCTGAGCGCCCCGCCGGGCGCTTATCAACTGCGCCTGAGCACCGATGGCGCGGTGGCGGTGGAAGAGCCGGCGACCTTTACCTTCACGGTGACCGATTCCGCCACTCAAAACCAGGACAGCCGGACCTTCACCTTGCGTGGTTTGCAACCGGGTAAGGGCCAGGTTCACTTACAGATCACGGGGCCGAACAACTTCCAACTGACGCGGGAAGCGGACATCGGAGTGCGACCGGCCCAGACCATCGTCAGCAACCGTGCCGCGCAACGCCTGAATCCTGGCGAAACCCTGCAACTCGGCGGCGAGGCGTTGAACGACTATCTGCCCGGCACCGGGCAAGCGCAATTGAGTGTCGCCAGCCGGCCCAACCTCAATGTCCCCGAACTGCTGGTCGAACTGGATCGCTACCCCTACGGTTGCCTGGAACAGACCACCAGCCGGGCCCTGCCGCTGCTGTATTTCAACCAGGTCGCCCAAGCTTGGGTCGGCCAAAACGCCACCGAAGCTGGTTTGCGGGCGCGGGTGCAAGGAGCGATCCAACGCATCCTGAGCTTGCAGGATGCCGGCGGCGGCTTCGGGCTATGGAGTCCCAGTAACGAGATCGAGGATTGGCTGTCGGCCTACGCCATGGATTTCCTGGTTCGCGCCCGGCAGGAACAGTATCTGGTACCGGAAGCGGCTTATCAAAGCGGCTTGAAACGCTTGCAGGAGCGGGTGAACGAAGGCGACTTCGATACCGAACATCTCGGTTGGCGGGCCTACAACCTGTACGTGCTGGCGCGGGTGCAGAAGGCGGCCATCGGCGACCTGCGCTATCTACACGATAACTACTTGCAGAAACTGCCGAACGCGCTGGCGCAAGCTCAACTGGGCGCGGCGCTGGCCCGCTACGGCGAACTGGGCCGGGCGCGGGAAGCCTTCACCGCCGCGCTGAACCGGACCGAACGGACGTGGACGCGCGATTACGGTAGTCCCTTACGCGACCGGGCGGCGGTGCTGGCGCTGCTGGCCGAAGTGGAACTGCTGCCGGAGCGGGTGCCGGATTTGGCCGATCAGGTGGCCGCCGATTTCAACACCCGTCGCTACAGCAGCACCCAGGAACAAGCCTGGTTGCTGTTGGCGGCGCGGGCATTGCTGCAACAGCCGGGGCAACTGCAACTGGCGGTGGACGGACGGGCAACGACCGCCGATCCGTTTTACCAGTCGCTGGCGAGCGAGGCGCTGGCCAAGGGGCTGACCGTGACCAACCAGGGCGGACAGCCGGCCTGGTATACCCTGAACCGAAGTGGGGTACCGGTCGCCCCGCAACCACCAGCTCAGGAGGGTTTCACCATTAGCCGTCGCTATTACACCCGGACCGGCAAGGCGCTAGACCCGGCCCAGATCCGCCAAAACGATCTGTTGGTGGCAGTGATTACCGGTGAGGCGGTAGGTACGGAGCAGCAACAGGCGCTGGTGGTGGATCTGTTGCCAGCAGGGCTGGAAATCGAGAATGCCCGGCTGGCGCACAACGCCTCGACCGCCGAGCTGGCCTGGCTGCCGGAGCTGAGCGAGACGCTGCACACCGAGATTCGGGACGACCGCTTCGTGGCGGCGCTGGATCTCGATGCGGGCGACAAGCGGCAATTTACCTTAGCCTATCTGGCGCGGGCGGTGACGCCCGGTATCTACCAGCAACCGGCGGTGTACGTGGAGGATATGTACAAACCGTGGCAGTTCGGGCGCGGGTCAATGGGCACGGTGAAGGTGGAGTGAGCCGGAGGACAGGCCGGACTGCCGGGCCAGGGATCGGCCCGCGCCCGGCGGCGCACTGACGGTAAGCTATTCAAGCAACCCCAGACCGATCCCCATTGGGTTTTTCAGTTTAAATCGAGCGAACGAGGATAACGCGCGACGCCACTCCAAAGTCATGCCGGATTTCGATGTCAAGCGCGTCTACACGGCATTCCAATGAGCCCTGTTGTTAAAGCATAATAAAAATAGAGTGTTAGAAATTCTCCAGAGGGACGGTATCGATGTCACCAAACAACATGGAATGTCCAGGATGTTTTCGTAAACGCACGACAACGGATGAGGAATGTCCACGCTGCGGATACAACCCCAAGGGCTTGCGCCCGCTGTCGCTGTTACCCGTACAGACGCAATTAAAGCGGTATGTGATCGGCCAGAAGCTGGGACAGGGCGGTTTTGGCATCACCTATCGCGGCTTCGATCTGAAGCTGCGCATGGAAGTGGCCATCAAGGAATATTTCCCGAGCGATTTCGTGAGCCGAGCCGACGACCGGAAAACGCTGGTCCTGAACTCGCGGGAAAACGCGGAACTGTTCAGCCATGGCCTGAAAGCCTTCACCAAGGAAGCGCACACCCTGGCCCAATTGAAGCATCCCAACCTGGTGCGGGTGCTCAATCTGTTCGAGATGAACGCCACCGCCTATCTGGTGATGGATTACTACGAAGGCGAAACGATTCACGATTATCTGGCCCGGAAACCAGGCAGGAAATTGCCTTGGCGCGACGCAATCCAGGTGTTGCCACCGGTGCTGGACGGTTTGCAGGCAGTGCATGAGCAAGGTTTTTTGCACCGGGACATCAAGCCGCGCAACCTCTATCGCACGCACCAGGGCCAGATCATCCTGCTCGACTTTGGCGCGGCCCGGCAAGTGGTCAGCGACCGTAGCCGCCATAGCAGCCTGGCAATTTATAGCAGTGGCTATGCGGCTTTCGAGCAACATGTTCAGGGCAAGCAAGGACCATGGACCGATGTGTACGGCGCGGCGGCCACGTTCTATTTTCTGCTCACCGGACAGACGCCACCGGCGGCGGATGCCCGCGCAATGGACGACGCGCTCAAGCCGCCCCGGCATCATGTTCCCGAACTGCCGCCCGCTCTCGACAACATCCTGCGCCGTGCCTTGGCGGTGAACTCGGAACAACGCCTGCAATCCACCCAGGAACTCAAGCAACAACTCGAAGCCGTGCTGGCGACGGAGGCAAAAAAACCATCTTCGAACGCGCAAGGAGTGCGGAAGCCCCCCAGGAAATTGAATGTGCGGGCCGTCGCGATTGCTCTGTCGCTGGCGATTCTGGGGTGGGGTATATGGCTGGTCTTTTCCAACGGGAAAACACCGCCCGCCCAACGGACGCCGACTACTCCCCCCATCGCCGAGTCTGTGCCTCGACCGCCAGTTCCGCCGCTGGTCAAGGGCACTGTGGCGATTCGCAGCGAGCCGCCAGGAGCGACCATTCGGGTAAACGGCGCCCTGCTGGGTTCCGCGCCGCAAGATTTCGTATACCCCGAGGGACGGGTAACGGTAGAGGCGAGACTGGAAGGCTATCAGCCGCATCAGGAAGCGGTTTGGATTATGGCGGGGCGACGTAGCGATGTGGTGATTCGCTTGGAGCCGGTCCCGCAACCTGAGGTAACGACCACGCCACCGGAACCACCCGTGGAGCCCGTAACTCCACCGGTTGCGGAATCGGCAGCGACTTCAAATCCGGCCCCGGAACGAACGTACTTGACGGTCAAGACCGAGCCGCCTGGCGCTCAAGTTCGCATCATGAACATCGGCCCGACGTATCGGGATGGGATTGAATTAGTGCCGGGCAACTTTGACGTTGAAGTGAGCGCTCCCGGCTATAAAACCGACCGAGCGTGGCACAATCTGGCGGCGGGCGCGCAGGAACTGAAGATCGCCTTGTCAGCGCAACCCCTCCCCCTGCCACGCCGCCTCTGGACCCGGAAGATGTAGCCCGCCAGCAACGACTCGATCTCCAGCTGACGGTGGCCAAAAAACTGCTGGGAGCGCGGGAAATGCAGGCGGCGCGGCGGGCTTTGGAGGATGCCCAAGCGTCGGATCGGGAAGGACGGGTGGAAGCGTTCCGGCGGGAACAAACCACGATCATGCAAGCAACGGCGCTGGCCTTTCTGGAGCAGGGCCAAAGAGCGCTGGCCGAACGGGTAGCGGACGACCTAAGCCAGTGGGACCCACAAAGCCCCGAATACCTCGCGCTGCGGACGCGCTTGAGCGGTGGACGGTAAGACACTACCCACGAATGTGAGGGAGATAATGATGCAAGGTAAGTGGCATTGGATCGGACTGGGCATTGTATTAGGGCTGAGCCACTGGCCGGCATGGAGCGCGGACCCGGACCCGGAAGCGGTGCGGCGGCTCATGGAAAAGTACCGGCGGGAAGCCGAGGCGGAAAAACATCCCCCGGCGCCCAAACCCGTGGCCAAGCCCGCGCCTAAGAAGCCGGCGGTGAACCACGACCGCGAAGCCTGGAAGTCGGCCGAGAAATGCGGAACGGCGGCGTGTTTCGAGGCGTATCTGGCGGATTATCCGAAGGGGCGGTACGCAAGGATGGCACGGGCACGGTTGAAAGCGGAGGAACCAATACTGCAGACATCAAAAATAACAACTGTGCCAATGGCACCTCCAGTCGTGGAACAAGCTATAGAACGACTACCAGGCTGGCGGATGTCGGCGACGGTAATCGAATTCGCGGTGCGCGGTGGCCTGAACGAACAGGCTGGAGCGATCATCGCCGACGTAATGATGTCGGCGATCTCCAACACCGGCCGCTTCACGCTGAAAGACCGTTTGCCGCTGTCGGCGGCGGCCAAGATCGCCAAGGCTCAGGAATTCGGTTCCACTGGCCTGCTTGATCCCAAGACCGCCGCCGCACTGGGTCGGCTGTATGGGGTGGACGCCGTGGTGACCGGTGGCGTGTATAAACTCGGCGACCTGATCACCGTTACGGCGCGCTTGATCGACACCAAGACCGCATCCTTGTTGCGCTATGGTCAGATCCAGGGCAAGGATATCGATACCATTCAAATCAAAGTCAACGAATTGGCGGCCATGATCACGACTCCATCAGAGCCACCAGCGAAGTAGAGATGGAGTTTGGGACCCAGGTCCCCCGGCTTGTGCGTTCCCGCGTTGCGGGCCGCCGTCGCACGGCAACGAAAAGACAAACGTCCTGGAAAACAGCGCTATCCTACTTTCCTGACGCAATAGTCGTACAACCGTATTTGCCGAGGGAGATTGTTTTGCATGACCGCGTCATCGGAAGAAACCCGCGTCCAGCCGGTCGAGGTCACCTGTCCGGGCTGTTTTCACCCGCGCGAATGGGACGCGGCCGGCGTGTGCCCGATCTGCCATTACCGGGCCAACGCGAAGGGGCGATCCGCCGCGCTGCTACCGGTGGGGACGCAACTCAAGGGTTATGTGATCGGAGAAAAGCTGGGCCAGGGTGGATTCGGGATCACCTATCGCGGTTTCGACGTGACCCTGAAGATGAAGGT
>WBZT01000668.1_pt1 | contig 26781 bp, 24 predicted proteins | sample 5204241 | NCBI WGS metagenome assembly WBZT01 (sample SAMN12344358, study PRJNA552823) | activated sludge metagenome | biome: Activated sludge suspended growth; feature: Nitrification reactor; material: Wastewater; isolation source: activated sludge from nitrification reactor of wastewater... | reverse complement strand
GATCCTGTTGCTGGCCTGGGGCTGGCATCAGTCTGTTTACCGGGCTGTCCTGGATCGGCGCGGCCGAAAAGACCGGCGCCGCGCTGGAAGCGCTGTTTGTCCTGGCCCTGAACAAATGGCAGGCACGCCGCGACCGGGCCGCCGGCGCGGAAGCCACCAGCGAACGGGAGGAGGTGGTCCGCCAGGAGCGCAAACGCATCCGCAAGGAGGCCCCGGTCCGCATCGAAGCCCCGCCCCTGGCGATCGAAAAATCCGAGCGCCGCGAGGAGGAGCGCCAGGAATTCCTGTTCCGCGACAGCCCGGATGCCCAGCGCCCGCCCCTGCGCCTCCTGGACGAACCGCCCGAGGCCGGAGCCGCCCTGGATCAGGCGGGACTGGAGGCCACCTCCCGGCTGATCGAACGCAAACTGAGGGAATTCGGCGTGGAGGTGAAGGTGCTGGCAGCCTATCCCGGCCCGGTCATCACCCGCTACGAAGTGGAGCCCGCCTCCGGGGTCAAGGGCAGCCAGATCACCAACCTGGCCAAGGACCTGGCCCGCGCCCTCTCCCTGGTCAGCATCCGGGTGGTGGAAACCATTCCCGGCAAGAATTGCATGGGCCTGGAATTGCCCAACAACCAGCGCCAGGTGGTGCGACTGTCGGAAATCCTGTCCGCCAAGGTCTACAACGACAACGCCTCGTCCCTGGCCCTGGCCATGGGCAAGGACATCAGCGGCAGCCCCGTGGTGGTGGACCTGGCCAGGATGCCCCACGTGCTGGTGGCCGGCGCCACGGGCTCGGGCAAGTCGGTGGCCATCAACGCCATGATCCTGTCCCTGCTCTACAAGTCCACCCCCGACGAGGTGCGCCTGATCATGGTGGACCCCAAGATGCTGGAACTGTCCACCTACGAGGGCATTCCCCACCTGCTGGCGCCGGTGGTCACCGACATGAAGCTGGCCGCCTCGGCGCTGAACTGGTGCGTGGGCGAGATGGACAAGCGCTACCGGCTGATGTCGGCGCTGGGGGTGCGCAACATCGCCGGTTTCAACCAGAAGGTGAAGGAGGCGGAGAAGGCCGGCCAACCCCTGGCCAACCCCTTCTCCATCACCCCGGAAAGCCCGGAACGGCTATCCACCCTGCCCTTCATCGTGGTGCTGATCGACGAGCTCGCGGACCTGATGATGGTGGCCGGCAAGAAGGTGGAGGAACTCATCGCCCGCCTGGCCCAGAAAGCCCGGGCCGCCGGCATCCACCTGGTGCTGGCCACGCAACGGCCCTCGGTGGATGTCATCACCGGCCTGATCAAGGCCAACATTCCCACCCGGGTGGCCTTCCAGGTGGCCAGCCGCATCGATTCCCGCACCATCCTGGACCAGCAGGGGGCCGAGTCCCTCCTGGGCCAGGGCGACATGCTCTACCTGCCCCCGGGGCACGGCGTGCCCACCCGGGTGCACGGCGCCTTCGTCTCCGACGACGAGGTCCACCGGGTTTGTGCCTGGCTCAAGGAACTTGGGCCGCCCCAATATGACGAAAGCGTGTTGGAAAACCCGGACGACGAGGATGGTGAAGGTGGCGAGGACAATGACGCGGAGGCCGATGATCTCTATGACGATGCCGTCGCCTATGTGCTCAAGAGCCGCCGCGCCTCCATCTCCTCGGTACAGCGCCAGTTGCGCATCGGCTACAACCGCGCCGCCCGGCTCATCGAGGCCATGGAAAAGGCCGGCCTTGTCACCCCCATGCAAACCAATGGCAACCGTGAAGTGATCGCCCCCAGACATGATTCCTAAGCTGCTGATTTCCCTGATTTTTACCGCCCTGCCCGCCTTCAGCGCCCAGGCCGATGCCCAGGCTCGCCTGGAAGCCTTCATCCAGGGCACCAAGGGTCTCAAGGCCCAGTTCACCCAGACCGTGTTCGACAAGGCCGGGCGCAAGACCCAGGAATCCGCGGGCAACCTGTTCTTCTCCCGGCCTGGAAAATTCCGCTGGGTCTACCAGAAGCCCTATTCCCAGCTCATCGTCGGCGACGGCAAGAAGTTGTGGATCTATGACGAGGATCTGGACCAGGTGACGGTGCGCAAGCTGGACCAGGCCCTGGGCGACAGCCCCGCCGCCCTGCTGGCCGGCGACAACGACATCGCCAAGCTGTTCAATCTCAGGGAAACGGACGCCAAGGACGGCCTGGAATGGCTGGAAGCCACCCCCAAGAGCAAGGAAGGCAGCTTCGAGAAGGTGCGCATGGGTTTTAAGAACAATGATCTGCAAGCCATGGAATTGAAAGACAATTTCGGCCAGACCACCCTGTTGCGCTTCTCCAGCCTGGAGCGCAATCCGGCCCTGGGCGCCAGCCTGTTCCGCTTCACCCCGCCCAAGGGCGCCGACATCCTTGGCGACCGCTGACGAGGGCACTTCCGACCTGTTCGGCGCGGCTTTCGGCTCGACGCCGGCGCGGAAAGCGGGCAAGGCCGGCAAGGGCGCGGAAGGCGTTCCCCTCGCCGAACGGCTGCGCCCTACCCGCATCGACGAAGTCATCGGCCAGGACCATCTGGTCGGCCCCGGCAAGCCCCTGCGTCTCGCCTTCGAAGCCGGCAAGCCCCATTCCATGATCCTGTGGGGGCCGCCCGGCGTGGGAAAAACCACCCTGGCCCGCCTGATGGCCCATCACTTCGACGCGGATTTCATCCAGATCTCGGCGGTGCTGGCCGGGGTGAAGGAAATCCGCGAGGCGGTGGAACGGGCGCGCGTGAACCAGAGCACGGGGCGTCAGACCATCCTGTTCGTCGATGAAGTGCACCGGTTCAACAAGAGCCAGCAGGACGCCTTCCTGCCCCACGTGGAATCCGGCCTCATCACCTTCATCGGCGCCACCACGGAGAATCCGTCGTTCGAGGTGGTGGGCGCCCTCCTCTCCCGGGCCCAGGTCTATGTCCTGAAATCCCTGGATGAGGCGGGGCTCGCCGCCCTGCTGAAGCGGGCGCTGGAACAGGGTGGGCTGGGCATCGCCGTCGCCGAGGAGGCGCGCAAGCTGCTCCTGGCCCAGGCCGACGGCGACGGCCGCCGTCTGCTCAACCTGCTGGAACAGCTTGCCACCGCCTTGAAGGCCGCCGGCCGGGACAGTGCCGATGCCGCCTTCGTCGGCGAGGCCCTGGCCCCCTCCCGGCGCCGCTTCGACAAAGGCGGCGATGCCTTCTACGACCAGATTTCCGCCCTGCACAAATCGGTGCGCGGCTCCAGTCCCGACGCCTCCCTCTACTGGTTCATGCGCATGCTGGATGGCGGCGCCGACCCGCGCTACATGGGCCGGCGCATCATCCGCATGGCTGTCGAGGACATCGGCCTGGCCGACCCCCGCGCCCTCTCCACCGCCCTGGACGCGGTCGCCACCTACGAGCGGCTGGGCAGCCCGGAAGGGGAACTGGCCCTGGCCCAGGCCGTGCTTTATCTGGCCTGCGCGCCCAAGAGCAACGCCGTCTACACCGCCTACCAGGCGGCGAAGCACTTCGTCACGGAAGACGGCTCCCGGCCGGTGCCGGTGCATCTGCGCAATGCGCCGACCAAGCTCATGAAGGAACTCGGCTTCGGGCGCGCCTACCGCTATGCCCACGACGAACCGGAGGCCTATGCCGCCGGCGAGCATTACTTTCCCGACGAGATCGAACCCGCCCCGCGCTTCTATCAGCCCACGCCCCGGGGCCTGGAAGGCAGGATCGGCGAGCGCCTGGAACACTTGCGCGATCTGGACCTCTCGGCGCGGAACAAACGCGGGAAGTAAGGACGCCAAGGCCATCCGGCTTGCCTCTCGGCGCCGCCCACTGCTAGAATCCACACGCTTTGCGTCCGGCATTCCGTCGGCGCGGCGCGGGTTCCAAACCCAATCCACACATCCGCACCCGTTAAGGTGCCCCGCACGGACTCGCGGGGTTCTTTGCGGATGGAGGCTCAACCTTAACCAAGGAGTTGTACATGTCCGTGACCATGCGTCAAATGCTCGAGGCCGGCGTCCATTTCGGCCACCAGACCCGCTACTGGAACCCGAAGATGGCGCCTTTCATCTTCGGCCACCGCAACAAGATCCACATCATCAACCTGGAAAAGACCCTGCCGCTGTTCAACGAGGCGGCCACGTTCGCCCGTCGTCTGGCGTCCAACAAGGGTTCCATCCTGTTCGTCGGCACCAAGCGCCAGGCCCGCGAAATCATGGGCGAGGAAGCCACCCGCTGCGGCATGCCCTACATCTCCCACCGCTGGCTGGGCGGCATGTTGACCAACTTCAAGACCGTCAAGCAGTCGGTCAAGCGCATGAAGGACATGGAAGCCCAATTGTCCGAGGCCGGCGCCCTGACCAAGAAGGAAGCCCTGCGCGTGCAGCGCGAGTACGACAAGCTGGTCAACAGCCTGGGCGGCATCAAGGACATGGAGCGCCTGCCCGACGCCCTGTTCGTGGTGGACGTGGGTTACCAGAAAATCGCCATCACCGAGGCCAACAAGCTGGGCATCCCCGTGATCGGCGTGGTGGACTCCAACAACACCCCCGCCGGCGTGGACTACGTCATCCCCGGCAACGACGACTCCAACCGGGCCATCCGTCTCTACGCCCGGGGCATGGCCGACGCCATCCTGGAAGGCAAGGCCCAGGTCATCGAGGAGATGGTGTCCGAGAGCCAGGACGAGTACGTGGAAGTGGTGGATTCCGGCGAAGCCAGCGCCGCTTGATCGAGGACCGGTCGCCGCAAGGCCCGGTCGTCATAGGAATTTCATGACGCCCCGCCCATCGGGGCGTTTTTCAATACGGAAAACAGGAGATTTGACATGGCGGAAATCACCGCATCCATGGTGAAGGAACTGCGCGAGCGCACCGACGCCCCCATGATGGACTGCAAGAAGGCCCTCACCGAGGCCGCCGGCGACATGCAGAAGGCGGAGGAAATCCTGCGCGTGCGCTTTGGCAACAAGGCCGCCAAGAGCGCCGGCCGCATCGCCGCCGAAGGCGTGGTGGCCATCAACATCAGCCCTGACGGCAAGACCGCCGCCATGGTGGAGGTGAACTGCGAGACCGACTTCGTGGCCAAGAACGACGACTTCCTGGCCCTCACCCGGGCCCTGGCCGAGATGGTGCTGAACCAGAACCCCGCCGACGTGGCCGCCCTCTCCGCCCTGCCCTACAACGGCAAGAGCGTCGAGGAAGCCCGCACCGAGCTGGTGGGCAAGATCGGCGAGAACATGTCCGTGCGCCGCTTCGTGCGCCTGAACGCCGCCGGCAAGTTCGCCAGCTACATCCACGGCAGCAAGATTGGCGTCCTGGTGGACATCTCCGGCGACGAAGCCATCGCCAAGGACATCGCCATGCACATCGCCGCCTCCAAGCCCAAGTCCCTGGACGCCTCGGGCGTGTCCCAGGACCTGATCGACACCGAGCGCCGCGTGGCCATCGAGAAGGCCAAGGAAGCCGGCAAGCCGGAAGCCATGCTGGAGAAGATCGCCGAAGGCACGGTGCAGAAGTTCCTCAAGGAAGTCACCCTGCTGTCCCAGCCCTTCGTCAAGGACGACAAGCAGACCGTGGAGCAGGTGCTGAAGTCCAAGGGCTCCCAGTGCCACGGTTTCAGCATGTTCATCGTCGGCGAAGGCATCGAGAAGAAGGTTTCCGACTTCGCCGCCGAAGTGGCCGCCGCGGCCAAAGTCTGAGCCTGGGAAAACACAAGCCATGGCCGCCGTCACCCGCGTTCTGCTCAAGCTTTCCGGCGAGGCCCTCATGGGGGCCGATGCCTTCGGCTACAACGCCGAGACCCTGGCCGGCATCGTCGGCCAGATCAAGGAAGTGGTGGAGATGGGCACGGAAGTGGGCATCGTCGTGGGCGGCGGCAACCTGTTCCGGGGCGCCACCGGCGCCCTGTCCGGCATGGACCGGGCCACCGCCGATTCCATGGGCATGCTGGCCACGGTGATGAACGCCCTGGCCCTGAAGGATGCGCTGATGGCCGCCGGCGTCGAAGCCCGGGTGCAGACCGCCGTGACCATCGCCCACGTGGGCGAGCCGTTCGAGCGGGATAGCGCGGTGCGCCACCTGGCCGCCGGCCGGGTGGTGATCTTCGGCGGCGGCACCGGCAATCCCTTCTTCACCACCGATACCGCCTCGGCCCTGCGCGGCGCGGAGATCGGCGCCGACCTGATGCTCAAGGCCACCAAGGTGGATGGCGTCTATACCGCCGACCCCAAGAAGGACCCCACGGCCACGCGCTACGACAGCCTCACCTTCGACGAGGCCATCGCCCGCAACCTGGGGGTCCTGGATACCGCCGCCTTCGCCCTGTGCCGGGAGCAGAAACTGCCCCTGGCCGTGTTCAGCATCTTCAAGCCCGGCGCGCTCAGGCGCGTGGTCATGGGCGAGCCGGAAGGCACCCGCGTGGTGCTGTAAGCTCAGCAATATCAGGAGACAGACATGATCGCCGACATCAAGAAGTCCGCCGAGGACAAGATGAAGAAATCCGTCGAGGCCCTGCGCGCCGATTTCGGCAAGGTTCGCACCGGCCGCGCCCACACCGGCATCCTGGACCACGTCAAGGTGGACTACTACGGTACCCCGACCCTGGTCAGCCAGGTCGCCAATATCTCCGTGGTGGATGCCCATACCCTGGGAGTGCAGCCCTGGGAAAAGAACATGGTGGGCAAGGTGGAGAAAGCCATCCGCGACGCCGACCTGGGCCTCAACCCCGCTACCGTCGGCGAGCTGATCCGCGTGCCCATGCCCCCCCTCACCGAGGAGCGTCGCAAGGAACTGGTCAAGCTGGTGCGCGGCGAGGCCGAGAACGGCAAGGTGGCCGTGCGCAACATCCGCCGCGACGCCATCGCCCACCTGAAGGAACTGCTCAAGAAGCACGAGATCAGCGAGGACGACGAACGTCGCGCCCAGGACGAAATCCAGAAACTCACCGACAAGCACATCGTCGAGATGGACAAGCACCTGGCGGAAAAGGAAAAGGATCTGATGGCCGTATAGGACAGTGGGCAGTTGGCAGTGGGCGGCTTTTACTGATGACTGACGACTGTCAACCGACAACCGGGGTCAAATGATCAAACGCTTCTTCAGTTCCACGGCGGATATTCCCGAAGCCGCCGCCGTTCCCCGCCATGTGGCCATCATCATGGACGGCAACGGCCGCTGGGCGAAAAAGCGCCTCATGCCCCGGGTCGCCGGGCATGCCCAGGGTGTGGAGCGGGTACGCGACATCGTCGAGGCCTGCATCCGACGCGGCATCGAGTACCTGACCCTGTTCGCGTTCAGTTCCGAGAACTGGCGGCGCCCCCAGGACGAGGTCAACCGCCTGATGGAACTGTTCGTCATGGCCCTGGAACGGGAAGTGGACAAGATGCACCGCAACGGTGTGTGCCTCAAGGTGGTGGGGGACTTGTCCCGCTTCGACCAGCGGCTGCGGGACCTGATCGCCCAGGGCGAGGCCCGTACCCTGGACAACGCCAGGCTGACCCTCACGGTGTGCGCCAATTACGGCGGCCGCTGGGACATCCTCAATGCCGTGAACCGCTGGCGCGGGGACAACCCCGGCCAGGACGAGTTGACCGAGGATGGGTTGGCGGCCTACCTGACCATGGCCTATGCGCCGGAACCCGATCTGTTCATCCGCACCGGCGGGGAACAGCGCATCAGCAACTTCCTGCTCTGGCAACTGGCTTATGCCGAGCTCTACTTCACGGACACGCTGTGGCCGGACTTCGATGGCAAGGCCCTGGACCTGGCCATCGCCTCCTACCAGAAACGCGAGCGCCGTTTCGGACGCACCAGCGAGCAACTCCTTGAGCGTTAGGACACGGATCACCACCGCCATACCGCTGATCGGCGGATTCCTGGCCGCGTTGTATCTCGCGCCGACCGGTGTCTGGATCGGGTTGACGGGCCTGGTGCTGCTGCTGGCGGCCAGGGAATGGGCCGGCATGGCCGGTCTCGGACGTCCCCACGCGTTCCTTTACGCCGGACTGCTCAGCCTGGCCAGCCTGGGCGTGGTCGTGGCGGCCCCCGATCGTGTCGAGCCCTACTACCCCGCCCTGGCTTTCTGGCTGCTGGCGCCCATTCTCCTGGCCCGGGGCGTGGCGATTCGCGCGCGTGCCATGCATCTGCTGCTGGGCGCCATCGTCCTGATTCCCACCCACCTGGCCATGGTGAAATTGCGCGGCGAGAGCCCGGACCTGCTGCTGGTCGTGGTGGGCATCGTGATCATTGCCGACAGCGCCGCCTATTTTTCCGGTCGGCGCTTCGGCAGGCACAAACTTGCCCCGGCCATCAGTCCGGGGAAAACCTGGGAAGGCGCCATCGGTGCCGGGCTGGCGGTGACCCTGTATGGCCTGATCGTGCATTTCGCCACGCCCGACACCTGCGGTTTGGCCTGTCTGCCCCGGGTGCTGGCGGCATTCTGGGTGCTGTTCGTGCTTTCCGTCCTGGGCGACCTGTTCGAAAGCGCCCTCAAGCGCCAGGCCGGCATCAAGGACAGCGGCAACCTGCTGCCCGGCCACGGCGGCATCCTGGACCGCATCGACAGCCTGAGCGCGGTGCTTCCCATCGCCACCCTGCTCTGGATATGGCTGAAATGAGCCCTCGCCGGCAGCGAAAGAACCAGGGCGGAAAGCGGCAAACCCGCGATTCGGTCGCCGCCGCATGCGCTCAGTCCCTCAACCATCCAGCATCGAGCGCACATGCGACATAACCTGACCGTCCTGGGCGCCACCGGCACCATCGGCGTCAACACCCTCGACGTGGTGGCCCGCCACCCGGACAGATTCCGGGTGATCGCCCTCACCGGACAGAACCAGATCGACAAGCTGGCCCAACAATGCCGCCAGTTCCGCCCGCGCTATGCCGTGGTGCTGGACGACGCCAAGGCGGGCGCCCTGCGCGCCCTGCTGGCCGGCGGCGAGACCGAGGTGCTGGCGGGCCTGGACGCCCTGGAGTTCGTCTCCGCCCTGCCCGAGGTGGACAGCGTCATGGCCGCCATCGTCGGCGCCGCCGGCCTGCGCCCCGCCCTGGCGGCGGCCCGCGCCGGCAAGCGGGTGCTGCTGGCCAACAAGGAGACCTTGGTCATGGCCGGCCGCTTCTTCATGGAAGCGGTCAAGGAACATGGCGCGACCCTCCTGCCCATCGACTCCGAGCACAACGCGGTCTTCCAGTCCATGCCCGCGGGCTACGACGGCAATCCGTCCGCCCACGGCGTGCGCCGCATCCTGCTCACCGCCTCCGGCGGGCCGTTCCGCTGCCGCGAACTGGATACCCTGAAGGACATCACGCCGGAGGAAGCCGTGGCCCATCCCAACTGGGTCATGGGCAGGAAGATCTCGGTGGACTCCGCCACCATGATGAACAAGGGCCTGGAAGTGATCGAGGCGCGCTGGCTGTTCGACGCCCGGCCCGATCAGATCGAGGTGGTCATCCATCCCCAGAGCATCATCCATTCCATGGTGGAGTACCTGGACGGCTCCGTGCTGGCCCAGCTCTCCAACCCGGACATGCGCACGCCCATCGCCCATTCCCTCGCCTACCCCGAGCGGGTGGAAGCCGGCGTCAACTGGCTGGACCTGGCCAGGATCGGCACCCTGACCTTCGAAAACCCGGACCTGCGCCGCTTTCCCTGCCTGGGCCTGGCCTATCAGGCCCTGGCGGCGGGGGGCGCGGCGCCGGCCATACTCAATGCCGCCAATGAGGAAGCCGTGGCGGCCTTCCTGGACCGGCGCATCCCCTATCTGAGCATCGCCGCCACCCTGGATGGCGTGCTGCAACGCCTGTCGGGCCAGCCGGCGGATTCCCTGGACGATCTCATGGCGGCGGATGGGCTGGCCCGTGTCGCCGCGCGGGAACTCATCGCCGGCGCCGACGTCTGCCGGGCATGACCACGCTGCTTGCCTTTCTGGCCACCCTGGCCATCCTCATCGTTTTTCACGAGTTCGGCCATTACCTGGTGGCGCGCCTGGCCGGGGTGAGAGTCCTGCGCTTTTCCGTGGGTTTCGGCAAGGTCATCGCCCGGCGCGAGGACCGATGGGGCACCGAGTGGGCGCTTTCGGCCGTTCCCCTGGGGGGCTACGTGAAGATGCTGGATGAGCGGGAAGCCCCGGTTCCTCCGGTGCAACTCGCCGGCGCCTTCAACCGCAAGCCACTGGCCGCCCGCGCCGCCATTGTCGCGGCGGGCCCCCTGGCCAATTTCCTGCTGGCCATCCTGCTGTTCTGGGGACTCTTCATGACCGGGGTTCCCACCCTGAAACCGGTGTTGGGCGAACCTCCCGCCGGCTCCCCGGCGGCCCTGGCGGGGATACGCTCGGGCGAAACCGTGACCGCGGTCAACGGCGAGCCCGTGGAAAGCTTCCAGGACCTGCATTGGCTCGCGCTGCGCCATGCCATCGGCAATGCCCAGTTGCGGGTCGATACCCTCGACGACAAGGGCCATCTGTCCTACCGCACCCTCACCGTCAGCGAGCGTGATGCCAGTTTCGACCAGGCCCCCCTCGTCGCCCTGGGCCTGCAACGTTACCGGCCGCCCCTGCCCGCCGTGCTGGGCGACCTCGCCCCGGATGGCGTGGCGGCCCGATCCGGTCTGCGGCAGGGCGACCGCATCCTCGCCATCGATGACCGCCCGGTGGCGCAATGGGAACAGGTGGTGGCCCTGGTCAGGGCGGCGCCGGGGAAGTCCCAGCGCTTCCAGGTCGAACGCCAGGGCCGGGTGATTGAACTGACGCTCATTCCCGCTCGCATCAACGAGGGGGGGCAAACGGTGGGCCGCATCGGCGCGGCGCCAAGGATGGACATGGCCGAATTGGCGAAATACCAGGGCGAGGCCCGCTATGGCCCCTGGGAAGCCCTGACCCGGGCGATCACGCGCACCTGGGATCTGTCGGTGTTCAGCCTGGAAATGCTGGGCCGCATGCTCATCGGCCAGGTCTCCCTCAAGAACCTGTCCGGCCCCATCACCATCGCCGACTACGCCGGCCAGTCCGCGGCCACCGGCGCGGCATCCTTCCTCGCCTTTCTGGCCCTGGTCAGCGTCAGCCTGGGCGTGCTCAATCTGCTGCCCGTGCCGCTACTGGATGGAGGGCACTTGCTGTATTATTTCGCCGAATTTCTTACTGGCAGGCCCGTTTCCGAGCAAATTCAGGAAATCGGCCAGAAGATCGGCATCGGCCTCCTGACCCTGCTCATGTTTTTTGCCCTTTATAACGATCTACAGCGACTCTTCGTCGGGTGACCGCTCCCATGTTTTCCTTTCGTCCCAGCCTGCTCGCCCTCGCCCTGTTCGCCGCCCAAGCCCAAGCATTCGAGTCGTTCCAGATCAAGGATATCCGCGTCGAGGGGATCCAGCGCACCGAAGCCGGCACGGTATTCAGCTACCTGCCCGTCAAGGTGGGCGAGACGCTGACCCCGGAAAAGGCCTCGGAAGCCATCAAGGCGTTGTATGCCACGGGTTTCTTCAAGGATGTGCGCCTGGAGACCAGCAATCAGGTGCTCATCGTCACGGTGGAAGAGCGGCCGGGCATCGCCAGTGTCGACTTCTCCGGCCTGAAGGAGTTTTCCAAGGACGACATGAAGAAGGGCCTGAAGGATCTGGGCCTGGCGGAAGGACGCATCCTGGACAAATCCCTGCTGGACAAGGCCGAGCAGGAACTCAAGCGCCAGTATTTCAACCGCGGCATGTACGCGGTCCAGGTCAAGGCCACCTCGACGCCCCTGGAGCGCAACCGGGTGGCGGTGAATTTCGATGTCACGGAAGGTGAAATCGCCAAGATCCGGGCCATCAACCTCGTCGGCGCCAAGGCCTTCAAGGAAAAGGAGTTGCTCAAACTGCTCAACCTGAGCACGCCCGGCTGGATGACCTGGTGGACCAAGAACGACCAGTACTCGAAGCAGAAGCTCGCCGGCGATCTGGAAACCCTGCGTTCCCACTACCTGAACCAGGGCTACCTGGAATTCAAGATCGACTCCACCCAGGTCTCCATCACGCCGGACAAGAAGGATATCTACATCACCATCAACCTGAACGAGGGCGAGAAGTACACCGTCTCCGAATTCCGCCTGGCCGGCGAATTGCCCGTCCCGGAAGCGGAGTTGAAGGCGCTGGTCACCCTCAAGCCCGGCGAGCATTTCTCCCGGGAGAAACTCAACGAATCCTCCAAGAACATCGGCGACCGCCTGGGCAACGACGGCTATGCCTTCGCCAACGTCAACGCCGCGCCCGAAATCGACAAGGAGAAGCGCACGGCCAGCTTCACCTTCCTGGTGGATCCGGGCCGCAAGGTCCACGTCCGGCGCGTCAACGTCACGGGTAATACCAAGACCAAGGACGAGGTGGTGCGCCGGGAGATGCGCCAGATCGAAGGCGCCTGGTATGCCGCCGACAAGATCACCCGCTCCCGGGAACGGGTGGAACGCCTGGGCTACTTCAAGGAAACCACCCTGGAAACCCCCCCGGTCCCGGGCACCACGGACCAGGTGGACATCAATGTCAACGTCACCGAGCAGCCCACCGGCAACATCCTGCTGGGTGCCGGCTTCTCCAACTCGGACGGCGTGGTCCTTTCCGGCTCCATCTCCCAGAACAACCTGTTCGGCAGCGGCAACCGGCTTTCCCTGCAGATCAACAGCGGCAGCGTCAACAAGGTCTATGCCCTGTCCTTTACCAACCCCTATTTCACCCCGGACGGCATCAGCGTCGGTTATGACATCTACAAGCGCAAGGTGGATACCTCCGAACTGGACAGCGTGTCGGACTACGACACCGACACCATGGGTATCGGCATGCGTTTCGGCGTGCCCATCAGCGAAAAGGACACCATCAATTTCGGCTTCGCCTACGAGGATGTCACCCTGGACATCAATCCCGAGGCGCCCGATGTGTATTACAAATACGCCGGTCAGTACTCCTCGTCCTGCCAGGGACAAGTCTCCATCAACCCCAAGACAGGCTGTACTTCCGACACGAATACCGTGCGCATGGAGGTGGGCTGGGCCCGGGATACCCGGGATAGCCTGATGTACCCCACCAAGGGCACTTACCAGCGCGTGGCCCTCGAACTCGGCACACCGATTGGCGACCTCGAGTACTACAAGCTCAACTACCAGTACCAGTGGATCAAACCCCTGTCCCGGAATGTCAGCCTCCTGCTCAACGGCGAGATCGGCATCGGCGACGGCTATGGCGGCAGTCCGACCCTGCCCCTCTTCCGCAACTTCTTCGCCGGCGGCATCGGCTCGGTGCGTGGTTTCGATACCGGTGCCCTGGGTCCGAAGGCCCTGAACCAGGACGGCGAGAGCTTCTCCATCGGCGGCGACACGCGCGTGGTCGGCAACGCCGAACTGATGTTCCCCTTCCCCGGCATGGGTAACGACCGTTCGGTGCGGCTCTCCACCTTCGTGGACGTGGGCGCCGTGGCCGGACCCGGCGACGAGTTCGATCGCTACGACAAGCTTTCCTTCTCGGACCTGCGCTATTCCGCCGGCCTGGCGGTGATCTGGTACTCGCCCATGGGACCCATCAAGATGTCCCTCGCCAAACCCCTCAACGCGGAATCGGACGAAGAGGAACAAGTCTTCCAATTCCAACTCGGCAACGTGTTCTGACAAGGAGTTCCCCTTGAAACGCATCGCATTACTGCTTCTCTGCATGGTCTTTTCCGCCATGTCCCTGGCCGCCGACCTGAAGATCGGCTTCGTCAACACGGAAAAGCTGTTCCGGGAATCTCCCCTCGCCGTCAAGGCGCAAAAAAAGCTGGAGAAGGAATTCCAGAGCCGGGAGCAGGAAATTCAGAAACAGGTCAAGCAGGCGCGGGAACTGCAAAACCACCTGGAAAAGGAAGGCCTGACCATGTCGGAGGCCGACCGCGGCAAGAAGCAGAAGGATCTGGCCAACCTGACCCGCGACATCCAGCATGCCCAGCGCGAGTTCCGGGAAGACCTCAACCAGCGCAAGAACGAGGAATTCGCCGGCGTTCAGGACCGCGCCCGCAAGGCCATCGTCGAAATCGCGGAAAAGGAAAAGTACGACCTGATCGTCGAGAACGTGGTGTATGCCAGCCCCAAGGTGGATATCACCGATCGGGTTCTGAAGGCCCTCGAACGCTGAGAATTCCATGCCTGTCCTGACGCTGGCCGATTTGCGGGTCCGCCTGGGCGGAACACTACGGGGGGACGGCGAGACGCTGATCCGGGGCGCCGCCTCCCTGGACCGGGCTGGCGCAGACCAGGTCGCCTTCCTGGTCAGCGCCAAGTATCTCGCCCAGGCCCGCGCCTCCCGGGCGGGGGCCTTGATCATCCCGGAATCCCTGAACGAAGAACTGCCCCAGGACTGCCTCGCCGTCGCCAATCCCCACGCCGCCTTCGCCCGGGCGGTGGCCCTGCTGCATCCCGAGCCCGGCCTGCCCGTCGGCGTGCATCCCAGCGCCGTGGTCGCCGAGGACGCCGATGTCCACGCCGAAGCCCGCGTCGGCCCCCAGGTCTGCATCGGCGCGGGGGCCCGTGTGGGCGCCCGCAGCCTGATCCACGCCGGCTGTGTCATCGGCCCCGGCGCCAGCGTCGGCGAGGATTGCCTGCTGCATCCCCGGGTCACGGTGCAGCATGCCTGCGTGGTCGGCGACCGGGCGGTCCTGCATTCGGGCTGCGTCGTCGGTTCCGACGGCTTCGGCCTGGCCTGGGAAGCCGAGACCGAGGGCGGCCACTGGCTGAAGGTGCCCCAGATCGGCCGCGTCGTCATCGGCGACGATGTGGAGATCGGCGCCAACACCTGCATCGACCGGGGCGCCCTGGACGACACGGTGATCGAGGATGGCGTCAAGCTGGACAACCTCATCCACATCGCCCACAACTGCCGCATCGGCCGGCATACCGCCATCGCCGCCTGCGTCGGCATGGCCGGCAGCACTTCCATCGGCGCCTACTGCCAGATCAGCGGCGCGGCCATGATCAGCGGCCATATCGCCATCGGCGACAGGGTGACCATATCCGGCGGCAGCGTGGTCGCGAAGAACCTCCGCGCGCCCGGCGTCTATACCTCGGTCATGCCTCTCATGCCCCACGAGGACTGGCTGCGAAACGCGGCCCATCTGCGTCATCTGGACGCCCTGGCCGGGCGCCTGAAAGCGCTGGAAAGCCGAATCAACGAGATCGACAAGGACGACGCGGAATGATGGACATTACCCAGATCATGAAATACCTCCCCCACCGCTATCCGTTCCTGCTGGTGGACCGGGTGCTGGAACTGGTGCCCAACGAGCGGGTGGTGGCCATCAAGAACGTGACCATGAACGAGCCCCATTTTCCCGGCCACTTCCCCCATCACCCGGTGATGCCCGGCGTGCTCATGATCGAGGCCCTGGCCCAGACCGCCGGCCTGCTGGCATTCAGGAGTTCCGGCAAGGAGATCACCGAAAATTCCGTCATCTACTTCGTCGGCATCGACGGTGCACGCTTCAAGCGACCGGTGGTGCCGGGCGACCAGCTGCGCATGGAGGCGAGCATCCTGCGCCACACCCGGGGGATCTGGAAATTCGCCGCCAGGGCCACGGTGGACGGCCAGCTGGCCTGCGAAGCCGAACTGATGTGCACCCTGAAAGAGCTGGACTGAGGCCATGGCCGGCATCCATCCCACCGCCATCGTCCATCCCGGCGCCAGGCTGGGCGTGGACGTGGAAATCGGCGCCTATAGCCTGGTCGGGGAGCACGTGGAGATCGGTGACGGCACCCGCATCGGGCCCCACGTGGTGCTGGCCGGCCATACCCGCCTCGGCGCGGGCAACCGCATCTTCCAGTTCTGCTCCATCGGCGAGGAACCCCAGGACAAGAAGTACGCCGGCGAGCCCACCCGTCTGGAGATCGGCGACCATAACGTCATCCGCGAGTTCTGCACCCTCAATACCGGCACCGCCCAGGATCTGGGCGTCACCCGCCTGGGCCACCACAACTGGATCATGGCCTACGTGCATATCGCCCATGACTGCGTGGTGGGCAACCACACCATCTTCGCCAACAACGCCACCCTGGCCGGCCATGTCCATATCGACGACCACGCCATCCTGGGCGGCTTCACCGGCGTGCACCAGTTCTGCCGCATCGGCGCCCACGTCATCACCGGCATCGCCTCGGTGGTGCGCCAGGACGTGCCGCCCTTCCTCACCGTCGCCGGCAACCCCCTGGCGCCCCACGGCGTCAATTCCGAGGGCCTGAAGCGGCGCGGTTTCTCGCCGGAAGCCCTGGCCGGGCTCAAGCGGGCCTACAGGACGCTCTACAAGTCCGGCCTCTCCCTCGCCGAGGCCCAGTCCGCCATCGCGGCCGAGGCCGAAAAGTTGCCCGAACTCGAGCCGCTGGCGGACTTCCTGGCGAATGCCGGACGCGGCATCGTTCGTTGACAGGGGCCGGGATGGGGAATGGGGAACGGGGAATGGGGGAAAACCGTGCCTCCCATCCCTCATCCCCCATGCCCAATCCCCAGCCCGTTGCCATCGTCGCGGGAGAAGCCTCCGGCGACCTCCTCGGCAGCCTGTTGATCAACGCGCTGAAACAGGCCGGGCTGGCGGCGGATTTTTTCGGCATCGCCGGGCCCAAGATGCAGGCGGCGGGCGCCCGCTCCCTGTTCCCCATGGAGGCGCTGTCGGTGCGGGGCTATGTGGAGGCCCTGGGCGGCCTGCGCAAGATCCTGGGCATACGCGCGGCGCTGAAGGCGCGACTCCGCGCCACGCCCCCCCGCCTGTTCATCGGCGTCGACGCGCCGGATTTCAATCTGTCGCTGGAAGCCGACCTGAAACGGGCCGGCATTCCCACCGTGCACTTCATCAGTCCCTCCATCTGGGCCTGGCGCCCCAAGCGCATCGAAAAGATCCGCAAGGCGGTGTCCCATGTCCTGCTCATCTTTCCCTTCGAGGAGGCCCTGTTCCAGAAGGCCGGCATCCCGGCCACCTACGTCGGCCACCCCGTCGCCCACGCCTTGCCCGAGCCCCGCCGGCTCCAGGCCAGGGAACGCCTGGGGCTGCCCGCGGACGGGGAATTCGTGGTGCTCATGCCCGGCAGCCGGCCGGGGGAACTCAAGGCCCTGGCGAAGCTGTTCATCGCAACCGCCCAGGAACTGGCCAAGGCCCGCCCAGACACCCGTTTCCTGATCCCGCTGGTCAACCGGGAAACCCGCCTGCTGTTCGAGCAGGCCCTCTACCAGGCGGACGCCGGCGACCTGCCCCTGCGCATGCTGTTCGGCCATTCCCACGATGCCCTCCAGGCGGCGGACGTCGCCCTCATCGCCTCCGGCACGGCCACCCTGGAAGCCCTGCTGCTGGATTGCCCCCATGTCATCACCTACAAGGTGCCCTGGCTGACCTGGCACATCATGAAACGCCAGGCCCTGCTGCCCTGGGTCGGGCTGCCCAACATCCTGGCGGAACGCGAGCTGGTGCCGGAAGTCCTCCAGAACCGCGCCACCCCGGAAAACCTGGCGCGGGAATTGGGCAGGCTGCTGGCCGATGCCGATGCCCGCCAGGCCCAGATCGACGAATTCCGCATCCAGCGCGCCCGCCTGAAGCGCGACACGCCCCGCCTGATCGCCCAGGCCCTGCGCCCCCTGCTTTCCGATGGCTGACGGCGCCGGCCTGATCTGCGGCGTCGACGAAGCCGGACGCGGTCCCCTCGCCGGCCCCGTGTATGCCGCCGCGGTCATCCTGGATCCCGCCCGGCCCATCCCCGGCCTCAAGGATTCCAAGAAAATCCCCGAGCCCAGCCGCGTCCGCCTGGCGGGCGAGATCCGCGCCCATGCCCTGGCCTGGTCGGTAGCTTGGGCGACGGAGGAAGAGATCGACCGGCTCAATATCCTGCATGCCACCCTGCTGGCCATGCGGCGGGCCGTGCTGGGCCTGAACCCGGCCGCGTCCCGGGCCCTGATCGACGGCAACCGCTGTCCCGAGTTGCCCATCCCCGCCCGCGCCATCGTCCGGGGCGACGCCAGCGAGCCCTGCATATCCGCCGCCTCCATCCTGGCCAAGACCGAACGCGATAAAGAAATGCGCCGGCTGGCCGATATCTACCCTGATTACGGTTTCGAGCGGCATGCCGGCTATCCCACCCCGGATCACCTGGCGGCCCTGGAATCCCACGGTCCGAGCCCCATCCACCGGAGAAGCTTCGGACCGGTGAAACGAATGCTGCAAAAGGCGCTGATCTAAAAAAAGGAGAATTTGATCATGTTCGTGATCATCGGCTGGGCGGTTGCACTGGTGGGCGTGTTCGGCGGCTTCGCCATGGCGGGAGGCCATCTGGCGGCGCTGTTCCAGCCTCTTGAACTGGTGATGATCGGCGGCGGCGCCTTCGGCGCCTTCATCGCCGCCAACAACGCCCACGGCCTCAAGCACACCCTCGCCGGCATCGCCAGCTGCTTCAAGGGTTCCAAGTACACCAAGGCCTTCTACATGGAGCTCATCGGCCTGCTGTTCGAGCTCCTGGCCAAGGCCCGCAAGGAAGGCCTCATGTCCCTGGAAGGCGACGTGGAGGAGCCGGACAAGAGCGCCATCTTCTCCAAGTACCCCAACATCCTGGCGGATCACCATCTGGTGGACTTCATCACCGACTACATGCGCATGATGGTGGGTGGCAACCTCAACGCCATGGAAATCGAGAACCTCATGGACGCGGAGATCGAGACCCATCACCACGAGGAAATGCATGCTTCCCACGCCGTGTCCAAACTGGCGGACGGCATGCCCGCCTTCGGCATCGTGGCGGCGGTCATGGGCGTGGTGCACACCATGGAATCCCTGCACCTGCCGCCGTCCGAGCTGGGCATCCTCATCGCCCACGCCCTGGTGGGCACCTTCCTCGGCATCCTGCTTTCCTACGGCTTCGTCGCCCCCCTGGCCACCGTGCTGGAGGGCAAGGCCGCCGAATCCACCAAGGTTTACCAGACCGTCAAGGTCATCCTGCTCTCTTCCCTCAACGGCTTCGCGCCCCAGACCTGCGCCGAGTTCGGCCGCAAGGTGCTGTTCTCCACGGAACGGCCCTCCTTCCGCGAACTGGAGGAAGACATCAAGGCGCGCAAGGGCAAGTAGCGCGTGGCGGCTAGCGAATAGCGAGTGGAGCCAAAAAGATGGCCGACGATACCCAAAGACCCATAGTCATCAAGCGCATCAAGAAAGGTGGCGGCGGCGCCCACGGCGGCGCCTGGAAGATCGCCTATGCCGACTTCGTCACCGCCATGATGGCCTTCTTCCTCCTCATGTGGCTGCTGGGCTCGGCCACGAAGGCCAAGCTGGAAGGCATCGCCGAATACTTCAAGACCCCCATGAAAGTCGCCATGAGCGGCGGATCCGGCGCCGGGGACGCCACCAGCCTGATCCAGGGGGGCGGCACGGACCTGACCCGCCGCGCCGGCCAGGTCAAGAATGGGGAAATCGAAACCTCCACCTCGCGGGCCGATCAGGAGCGGCAGGAATCCGCCCGTCTGGAGAATCTCAAGGTCAAGCTGGAGAAGGCCATCGACAGCAACGTCAAGATGGCCCAGTTCAAGCGGCAGCTCAAGCTGGATCTCACCAGCGAGGGCCTGCGCATCCAGATCGTGGACGACCAGAACCGGCCCATGTTCGATTCCGGCGGCGCCGTCATGAAGCCCTACACCCGGGACGTCCTGCGGGAAATCGGCCGGACCCTGAACGAAGTGCCCAACCGGATCAGCCTTTCCGGCCATACCGACGCGGTGCCCTACTCCGGCGGCGAGGCGGGATACAGCAACTGGGAACTGTCCGCCGACCGCTCCAACGCCTCCCGACGCGAGCTGGTGGCGGGGGGCCTGGAGGACGGCAAGGTCTTGCGCGTGGTGGGACTGGGTTCCGCCATTCCCTTCGACAAGGAGAATCCCAACTCCCCGGTGAACCGACGCATTTCCATCATCGTCATGAACAAGAAGGCCGAGGAAGCCATCACCAGGGAGTCGCGTCAGGTCCAGGCCGGCACGGCCAAGGAAGTGGCGGAGTCGCTGGATGTCAAGCGCTGACGTCCTGAGCTCCTTGTCGCCACCCCGATTGCCGCCGGCGGTTGCCGCCCTGCTGGCCCATCTGCCCGGCTTCGCCGTGGCCGCGCTCCTGCTCACCAGCGGCGCCTCCATTCCCCTGCCCGCCCTGGCCATGGTCGTCGGACTGGTAGCCGCCGCCCTCGCCACCTCCTGGCGGCTGCCGTCCTGGTGGCGCCTGATCAACCTGACCTTCGTTCCCCTGCTGTGGCTCGGCCTGGCGGCCGACCTGGATTCCCGCTGGTTCCTGGCGGGCTTTCTGGCGCTGGCGCTCACCTCCCTGGGCGCCGTCCGCACCCGCGTCCCGCTTTACCTCTCCAGCGCCGCCGCGGCCCGGGAACTGGCCCGCCGCCTGCCCGGGAACGGCCGTCTCATGGACCTGGGCTGCGGCCTGGGCGGTCCCCTGGCGATGGTGCGCCGTGAACGGCCCGATGCCCGCCTGGAGGGCGTGGAAGCCGCGCCCCTCAACTGGCTCGTCGCCCGCGTCAGGCTCCGGGGCCGGGCCGACATCCGCCTGGGCAGCCTGTGGGAGGCCGATCTCTCCGGCTGCGACGTGGTCTACGCCTACCTTTCCCCCGCCCCCATGGCCCGGCTCTGGCAAAAGGCCGAGGCGGAAATGAAGCCCGGCAGCCTGTTCATCAGCAACAGTTTCCCGGTCCCCGGCCTGGCGTTCGATGAAGTGATCGAACTCGACGACCTTTCCCGCTCCCGCCTGCTGATCCGGAGGATGCGATGACCGACTGGCTCGAACGCCTGCAACCCGGAGAAATTCCGATCTTCCGCCACACCCACCGGGCGCTGGCCGGATTCGGCCCCCGGCGGGAGCACCTCACCGCCCGGGAAATCGCCCAGGAAGTCCTGGCCGATCCCCTCGCCACCCTGCACACCCTGCATATCGTCAACAAGAAAGTGGCCCAGCGCTACGGCACGGAAGTGCCCACGGTGGAACATGCCCTCATGATGCAGGGCATCGGCGCCTACCTGGACGCGGCCCGGGGATTGCCCATCCTGGAAAGCACCCCCGCCGGCCGGGACGCCCGGGCGCTCAAGGCGCTGCGCGTGTTGTCCCGGCGCGCCCAGCACGCCGCCTGGCAGGCCCGGGACTTCGCCGTGCAGCACAGCGATATCCACGCCGAGGAAGTCCAGGTCGCCGCCATCCTCTGGCACCTGCCGGAAATGCTGCTCTGGCTGCGGGCGCCCGACGCAGCCCGGCGCCTGGAGCGACTGGGCCGAACGGTCTCCGCCGCCGAGGCGGAAATGGAAGTCCTGGGGCAATCCATGGGCGCTTTCCGCCTGGGGCTGCTGGAAGCCTGGAGCATTCCCGAACTCACCCGCGACCTGCTGGACGAGCGCCACGCCGAACGGGCGCGCCAGACCATCCTGGCCGCCAGCCTGGACATCGCCCGGCGCAGCGAACGGGGCTGGTGGGACGAGGGCTTCCTGGCGGCCTACGACGCCCTGGCCGGCGTGGTAAACCTGCCCGTGGAAAACGTCATCGCCACCGTCCACGCCAATGCCGCCCGGGTGGCGCGCGTCGGCGGCTGGCTGGAAGCGACGCCCTCGGCGGCGTGGGTGCCCATGATTCCCGGCCCCTGGCCGCGGGAAGCGGATGAGGACGCCGCGGCGGCGCCGGCGCCCGGTGAAACGGCGCGGCCCATGGCGGCCCCGCCGCAGCCCGAGGGGGTCGCCACCGTCGCCGTGACCGGAAAATCACCTGCCCTGGCCGAGGCGCCCCCAGCGCCAGTAGCCGTCACGCCGACTCCCCCTCCGGCTCCCGCGCCTGTCGCCGCCCCCGCCGTTCAGCCCTCCGGGCCGGCCCCGGCCGAGACGCCCGGGCACACGGTCTGCCCCATGCCCGACAAGCAGGTTTTCCGGGAAACCCTGAAGGGGATCGAAGGCCACCTGGACGGCTCCCTCAACCTCAACCAGATGTCCGCCCTCGTCCTCAAGGGCCTGCACACCGGCCTGGGGCTGTCGCGCATCCTGTTCGCCATGATCACGCCCGACGGCGAACGGGTGAAATCCCGCTTCACCCTGGGCATCCCGGCGGATGACTTCCTGCGGCACTTCGAATTCCGCCTGGACGGCAAGGACCTGTTCGCCCAGCTCATGGGCAAGATGCAGGGCGTCTGGATCAACGAAGGCAACCGGGAGCGCCTGTGGCCCATGGTCGATCCCCGCCTGCGGACACTTATCGGCGCCGGCGACTTCTACGCCATGAGCCTGTTCAACGGCGGCAAGCCCCTGGGGCTGATCTACGCCGACCGGGGCCATGGCGAATGCGGCCTTGACCCCCTGACCTACACGGATTTCAAGATGCTGTGCCTCCAGGCCGCCCGGGGCATGGCCAGGGTCAAGGGCTAAAAAATCAGGGGCAAGGGGCAAGGGCGGCGCTTCGCGCCTGCAAGGTTCAAGGAAAACCTGGACTTTCCTTGCCCCTTGCCCCTGTTTTTTCGTCAGGCCGCCATGCGCACCGCGTCTTCCACGTCCACCGCCACCGGCCGGGACACGCCGGGCTCGGGCATGGTCACCCCCACCAGCTTCTCCGCCATTTCCATGGTGATGCGGTTGTGGGTGATGAACAGGAACTGGGTCTCCGCCGACATCTTCTTCACCAGGTTGCCGTAGCGCTCGGTGTTGCTGTCGTCCAGGGGCGCGTCCACCTCGTCCAGCAGGCAGAACGGCGCCGGGTTGAGACGGAAGAACGCGAACACCAGGGATAGGGCGGTGAGGGCCTTCTCGCCGCCGGACAGCAAGTGGATGGAGCTGTTCTTCTTGCCTGGCGGCTGGGCCAGCACGGTGAGGCCCGCGTCCAGGATCTCCTCGCCGGTGAGGATCAGCTGGGCCTCGCCGCCGCCGAACAGCTCGGTGAACAGGGACTTGAACTCCCGGCTGACCTTGTCGTAGGTCTCTTTAAGACGCGAGCGGGTTTCCGCGTCGATGCGGCGGATGGCTTCTTCCAGGGTGTCGGCGGCGGTCTCCAGGTCCTCGGCCTGGGCATCCAGGTACTGCTTGCGCTCCTGGGCGGCCTTCAGTTCGTCCAGGGCGGCCATGTTCACCGGCCCCAGGGCGGCGATGTCGGCCTCCAGGCGGGCCAGGTCGTTCTTCAGCCAGGACTCGCCCTTGCCGGCCAGGCCGGCGGCCTGGGCGCGGGTTTCCAGTTCCGCCTCGTCCACCCCTTCCAGTTCCTCGGTGTAGCGGGCCTCCACCAGGCGGGCTTCCTGGAGCTTGAGCTCGCAGGCCATGGCCCGTTCCTTCAAGGGCTCCAGGGCGCGCTCGGTGCTGAGGCGGGCGGTTTCCATGCCGCGCAGGGCGCCGTTGGCCCCTTCCAGGGCTTCCCGGGCGGCGGTCAGGGCCGCCTCGGCCACCTGGCGGCGTTCCAGGGCGGCGTCCAGGGCGGACAGGGTCGGGCTTTCCTGGGCCCGGGCCAGCTCGGATTCCAGGCGGGCGAAGGTCTGGGCCAGATCCTCCAGGGTGCGCGCCGCCCGGCTCTTGCGTTCCTCCAGTTCCTTCAGGCGGGCGGCGAGGGAGCGGGTCTGGAACGCCGCCTCCTGGGCCTCCCGCTCGGTCCGGCGCTGGGCTTCCCGCACCGTCTGCATCTTCTGGTCCGCGGCCTGGCGGGCGGAGCGGACTTCATCCAGGCGCTCCCGGGCCATGTCGTATTCCATCTGGGCTTCCCGATGGCGTTCGCTGGCGTCGTTCCAGGCTTCCTCCTCCATGGCCATCTGGTCGTAGATCTCGTCCAGTTCCCTGCCGATCTGGGCGCGGCGCTCCTCCACCCGGCGCAAAGCTTCCTGGCCCCGCACCACTTCCACCTGGAGTTGATGCACCTGGGCCTGGGCCTGGGCAAGCTGGGACTGGAGCGCCTCGCCCTGGCGCCGGGCCGCCTGCTGGGCCTCCTCGGACTGGCGCACTTCGTCGGCCACCTCTTCCACGCCGGCCTGGGCCAGTTCCAGGTCGGCTTCCAGGGTCTCGATTTCCCGCGCCCGGGCCAGCAGGCCGTGGTGACCCTTCTCCGGCGCGTTGAAGGTCAGGCTCTCGCGGCTGACCCGGTGTCCGTCCCGGGTGGCGATGAAGCCGCCGGCGGGAAGCCGGGCGCGCTGGGCCAGGGCGTGGGCCAGGTTGTCGGTGGCGAAGGCCAGGGCCAGCCGGTCGCCCAGGAAGCGGGCGACCAGGGGATCGTCGGTATGGATCAGGTCGGCCAGGGCGTGCATGTCGCCTTCCCCCGCCGGGGGTGGCGTCAGCGCCACGTTCCCCTCCCCCCCCGGGGGCGGGGATAGGGGTGAGGGAGCCCGCACGGAATTACCGAAGGCTGTTCCCTCTCCACCCTCCCCTACCCCGGGCGAGGTGGGGAGTACAAGCTCAAACCTCGCTTCGGGCGGTGCGTCGGCCCAGGCGAGCTCGGCCTCCGCCGCCAACGCCGCCATGGCTTCGCCCAGGGCGGCCTCCACGGCGGTCTCCCAGCCCTCCTCCACGCGGATTCGCTGCCACAGCCGCGCCACCGAACCCAAACCCCGCCGCTCCAGCCAGGCCGCGCCCTCGCTTTCCGTCTGCTGGGCGGCGGACTGCATCTTGTGCAGGGCGGCGACTTCCGCTTCCTTGCGATGCAGTTCCCGGTTGGCCTCGTCCAGGGCCAGGCGCGCCTGGCGCAGGCGGGCTTCGTGGCCGGGCCATTCCGCGCGGGCGGCCGCCAGGTATTCCGCCAGCCGCTCCACGCGTTCCTGTTCGGTCTCCAGGTCCATGCGCTGGCGTTCCAGGGCGGATTCGTCGGAGCCGGCGAGCTTGTCCTTCTCCTCCATCAGGCGCAGTTCCCGCGCCTTGTGCTGGTCCAGGACGCGTTCCGCGTGGGCCTGGTTGGCTTCTTCCAGCTGGATGGCCTGCTCGAACTGGCTCATCTCCCGCTGCACGTTGGCGACGGCGGCCTGGGCCTCGCGCCAGGCGGCTTCCGCCTCGGGCAGGTTCTCGCTGGCCTGGGCGGCGCGTTCGGACAGGATTTCCGCCTGTTCCTCGGCCTGGGCCAGTTCCTCCCGGCGCTGACCGGTTTCCAGTTCGGCGGCCTGTTGCTCGGCCTCGGTCTGGGCGCGGCGCTCGCCGGCCAGGCGGATTTCGCCGGCCAGGCGTTCCCGGGTGCCGTGCAGATGGCGCAGTTCCTGTTCCACCCGGGCCACCTCGCCGCTCTCGGCGTAGAAATGGGCCTGGGCCTGGTTGAGGGCTTCGGTGGCGCCGAACTGGCTCAGGCGCTGGGCTTCCAGTTCCGCTTCCAGGCGGCGCAGTTCGGCGGTCTTGGCCTCGATGTCGGTGCGGGCCGCTTCCATCTGGCGTTCCAGTTCCACCTGGCGCGCCCGGGCGTCGCGCTTGCGGGTCAGGGCCAGCACATGGGTCTTGAGGCCCTTGTCGGCGTCCAGGTCGAAGAAGCGCCGGGCCACTTCCGCCTGGCCGGCCAGCTTGTCCAGTTGCCGGCCCAGTTCCTCGCGGATGTCGGAGACCCGGTCCAGGTTCTCGCGCGTGTCGCGCAGGCGGGACTCGGTTTCCTTGCGCCGCTCCTTGTACTTGGACACCCCCGCCGCCTCTTCCAGGAAGCCGCGCAACTCCTCGGGCTTGGCCTCGATGATGCGGGAGATCATGCCCTGCTCGATGATGGCGTAGGCGTCGCCGCCCAGGCCGGTGCCCAGGAACAGGTCCGCCATGTCCTTCTTGCGCACCTGGACGTTGTTGATGTGGTAGCTGGAGTCGCCGGCGCGGGTGAGGATGCGCTTGACCGAGATTTCCGCGTACTGGGACCACTGGCCCGCCGCCCTGCCCTCGCTGTTGTCGAACAGCAGTTCCACCGAGGCCCGGCTCGCGGGTTTGCGTCCGGCCGAGCCGTTGAAGATCACGTCCTGCATGGAGGCGCCGCGCAGCTCACGCGCCTTGGATTCCCCCAGTACCCAGCGCACCGCGTCGATGACGTTGGACTTGCCGCAGCCGTTGGGACCGACGATGCCGGTGAGCTGGGCGGTGGCGGGAATGATCACCGGGTCCACGAAGGACTTGAAGCCGGCGATGTGGATGTGCTTGAGGCGCAAGGGAACTCAGTGAATTTCACCGCGTTCCACGCGGGTTTGGTAAGCCTGCAACTGCTTGAACAAAGTCGGCACTTCCTGGGTGATGATGTCCCAGAGCACCGCGTTGTTGACGCCGAAATAACCATGCGCCAGAACATTCCGCACCCCGATTATCTCTCGCCAGGGAATATCCGGCATCTGTTGTTGAATCCGCTCCGGCAGGCCCTTCGCGGCTTCACCCAGCAGTTCCACATTGCGAAGCGTGGCGTCGTAATTCATTTGATTGGCTTCGAATTCAGTGCGTGACATGTTGTCGGTGTACGCAAGAATCCGCGCGCAAAAATTCAGCAGATCCTGAAAATACAGGCGCCACTCACGCGACATCCAGAGCCTCGCGCTCGATGTAGGGTTTCAATGGCGCGCGCACGCTATCCCGCATGACAACATCCACCGTTACGTGCATGTGGTCTTCCAGGAAGAATTTGAGGCCCATATAGGCGCGGAACGTTGGTTTCTCCAAATCCACCAGCACATCCACATCGCTGTCCTCCCGCGCCTCGTCCCGCGCGGTGGAGCCGAACAGGGCCAATCGCTTGACGCCGAAGCGCGCGACCAACTCGGGCATATGAGCTTGCAGCTGCTTGAGTGCTTCGTCGCGTTTCATGAAAAGAGGTCTGATCGGTGGGCTTTATAATCCGGGCGTCATTTTAACCAGCTTCCGCGCCATGCCCAGCCAGCCC